>MDTB01074651.1_pt1 | contig 18297 bp, 22 predicted proteins | sample 811161 | NCBI WGS metagenome assembly MDTB01 (sample SAMN05326650, study PRJNA326480) | marine metagenome | isolation source: seawater | place: Mediterranean Sea | collected 2009
AAGTCTACACTTGCAGTCAGCGAGACTCTTTCTTCACTGGTAAGTCCGTGCTTGTTACCATACTCACTTACTGCTTGAGTAATTTTCTTGGCAACGCAATCGGACATACTTGATATGCCATCTTCAATATCGTGAGAAGCCATAGCCCTAGCCATAGCAATACACATATCATTGGCTTTGTTTACATCAAATGTCATAGTTTTCTTTCCTTTACTTGTTGTAGTTGTAGATGTAGTTGTAGATGTAGTTATCGTCTTGCTTGCATACTCATTGTAGAAGTTGGTAAGTTTGTTTGCTAACCCACTTGCAGGCAGAGTCTTTGAACTACACTCTTTGTAGACCTTGTGTGTTCCATTACGGATATCCAAGTCCTCAAGATTGTAGGGTACTCCGTAAGCAAATAGCTTCTTGCCCTTCTCATCTTCTTCGTTTTGTTTGCAATCATCTATGTTGTCTTGCAGTTGTGCCATTGATTGTTGAATAGCTTGTGTTGGTTCAAGCGAACTAACAAAGTTACAAACCTCTACAATCAACGAACTCAACAACCCCTTGTTCATCTTGTCTATCGCCTTGGATAAGGATATAGATTCAGATGCACCTTTGGGTGTCAGTCGTAACACAGATGGTGGTATCCCATAGGTTTCAACAACTTGATTGAAAAACACTCGTGCAATAGTTTTGATTGCAACTCTATCGTGTTTGTACTTATCAACTAAATCATTGATGAATACAGAGAATGGTATCTCTGTTTCGTTGTCAGCTGTGGGAAACAGCGAGCCAACGATTTGACTAGTGTCTGTTGACATAACAGACCTCCTTTCATAGTTATGGTTATAGTCGTGGTTTTTTGCCTGCCCTCGTATTGATGATGTCTACGATTTCAGAACACACATCTTTCGTGTCCTGGGAAGCCGTTAAACTTTTCATCTTGCGATTGCAGAATGATTGAACATCACGCATAGAATGTTCCCTCTCATTGAAGTAGATGTGAAGTGGTTGTTGTTTCCACTCCTTGTTTCTACTCCATATTCTTTTTTGTAGGGCTTCTAGATTGTGTTCAATCATTAGCTTATGGAACGCATTCGCTCCAAAGTAGAGGTCAAATAGTTCCTCAAAGAAACTAATAACCTCATCTGTATCCCCCTCCAATCTCTTGGCGAGAAATTCTTTGTTAAGCTGATATACGGATTTGTCTTCACTCATACTCGTATTTTCAGTTTAGTAATATTATCGTTGTCTATCAAGTCTTTAGTCTTGAGATATCCACCCTTCATCATCCAAGTCGTGGGTTTTATCTTCAAAAACCAATCAGACATACTAGGTATGTGTCCTAAATCCTCAATGATGTGCCTTTCAGCAATCAATCTGACTGGAACATATCTTCCATCTGAATTTTTGATAGCTACACCAAACTCTTTCTCACAAGCAAAGCAACCCTCTGCGTGGTGTCGTAATGCTCTGTGCCTAAAGTCTGCCATAATCTTCTTGGATTCATCAAACCAATCGTGTATCGCTTGATAATCCTCTGGCTTACCACCCCATTTCTTGACAGATGATAAGCTATGATGATAACAATTTGCCATATCCTTCTCCTTTGTTGTTGATTAATAGTTAAACGAATACTCGTCTGCTTCTTGGCGATAGATATTCATCTCCAATGTGATGTTAAAGTCAGCATCATCATCAGGGTGTTCAAATGTGAAGTTACCTGAACCACCATCATTGTTGTACCAGTCGTGTCCAGTCTGCTCTAATTGGTCATAACACCAATCATCAAGTGCTGTCTCAACTGTTACTTGCTTGGTTACACCTTCAACCTTGTCTACACGAAAGACTTGTTGATTAAATCTCTCCGTGAGTATCCTGTGAACCTCAGCAGTTAGTTCAGCTTGGTCTTCGGTTATGTTGTATTTGCTTTTGATGTGGTGGCTGTACCAACTATCACTTGGGACAGCTGTCTTGCTGTGTAAATGACTCACATCAAAGTCAGCAGTTGGTGGTAACTTTAGTGGTCTATGCTCTCGTTTACCTAACCTTTCCAATGCTTGTTTGATTAGGGTAGGTTTCTCAAGTTTCACCATTGGCTCAATGTGTGAACTGAATTGAATAACTACATCATCAATCTGTCCACTATCACCACTACCATTGAAGTCAACGTATATGCTATTTACACAATAGCTTTTGCAAAGAGGCGAAAGCGTTGTTTTGAAGTTTCGGTGCTTGTGTTGGTGTTCTACCTTCCTTTGCAAGGCTAACCTCTCCCACTCGGTCATAGCCTGTGGCTTGAAGTTTTCGTTCATATTCTTCTCCTTCGTATTTGTGATTGTTATTGTTGTTGTTATGTTTAAGTGGCTTTACCGATTGAGTGTATAAATGCCACAGTTCCTTATCACTATCATTCATAATGCCCACACCACTGCTGTGATGACGAACTGAATGACAGCCCATTCAAATAAACCCATATGTTCTCCTTTGTTAGGGTTAATATTACCAACGACCAGTTTGTATGTCGTTGTCTTGAAACAGACACTTGTTGGTTTCCCAAGTCCTGTCTGCGAAATAGGTTACTTCTCCACAACCTGCTATCCATTCAAGAATAACAACTGCGAAGATGCCACCTATACAAGCACACATAATCAATCCGAGAACTAAATCCCAAAACGGACTGAATACATACTTGTGTTCTTGTTCTTGTATTTGTGTAGTGTTGGGTATTACCTTGATTGTTTGCATATCTCCTTCTTTGTCTACATACAACATTGGCTTACCACTCTTGTCTGTGAAGATTGTTTTCTTCATACGACCTCCTTGATTGTTAGGGTTAGTGTATCATATGTGATACAGATATCAAGTAATGCCAATATATTCCTTGGCTTCCTTGAATGAACAGCCTGCCTTCTCGTAGTATTTGACTGCTCTCAACCATTGTTGGTTATCCCGTAGACGCTTTTTTGCGTCTATCTTTTCCTCCTTGGTTGCGTGTTTGTGTTTGAGTGTACTGAGACAAGCAAAGGTATTCTCTGTGTAATACTGCTTGGCATCAGCGATTTTTTCGGCTCTTGTTTGTGTTTCGCACATATCAAATCTCCTTGTTGATTGTTTGCGTTGTTGTTGTTGCTGTCTACCCAAGTATGAAATAGACACAAAAAAAACCCAGAGCAGAACGAATCCACTCTGGGTTAGTCGTGATGAGCGATGCTTACTTCTGAAGCTTCGTGAAAGTCGCATACATCGTGTTCAGCCTTGCTTTCTCCTCACGAGAGATGTTGCTTTTAGCAACAGCAGGTGGCAAGTATGTGAACTCCACCGAAGGTGTCTTGGGTTGGGTTGGAACAACCCTACTTGCGACATAGTCCTTCGCCTTGGTAATCAATTCCGAAGGAATTTTACCACCCAATGCCGTGATATGCTTCGCATATTGCTCAAGGAACTTGAGGTTGTTTTTAACCTTCCAACCCTTGTCGCCTGCGATATTCTTCTCGGCTCTTTTCGCGATAATACCATACGGCACTTCGGCTTCGGTTAGCGTTGTAGCTTTTGCTATGGCTTCGCCATAGACTTGTTGTGATAGTGATGTTTCCATACAACTATCCTCCTTTCTATGTGTTGTGTTTATTGTTTGGAAAAGCAAAATGCAAATTCCGAAATATATAATACCCCTTCCCCTTTTAGGGGATAGGAAAGCTAGGACGACTCCAAGCCTAAAGGCTTGATATGATTGAGATATAGGTCGTAAGACCTATATTTAGCCGACCAAAGCGTAGCTTTGAAAACAACCCTAGTAAATTTCGTAGAAATTTCCTTGGATAGGACTAGAAAATCGTAGATTTTCGTAGGGTTTTGCAGGGTGTTGCAACGAAGTTGTGTCAATTTGTTCGGTGTGGGGGGTAGGGGGCAGTCCCGCCGATGGTGCACGCGTGTGTCATCCCCTGCAAATATATATTTTGTAGCAATTTTTGAAACTAGGGTTAGAATAAGATATGCCAAACGTAAGAAAGAATCCAAATCAAGTAAAATCAACAGGTGGGTTGCCTCCTGTAACTCCTATAGAAGTAGATAGAGTTCGTAGATCTGTACTAGATGTAGTTAGAAACAACATACCTAAAGTTAGATCAGTATTAAAAGGTGATACAAACTGGTCTAATCAACAAGTAAGATTATTTAGTGTTATGCTGAATAAAGTTATGCCAGATTTACATCACAGTTTTAATGAACACTCTGTTGAACACAAAACTGTAGACCAATTATCCATACAAGAACTAGAACAAATAGCTGCACGGGCAGACGAGAAGGATGATTCTGTGATAGAACATAAAGAAGTTAATAAACAGGAGATAAATAGTGGCGAAGAGAAAAGCTAGTGGTCCTTGTAAAGGTAAAAGTTTAAATAAACCATTTCGCACACCAGGTGGTAAAAAGAAATCAGCAGTGTGTGTATCTGATGGTGCTAAAATTAAAATAGTTCGCTTCGGGGATCCAAATATGAAAATCAAGAAAAACATTCCTGCACGCCGTAAGAGTTTTAGAGCGAGGCACAATTGTGCAACTCCTGGTCCCAAGACTAAAGCTCGTTATTGGTCGTGTAAGGCTTGGTAGGAGGGATTATGGCAAAATTATGTGCAAAAGGTAAAGCAGCAGCAAAGCGTAAATTTAAAGTGTACCCCTCGGCATATGCAAATATGTATGGTTCTGCAGTATGTTCTGGTAAGATAAAACCAGGAGGCAAGAAAAAGTCTAAAACAAAATCTAAAAGGAGAAAAAAATGAGTCATAAACCTATGGTTAGTGGTTGCAGTGGTGGTAAAAAAATACCAGTAGTATCAAAGAAAGATACCAAACCATCAACTCAGAAGAAACCAAAATGAGCCTAAGAAAATGGGTAAAAGAAAAATGGGTTGATATAGGTGCACCTAAAAAGAATGGTAAATACCAACCTTGTGGAAGAAAAAAAGGCGATGGTCGCAAGTATCCAAAGTGTGTCCCACTTTCTAAAGCCAGATCAATGTCATCATCACAAAAAGCTTCTGCTGTAAAAAGAAAAAGAGCTGCAGGTAATAAAGGACCAAAGCCAACTAATGTAAAAACATTTGCTAAAAAGAGAAAAAGATAATGACAATAAGCCAAGCTCAGGCTGCTAAAAGACTTTTAGGTTTAAAAAAGTCACAGAATAGTTTTATAGAATTTGTAAAGATGATGAATCCAGATCTTAAATTTGCAAATTTTCAATATGATTTAATGGAGAAACTAAATGGATTGGAGAACGGAACACTTGGCAAGAATAAGATACTCATCACAATGCCACCAAGACACGCCAAAAGTTTCTTGGCTACAGTCCACTTTCCGATTTATTACTTGGGTCGTAAGCCTAATCGTAATGTGCTTTCAACCTCGTACAATCAGGACTTGGCGAAGACATTTGGTCGTCAAGTACGCGATCTGGCACGCGAACCGATTATTAATCAAGCATTCCAAGACTTCAAAATGTCAGACGAAAGTAGAGCGGTAGATGATTGGAGAACTTCACTAAACGGAACTTACTTTGCTACAGGTATAGGTGGATCAACAACTGGTCGTGCTGCAACTTTATTAATTCTTGATGACCCAATAAAAGCCAGAGAAGAAGCAGACTCTGTAACACAAAGAAATAAAACATGGTCGTATTATGTTTCTGCATTAACAACTCGTAAACAACCAGAACCAGATGGAACCCAAGCCAAAGAAATTGTAATCTTAACAAGGTGGCACCCAGATGATGTAGCTGGTAGACTAATGGATACGCCAGATTGGAAAGCAGGAGAATGGGAGCATATAAACTTTCCTGCTATTAAAACAATTTCTGGAGAAAAAAAATCAGTAACAGACCTGCCTCCTGACGACCCAAGATACATACCAAGCGGTAAGTTAAGTACTGTTGCTCCTGGGAAACGACATTATAAAGAAGATGCTGAAGAAGCTTTGTGGGAAGAAAGATTCCCACTAGAAGAATTACATAAAAGAAAAAAATTAGATCCGCGTGAATTTGCATCTTTATACCAACAAACTCCATACATCGTTGGAGGTAATCTGATAAAATCAGGTTGGTGGAAATATTACGATCCAAAAGATGTGGAGTATCAATCTATTATAATAGCAGCAGATACAGCTTTCAAGAAAACAGAGCAATCAGATTATTCTGTTCTTATGGTTATGGGTGCAGATAAAAATGCAGATTTATACATTATAGATATTGTTAGAAACAAATGGGATTTTCCAGAACTAAAAAGAGCTTGTATACAATTAAATACAAAATGGAGAGGAAGAGGATTAAGAGGTTTTTATATTGAGGATAAAGCTAGTGGACAATCACTAATACAAGAATTAAAAAATGCATCTGGTATTTCTGTTTTGCCATATAAAGTAGTTCAAGATAAAGTCGCAAGATTAAATGCAGTAACACCAATGGTAGAAGGAGGAAGAGTCTTTATAAATAAAACAGCGAACTGGGTTGATGATTTTATGGAAGAAGCTCAATCTTTTCCAAATGGAAAAAACGATGACCAAATAGATGCACTATCATTAGGTTTAGATGTTTTAAGTAAGATGTCTGGATTTAATAATAATGCACTTAATGTACCAATAGAAATGTCCACATCGTTAAACGCAACATTTGCTAGTGATCACACACCAAACGAATGGAAGGAGAGGCTTACACAATCTAAAGAAAAGCGTTTTGCAGGTTGGGGTGAGTTGTAGGACGATAAAAAAATATATGTAGGATATAAAAAACTATGAACTATAGAAACCAAACAAATGATCCAAATGATATTATTGTTGATTTATCTACTCATATGGAGAAGTTATCTCAATACGCAGATATATCTGACGACCTAACTGAAGATCAAGAGTCTAAACTTATTGATTATGTTCGTGCAGCTTCCAAGATGTCTTTTGAAAGGATATCTAGAAGGTATGATCATTGGCGTGATGCAGACCGAGCACACGATGTTTGGACACCTGCAAACTCTACAAAATTTAGAGAAAAGGCTGTAGTAGCTGACACCAGAGCCATCGCAGACACTGTGTTAACTTATATGATGGCAGCACTCGCTGGACGTAACCCTATGTTTCAACTAGAAGGTATGAACAGGAAGTCCAGAAGATCTGCTTTAATCTTAGAAAGATTATTGCACCAACATATGAGAAGAACAGCGGGAGAGGCAAGGCTGGCTCAAATGTTGCTTGACAGTATTAGGTATGGTTTTGCACCAACAAAAGTTGTTTGGGACGCTAAGAAGAATACTAATCATATTGTTAACTTTGATCCTAGGCGTTGTTTCCCAGATCCCAGAGTTAATTGGGGTGAATGGGATAGAATGCAATTTATCATCTTCAGTGATTTTGTTTCAACGAACGCCTTGGTATCAAGCGGTATGTATCCTAAGTTAAATAAATATCCTGGTCTACGAAAAAAAGGTGGTAGAAAAACTTCTTGGGATGCACATAAATTTTTTAAAGAAGAAGGTAGAGGATTATCAATTAATCCAGAAGAGCCTGTTGGTAGTGAGAATGGACACCACTTTACATTAGACAATGCAAGAATAGTAGATGAGATGTGGGTAAGACTTCAGGGTTATGAAGTAAATGTTCCAGGCATAGAACAACTATGGATGTGTATAACTATTGTAGACGAAGAAGCTATAATCAGATGTCAGTTAAATCCTTATGGTCAACAGTTCCCAGTAGTAATAGGTGGTTTATTTCAAGATACACATAAAACATTTAGTCAATCTTTATATGATTTATTACTACCATTACACGAAGTATCAACTTGGTTATTACGTTCTCGTATTGACAATGTTCAAGCTGCATTAAATAATTTGATGTTTGTAGACCCAACACAAGTTTCTATACCAGACTTAATAGATAGAAATCCTTGGGGTGTAGTAAGAACTATGCCAGGTGCTAAACCAGGTGACGGTGTTTTTATAGCTCAGGTTCCAGATGTAACTAAAGGTCATTGGAATGATATAGCAGCTATGTCAGATTTAAAACAAAGAGTTTCAGCAGCTTCTGATGCACAACAAGGTGTACCGACTGCAGATGGAATAAGAACTGCAACAGAGATTGCAAGACTTACACAATTAGGTTCTCAAAGATTAGGTGTGTTGGCTAGAATTATGTCAGCTACAACAGTTAGACCTATGGTAAGAATGATGACACAAAACTTACAAGATGCTTTATATCTTGAAGGGTCATTAAGATTAGATTCAGAACAAGTGCCTGGAGAATTAATTCAACAAGCTGATCAAGGTTATATAGATTTTGATGTTCAATCTCTTCAAGGTAACATTGATTATCTAGTTATAGATGGAACTTTGCCAGTAGAACCTACAAGAAATGCAGAGACTTGGATGAATATGTTACAGATGGTTAATCAAACTGGATTAAATATGGAATATAAATCTGGTAAAATTGTTGAAGAAGCAATTAGAGCTATGGGTATTTCAGATGTAGACCAATTTAGAGTTTCAGATGCAGAAAAGAAAATGGGTATGACACCATCCCAACAAATGAGTATGATGGAAAAACAAAGAGGTAATTCTACTCAACAAGGACAAGGTGGTCAACAAACACTCCCAGTAGAAGAACTATTGAGAGGTGTAGAAAGAGGAGACTTAGAGCCTCAACAGGAAAATTAGAATGAAAAAAGAACAAATAGAAAAAAATACAAACTTAAGTCAACTAGATAAGCAATATATTGACTTGGCAATAAAAGAACAGGTTAATTTATTAAGAGATAATATTAAACTTGAATTGATAGACATGTATGCAGAAGCAAACAAGAAACAAATCAATTGTAACAATCAACAACTAGTGGACGACAATACTAAGAGAATTGCTAAACTTGAGGCAAGATACAAGGAAGATGATAAATTTACTATTACAAGAGCTAAAATAATAAACTTCCTTGAGGAGAACAATATAGAATGACAACAGTACCTACTACCCCTAAGTCGGAACAGATAATATTCAGATCTGAGAAAACTGGTTCACATAGTTTAGATACATATCTAGAAGCCTGTGAATTAGGAACTGGTTCTAATGCCAAAACATTACCTAATGTTTTAGGTACATTGTTTGATAATACCACTGGAGCTGTTATATCTACAGCCATCCAATTTAGGTTAAAACCTAATGATGTTAACAATACCCTACAATCAAGATTTGGTACTTATACAAGTGCAAGTGCTGGTTGGTCTGACCTAAACGCTACTATTTTCAGGCAATTAGGCACTCATACGGGTAATACAGCATACTCAAGATTGGATATGGTTGAGGATGGAAGTAAGTATTATGTATGTCATACAGCACATACATCTACTTCTGCACAGGTAGACACAACCAAGTTTAATGTGGTATTTGATGGGGCACAAGTTCTGACAGAAATACAGAGCTTTAATGCAAACACCGCACCAAGATTAAAGCGACTAGAGGACGAAGTTTTGCTTCAATTAGGTGTAGTATAATAATATAAGGAGTGACATAATATGGCGATGAACACATTAAAAGAATTAGTAGAAGCTATAAAATCGCGTTCAAAAACAATAGCTAATACTAGTACAGGCACGATCGCAGGATCTAATGCCAACGATATGGTCTACCTAGCAAAATCGGTAGAAGCATTAACAGGTGCAGATGCACTATTACAATTATTTGACGAAGCAAACGAACCAGCAAAAGTTTTTGATTATTCAGTATCAACGAATGGTGTATGGACACTAGGCGTAGACGACATTTCAAAGCCACTTATCAAGTTAACTCAGGCTTCCACTCCTAGCCAAAGTGAACTTACTGTGGTTGTTCCTAACAGAGCATTTACTGTCGTCATTAAAAATGAAACCACTAAGAATGTTTTCGTCCAATATTCTGGTGAAACTAACAACGCTAACAAAGCTAAAATACTTCCAGGAAAAACTGGTTGGGTGTACGGTGATTATGTTGCAAGTGGAACAAACAAAGTTCAGTTTGTTGTAGATGTAGAAGCAATCACAGCTGCACTAACAACAGTTACTACTACTGGTGGTGATATGATTTACCGACAAGGTGCACCAGCAGGTACAACCTTTAACATCGGTGTCAAGGTAGCTACTTACGGCGGTTCAAACAGATTCCAATTTAAATTCCCTAACGATGATAATTACCACTTTGATGGTAATCTAAAATTGTATCCAGGAAAAACTTATATCTTTGATGTATCTGACTCTACAGTTGCATCACATCCATTAAAATTTTCTGCCACAAAAAATGGTACACACGCAACACCAGCAGGAACAGAGCTTTTAGACTTCGCACCCACTGACAGTACTAACGACATTACCTACACAGGTACACAAGGACAAAGTGGTGCCGTGGTAACTATTGCAGTTCCATCTAATGTAACTGCGATTGCAATCTATCCATATTGCGGATCACATTCTGGTATGGGTGGAGACACACAATTTGATGTTACTACTGCCACTGGAGAGGCGAGGCTTCCTCTTGGATCACACGGCACTGCTCTTACTGTTGATGAAAATAGCGGCTTACCTAAATGGGGTATGGTTGGTAACATGGCAGGACGAGCTTATCGTCTACAAAACGATGTTACTTGCAGAGTAGCAGATGCAGATGCACCAGGATATCCTGGAACTGCAAATAACGGAAAAGTAAGAAATGATTTTTCTCTTGTTAGTGAAGTAACAGATAGTACAAACTTTCCTTTACACGCAAACAAAGGTGTCTTCTTTATGAATGACCCTCATCCTCAAGGTGGTACTTACCGAGGTAGTAGTTGTGTAGCTGAGTTTGCAGATGGTTCTTGGAAAAGTCCAGTAATTTGGGGAGGCTCTACTAACTATAGTATGACAGACCCAACTAACACAGCAAAAGTTATTATGATGCCTAGTCTATATAGAGATCAATCTAAAGGCTATGACAACTTTAACAAAAGCACTCAGAATGGTAATTGTATTCAAACACTAAGAACATATTCAACTACATATTTTCTTATGGACACTGGTAAAGTATGGGCTGGTGGATATAACAATGTAGGACAAGTAGGATGTGGACACACATCAACTGAATACAGAATGGTTCCAGTTCAATTCCCAGGATCTGCTGGTAAAATTAGATACATAGCAGGACCAGGATATGGTGGAAGTAATATCACTATGTTAGCCTTAGATGAAAACGGAAAAGTTTGGGGTTGGGGATACAACGGACATAATCAATTAGATAGTTCAAATACAACAAACAAAACTATCCCAGTAGAAATAACTGGTCTATCAGGTAAAGTTGTAACTGCAATTCAAGTTATAGACTCTGGTTATCCAACTTGTTATGCACTAACAGATGCAGCAGACGGATACAAAGCATATGCTTGGGGTTACAATGGAAACAACCAATGTGCTAACGGAACTACAAACAATGTAGGAATGGGATCACCTAATCAACTAGAAGCAGGATCAGGTAAAAAGATTGCTAAGATGCACGCATCTGGAGCTGGATCTGCTGGAGGTATTCATCTAATAAATGAAGATGGTGCTTTATATTATGGTGGTTATAATAACACTGGACAAGCAGGAGATAACAATGCTTCTGGAAACAAAACATCAATGACTCTAGTAAGCACATTTAATACTGCTACTGCTGGATTAAAAGTTTTAGATGTTTTCTCTTGTCACTATAACCAAGGTTCTTGTTACGCAACAACAGATAATGGCGACTTCTATATGTGGGGTCCCAATACTAACGGTGCTACTGGAACTGGAACAACTTCTGGATCACAAAACGTACCAGTTAAAAACAGTTCAATTAAATGGGTGTCAAAAGTTATAGACTCTTTCTCAGTAACAAGTACATCTTACTACTATCAAACTCCTTGGTTAATCGCACACGATAACGAAGAAGATTGGAAGAATAAGGTTAACGGAACTATATATGCTTGTGGTGCGAACTACGCATCTAAAAACTTATATGGTGTTGCTACTGGATTAGTACATAGCTCTTGGAATCCAATTCCAATGCCTTGGGGTTATCAAGGTAAAGTTAGAGATATTTGTAATGCAGGATATGGACAATCAAGTACTTGGGAATGTGCATACATGGCGATGATGATGGACGGAACTATTTGGGGTACTGGTTACAATGGAGGATATACTCACGGATTATCAGATACCAATACTAACTGGTCACTACGAAGAAAGACATTAATAGGAGGCTAATATGTTTTACGAAAATAATCTAAGCAATAAATTAACTCTCTATAAAATGTCATTTGAAGACAATCATAAGTGGCAAGTTGACTTTGACTGGGAATGGTCAGGCGGATATGCATTAAATAAAACTACTTATTTCTTTGTAAACGCCAATGGAAAGAAAAAGTTTCCAGATCAAGAAGAAGAGATAGTAGTTTCTGAAGTAAAAGATTTAAAAGAAGTAGCAGCATTAGCCGCTAATGTTGCTATGGGTCCACAAACCCCTTGGTTAACTGACGAAAAGGTTGCACAATACAAGACTTGGGGATATGATCTAATTAAGGAATTCACCGATAATGAGGGTATACAAAAAGCTGCTGACGAATGGATAGCACAGTAAGAGAAACAAGAGAAAAACTTGCCCTTATTAAAAGGTTGAAACAGGATGATGCTTGGAAATTTCTTCAACAAATAATGAAAGAAGAGATTCTCACAGCAGCATATAATTTATCTTCTGATCCTAAAACATCAGTAGATGAATTAAATTGGCGAAGAGGTGCTTTATGGGCATCTAAGAAGCTAATAGAAATGCCTTCGGTTCTAGAGGTGAAACTAGAAAATGATCTAATGATGCAGACATTAGAGGCGGAGGATAAATTAAACAAGGACGCTAAGGCTTCCAAATAACCACGCTACGGCTAGGAAAGGACAATTATTATGGCACAAACACCAACACCACAAGAAAAACAAATGGTAGACAATCTTGCAGCTGAAAAGTTAGGAGATGTCAACGCACAAGTAAGTCAAGCAATACAGCAAACACAGGACGCTGCAGGCGATCCCAATGTTGCAGGGAAAGATAACTCTCAGCAAGCTGTAGATAAAAATCCAATAGAAAAACCAACTGCCCAAGAGCAAGCTGCTGAAGCAGTATCTCCCAAAACAGAAGGTGATATGTCGCAAGAAGAAGCTTTCATTAAAGTAATGTTTGGCGAAAACGACAGTAGAACTCTATCGGATAAACAAATTAAAGATACTTATAATCGTTATAGGGATCTTAATTACAAACACCAAACAGAAGTTGCTCCAATGCAACCCATTTTAGATTTTGCTAAGGCTATTCAATCTCAAGTGGCAGCTGAAGGAGTAAAGGCAAATCCAAATGATATTGTTCAATTTTTAGCAGCAGCATCACAAGCTTATATGAAAAACCCTGTAATGGGTGGGCAAAAAGATCCCACACCAGATACACAAGGTATTCCATTAGGTGATATTGAAAAAGACATGGCACAATGGGAAGAAGAAAATGCTATATCTTTACCACCTCAATACAGGCAAGCTGCACAAGAAATGCAATCTCTTAGAGCAGAGAATGAGCAAATAAAAAAGATGGTTATGGATATGTCTCAAAATGCTCAAGGTCTAAACCAACAAGCAACTCAACAAGTAATGCAAGCAAGCCAAGCTCAAGACGGAAACATGAGACAATTGGCAGCTAATAATCTAGATAAAGCACAAGCTAAGTATCAATTATCAGATGACTTGCAAGATCAGTTTTTTCAATTTGCTTATGGTAGAGGATATACAATGGAAGATTTCTTAGATCCTTCATTAACTGATACTGTAGTAGGAGATTTTAAAGCTAACATAAACTCACCAGAAATGGAGAGGTTAGCTGGTATAGCAAAACGTAGACAAGCCTTTACAGGTTCTATGGGTGCTACACCAGGAGCAGTAGGAGAAGCACCTCCAGCTGATCCAAATACAGATTTTATTGGAAAAGTAGCTGATGATTTCTTGAAAAAGAGAAATAGAGCCTAAACAGGGACGATCATTAGTATACTTATCTAGTAAATTAAACTTGTACGCTACGGCTTACAATTGACAACGGAACACAGAATTCTGCTGAATGCACTATCTTGTGGGAAGAAGTCTGATTTAGAACACGAAACCAATGCTATTAAAACTTAAAAGGAGGTTATTATGGCAGCAATACAAGGACTTCGTGGGACAGGTCAATTTACAACAGACTTTCGTCCTACGAACTATAGGGAGTTATTTACTCTTCTAGAACCAAATGGTACAGCACCGCTTCAAGCGTTGTTGGCTATGACTTCTAGTGAGTCTACAGACGACCCTAAGTACAACCACTTTAGAGATGAGCTTCCAACAAGGACTATCATCGTTAATGGTGCGTTAAACAATAGTGCAACTACTCTAACATTTGACAATGACACAGCTGATGAGGCTTTCATTGTGAGTGGAACAGTGTTGCATAACCCAGCAACTGGTGAGAATATTCTTGCTACTGCGGATGCAAACACTTCAGCAAACACAGTAACAATACAAAGAGGATATCACTCTACAGCTGGAGCAGTGGCAGATGACCAAGAATTAATTATCGCTGGCTCATCTTACATTGAAGGTGGAACATCACCTACATCAGTTAGTTTTGATGCAACTGTAGACCACAACTTCACACAGATCTTTAAGACTGCTGTGTCAGTAAGTGGAACTTTGCAAAACACTAACTTAAGAACTGGTGACAAAGAGCAAGAACAGCTTACTAAAGCCCTAAAATTACACATGGGTGATATTGAGCGAGCTTTCTTCTTTGGTGCTAGAGGTGAAACCAATGGTACTTCTGCTAACCCACAAAGATCTACAGGCGGATTGTTCAGTATGATTACAAATATCACTGACTGTGCATCTGCAACTGCTAGTTCTAATAAGATGACTGAGAAAGAGTTTGATAAATTCTTGATTGAAGACATCTTTGCTTTTGGGTCAAACGAAAAGGTAGCTTTTGCTGGACCTCGTTGTATCACTAACATGATGGAACTTGGAAAAAACAGATGGCAACCAGTACAGATTGACAACGCTTATGGTGTAGCTTTCACTAGATACACTACATTCGCTGGAGATCTATTGGTATATATGCACCCAATGTTCAGACAAGTGTCTGCACTATCTCAAGAGATGCTTATCTTAGATATGAATCACTTGAACTATCGTTACATGGCGGGTAGAGATACTCAACTCGTAAGAGATATCCAGAATAACGATTTTGATGGTGTGAAACATATGTATATGTCAGAATGCGGATTAGAAATGACCCATTCTAAAGTACACCACAGAATTAAGAACTGGTCAGCCTTAGCATAGGACGACTAATTCTTATATAAAGGTAAACTAAGGGCTGGGGTTAAAAACAACTCTAGCCCTTTTTTATTATGGAGAAAGAATATATGACAGAAAAAGATATCAAAAGGTTCAAGTCTACACAAAAGGCTAAGGACAAAGCAGCCAAAGAAGCTGCAAAAGACCCTATAGTAACTCAAAAGAAAACTGGATCTGATTGGAACTATTATGTAAGTGCCAACCCTGAAAAGATAAGTTGGGATATGACAGTAACTGGAGTTAAATATAAAGGTTTATGGAATAAAGATAGAACGCATTTAGTCTGGAGAATACCAACTAGTGCTACAGAAAAGTTTGAGCAACACATATTCTTCAAACATAGAAGGATTATCAAGGGAGATGAATAATGAGTTCTTACAGTTCTGGTTCTTCATCATCGGGGTATAGCTCTACTAGCAGTGCAAGTACTACAAGCTCTAATCAGAATGTATCACAGTCTGATTATGTGGATATGCCTAAACCAACAGAAGAGCCTACCAATAAAGACGAAAACAATAATGTAAGACCAGGTGGTGTAGACCTTAGAACTAATGTTAACAAAGAAAAAGATAGGATGTCTACAAATGCTAATCTTAAATACTTAGACGAGAATGTTAACGATAGAAATAGATACTCTGCTTCTAATCCACATTTAGGTGAACCATACTCTTCATTACAAACATTAGCTATGCAGTCTTTGCGTAGATATGGAGATATGCACCCTGGAACTGTAGACGGCGAAGTTATTATGATGTTTGTTGAGTTTGCTAATCTAGTATTAGAAGACTTAAGATCACATCCATATTTTGATAACTTAGAAATAGACTACTATACACACCCAACAGAACACAGAAATGTACCAGATCAAATAATGGTAGCTGGATTACTTTATAATTATGCAGTTCAACAACAATCAAACAAAGTAGAAGCATATGGTCCTATGTATTTCAGGACTATGAATAGAGTTTTATATAATAGAAAGTATGGTAATTCTAAAATAGAAATCAGTCCACACGATAGAGGTTCTGATAACCTATGTAGTAATAGAGCATACGATGCTGGGAGAAAGTAGATGTCAACAGCTTATGCACCATCTGGTGTAAAAGTAAAAGTATATCCCTATGAGGACTTTCAAGGAGTTGACGCTTCCCGTGATAAAGCCGCTTTAGATACAGGACAAAAACAGCATTTGATAACCATAGATAATGGTTTTGCTGATTGGAGGGGATCTATTGTGAGGGATGCAGGTGCCAGTCAAAGGACATCTGGGGATAGATTAATCAAACATATAAACTTTTATGGTCGTAATAGACTTGTTTGGGCACAGAAAGATGGTGGTGGTATAACTTTAAAATCAGATCAAGACCATCTAGCAGAAGAAGTATTCCCTAAAAACAACATAACAACATCTACTCTATTTAACGATAATGTTATTTTCTTTAGTAGAGATAACAGTATGTATAGATATGATGGTTTAAGATTTAGAAAGATTGAAGCAAGCTCTGATCCAAGACCTGCTTTTGGTGTAGCTATCCAAAGAAGGTTAGCAGTAGCAGGAGCACCAGATAAAAGAACAACAATAGATATAAGTCGTGTAGACGAATTCAATGTATTCCCAGAAGATGAAGATCCAGCAGCAACTGCAGTAACAAAAGCAGCTGATATAAATGTTGCTAATATTATTGGTACTGCTGATGAAATAAAAGGATTAGGAGTTTTTGAAAACAACAGACTAGCAGTGTTTACAAATGACCAAGTTGTTGTTTATGCACTGCACCCAGATTTTACACAATGGCAAATAGACGATAAGGCTAATGTTAAAGTAGGAACATTAAGCCACAACACAATAGCACCTGCTGGTTCAGACCTTATGTTCTGTTCTAGGGATGGGGTGCACTCGTTAAGAAGGTCAGATACAAATGGCGTAACCATCTTCTCTATACCAATGTCAAATAAAATTGATTTAACTTATAGAGCATTAGTTAAACAAGTTGCTAATACTGAAAACATTAGTGCTATGTTTGACCAAGATGAAGGTCAATATCATATATTCTTCCCCATATCTGACCTTCTTTGCACAAGATTAACTTTAACATTAAACCCAATGTCAGGTGGTGAAAGTAAATGGTCTACAGGTACATTCTTAAATGCTATGAATGGTCGTCAGCTGGGAGGTACTACTGTTTTTGGTACACCTGGTGGAGTTTGGGAAAGAGCTAGAATTGAAGACATAATGGACTTCAGTCCAGAGATGACTGTACAGACTCCTATACTTTGGCAAGGTGCTATTAATGATGTAAAAGAAAGCTACTCATTTATATTACAAGCTACTGGAAAGGGAGAGATAACAGTTGAAGCTTTTGATGAACGAGGAAGATACTTAAGTTCTATGGTTTTTCTAATAGAAGAGGATGGAGTGGACGACAAATTCCCAGATGTGCCGTTAAGTAGACAGTATGAAAGGAAATTTGAACATCGTTATAGGGGTGTTCAGTTTAAATTAACAACAAAAGGTAAAGGTTTATTGAAAGTAATAGGCTTTGCCGTTACAGTAAGGCAGGGATAAATATGGCAAGACTTAGACAACAACACCCTCAAAACTATGTATCTTCTGGTAATATACATACAGATTTTGAGAATATAATAAGGTATTTAAATACAGCAGAATTTGGTGATAAAACAATCGCCGAACTATTATCGGTTTTATTCAACGAATCAGGAACATTCCAAGGTCCTATAGAAATGAGAGTAGACTCAGTTAATGGTCTACAATATAGGGTTGGAACATATGCTGGTGCAGATGATGGTTGGCAAGATCTAATAACTATATCATCTCTAAGAGGTCCATCAGGATCTAATGTTGGAACTGTTGAAGGTCCTTTCTTCTTCAATAGACAAGATAA
>MDTB01219620.1_pt1 | contig 18297 bp, 25 predicted proteins | sample 811161 | NCBI WGS metagenome assembly MDTB01 (sample SAMN05326650, study PRJNA326480) | marine metagenome | isolation source: seawater | place: Mediterranean Sea | collected 2009
AACGATTGATGTTGCCCCATGCTCGACACATGATACACCAACCCCTGGGTGGTGCAAGTGGACAGGCCACCGACGTGGAAATTCGTGCAAACGAACTGTTGAGATGGAAACGAGAACTCACGGAGATCTATGCAAAGACCACGGGACAACCACTGGACAAACTGAAGGCGGACATGGAGCGAGACAAGTTCATGACACCCCAAGAAGCGGTGGAATACGGATTGGCCGATCGCATTGTCAAGAGCAGGGCAGAGGACAATCAGGATAATTAAACTTATGTTCGCGATCTGGCACACAATAATAATTGCACTGTTTGTGGCAATGGCCTATTGGATGGGTTACAACCATGGAGTTAGAAAAATTGAAAAAGCGTCCAGCAAGAACAAAACTGTGGCAAATACTAAAAGGTAACAGTCAAGCAACCGGGCACAATGAAAAAACACTGCTGGAATATTTGGCAAAACCGGTCACCCAAGCGGAGTGGTTGAGAGGATATAAACAATGGCAAAAGACAAAGCAAAAACAAAAAAACCCTACGCAAAAGTAAGACTGGTTCCGGAAGACAGCAACATGAAAGATCATGCATTCTACTACTATGCAATGAAGCCAACCAAGGGCGAAAAGAAAAACAACAAACTGCGTTTAAGGAAGTTTGATCCGGTCACCCAGAAGCACATTTGGTGGGTGGAAAAGAAACTGCCACCACATTCTAAATAACAACTATTTGATGATGTCTATCTGTACAGGAATCACCGGTACAGCAACAAGTACATTTCTTTCTTCGGGATAGGTATACACCGTGGGAGCAATGAATGATTCCTTTGGTTTGGCACACCCCACCAACAACACAGTTACCAGACATAGATACCTAGCCAGGCACTTACACCAATCACGATCAACCAAAAAATCCATAAATGCATTTATGATTTACTTGAAAGGATTTAATTTTTTGATACCCTTGCCTGCGTCCTTAACCTTGCCACCAACTTCTTTGCTGATGTTTTTTCCCAGATCCTTTGCTTTGCCCAGGACATTAGGCACCTTGACTTTAGGCATCTTTATTTTTGGCATTTTAAACATAATACTATTTCTTAAACCATTTCAACGGGTTAAGTTTTTCTCCTAAATTTTCTACTTTTTCGTTAACCCACCACCCTGCGATGAAACCAACGATGAAACCAATTGTTAAAAACATATTTGTACTCCTTTTTATTATGGTATTTATTTGAGAAAAGGTGCTACTTCGGGAATATAGTCACCTATATCAATGCCCCTGTGTCCGTCCTGTTTGCTGACAAACCACTTCAATTTGGTCAACAACTGCTGTTTGACCGCTTCGTCCATGACATCTCTTCTGAAGTTTCTTGCCATTGTGACCACGGTCATGCCCTCGTCATTGCTTCTGTCTATGACATAGTTGAATAATTGCTTTAGGCACTGATTGATAAAGTCGTCCGGCAACAGTTTGTATGTCATGTAGGCCGGATCATGCACCACCAATATCTCACTTTGTTTTCGTAGCACATAGGGATCCAAAGCCTTGGCAATATCAACCAAGTTGTGTAGGTTGAAATACTGCACAGTGGTATTGTAGGTCAAATATGCATTGGGCATATCCTTCATGATGTCATGATACTTTTTAAAATTAGCATAGGTCTTGTTCCAGTTACCTGGATACCTCACATAGTCATACACCTTGTCCGTACCGTCGATGCTACACATCAAGTGCAGGCTCTTGAATTCTTTTATAATTTTCACAAACATAGGATGGATGGTTGTGGCATTTGTTGTGACAACCAAATCAATGTTCTTAGCAAAGTCATTGTCAATGCAGTATTTCAAGTACTTGAAGAACGCGGTGCTGATCATTGGTTCACCGCCCGTGAAATGCAACTTGTTCACCAGTCTTGTGACCTTCTCCAATGCCGCTAATGCTTTGGGATTGTTTGGCCAATCAAAATCAGACTGCATATAGTTTGGAAAATATTTCCACGGAGTCTCAGAATTTGGATCATCTTTGTCCCATCCAAGTTCTTTGTACTCATTCATCAGTTCACTGCTACTGAAAGGAAAACACATTTTGCATTTTAGGTTACACATATTGCCAAATTTTATATTCATCCATTTGATGTCCTTGCTGGTGTCCTCAGGTTTATCAATACGCGGAGACCATACACCCAACTTCTCAAGTTTGTAACAACCTGCACATTCCTTTAAAGGTTTGTCATCGATCATTTGTTTTCTGATATTGTTCATGTAATCACTGTTGAACCAATCCATGACGTTGTCATAGTCAGTGATCAAATTCTTTTTGTTTTCAAAACTATATTCGTTGAAGGCTTCACAACAGATCTGGAACCTACCTGTGGGAGATATGTTTACATGTTCAAAAGGTAATCTACAAAATGATTTAGACATTTTTTATTTGCTCCTTTATATATCTTTCGATTAGATGATTGTAAGCATCCATGTACTGTGTATCCCATGGCCATGGTTCAATTTCTTTTTGTTTACGCAACTCCTGTTCTATGGAACTGCCAATTACATTTCCAAGTGCATGTCTCAATGCACCTGGTCGATCCACAAAGCCTGCTTCCATGTAAGCATAGATATTTCCGTTTGGATCAACACATATTTTAACCTGAGGCGATTGTTTAGGTCTCAGTTCTTCATGTGTAACTTTGATCAGATAAGAATCTTTACCTTGCATGGCATCCTGTAAAGCATATCCATAATCAATTGTCATATCCATTTTTGTTACACGTTCATCAAAGGCCAACAGTGTGTCTCTAATTCTGTTTCGTTCATCTATCTCGTATTGAAATGTAAAGTCTTCACGCAAGGACAAATTGCTGATGCCACCAATGTCTTCAATGTAATTTAAAATACGATCCAACTTGTGAAAGTTTTCTGGTATCAACACATAGTTCAAATACAATTTTGTTTTGTCAGATCTATTATTGTAATTTTTTAGATTGTTTTTAACAACGGTCCACCCTTTTTTGTGTTTGGTTGTTGCTAGATACTCTTCCTCATCCAACCCATAAAGAGATACTCGTATATGATCCAATGAGTTAACAAAAGGATTCTTGTTTAATATTTTATCATTGAGCAAAAAACCATTTGTTATCATACGAGAACGGAATCCCTTGTTGTGTAAGTCCTTGCAGATATCATTGATGTAAGGACTTGTCAAAGGTTCCAGTCCACCACTGATGTTTATCCTGTAAGCATCTTTTCCATCGTCTTGTTCAATAATCTGACTGAACACATTGGGTCTGGATCCTTTTACCACAGCATCATAGTTTCTACCACAAAACAGACATGAAAACATACAACTGGTACCAGGATACAAATTAATCCTGTAGGGATACCTATATTCTCCATTGATTGCTGACTGCATGGCACCGCTATCTATAATGGGTTTAAGGTCTTTCCAATAGGGAGAGTTTTCAAACTGCATACCAGTAATTATCGGTTAAACCAAGCCGCTTGACAAAATACTGGTAACTATATATAATAAAAGGATACTATAATGAAACACTTATTAATAACATCAATTGCTTCAGTTTTACTGTTGTCTGGTTGTGCTGTACCCAAAAATCCTGAGATAGTTTTTGGAAAAAAATGTCAGGTGTCTGGAGACCAAGTAAGTTACTCTTGGGTTTGGATACAAGACAAAACATTAAGCAACAAGCCATCTGTTGAAGCCTGTAAGCAACTACCAAGCAAGGAGTAGTATGGGTTACTTTCTATTAGGAGTCTTAATTGGCTGGTTAGTGCCAAGACCAAAATTTATTGGCAGGGCAGAAGCGGCAATATGGAATCCTATTAAATCACGTCTGCCTAAATCAGTACAAAACTTTTTTGGATAGTATGTATAAGATTCTAATTTTAGCATACATGATAGGACAGAGTCCTATTGAAACACAACAGACATTTCAAATGCAACAGACATTTGACACAATGGAAGAGTGTAAAGCAGAATTAACACTGAAGGATCCTGTGAGAGATACCTACGATGTGTTGTGGGAATTTGTCAACGACGGAAACTTCAAATGGGATTGGCTGGTAGCAGGATGTAAAAATGATGACACGGGTGAAGAATTTCGTATTGAGCCTTCGTATCCTAAAGGCAAACCCAAAGAGTTACAAGGGTTATCGTTTACAGAAGATAGATTAGAAGTATAAGTTAAAGTTTCTTAATGTAGTGTAAAATCAATAAACCTACAAACATCAATATTAAAAAAATTGTTATAGTTGTAAAATCCATATTATATACCTACCGGAGCAACCAACCATGTGAGTAATGCTAATAGTACAAACAATACCAATGTAAATCTATAATCCATCCTGGCAATCTCCATTAGTTCATTTCCTCTTTTTGTTCTAGTTCTTTTCTCTTCTCTTCGCAAGGAGTAGGATCAAACATACATCCTAGCACCGTGCCTATGGCTTCAAGTTTACCAATTGTTTCTAGTTCTGTTGGCTGTCTATTTTTATTGACATCGGTATTGATTTTTGGTTTTGCACAGCCTGATAGACCCGCACCAATTAGCACAATGACCAGTATCACTATAAATTGTTTCGAATTAAAAAAATTCATATCAATATTTAAACCCTTTTACATTTCTATAATCTACGTGGTAATATGCTGTTGCGTACAAACACGTATCAATACATTTTACCATGCGTGTACAGGCGTCTGTGTGCGTTTAAAGGGTAGACATACGGGGGTTTATAGTGTACTATATTAATTGTTATGCCCCCATGGCTCAACTGGTAGAGCAACTGATTTGTAATCAGTAGGTTGGAGGTTCAAGTCCTTCTGGGGGCACCACAAGAGCAAAAGCACAAAATAAACTACTCTACGACTTTTTTGGTAACAAAGGTGCTTTTGGTGATTTTGGTATGGCAATACTTGGTGCATTACTAACGGAGCATTAGTGTAGCGGTTAACACGTCGCCCTGTCACGGCGAAGATCACGGGTTCGATTCCCGTATGCTCCGCCAGTACACAATTTAAATATTAAAAAGGAAACACAACAATGAAGTTTGGATATTACGCAGACAGAGAAATACCAGAAAGTGTCGGGATCAACAAGCCACCACTGATAGATTACAAAACTAATTCTCACGGATACCGATGCCCGGAATGGGAACCGATGCCAACTGGCAAGAAGAATGTTGTGGTGCTAGGTTGTAGTCACACCTTTGGACAAGGCAATGCAGACAACGAACACTGGGTACACCATCTATCACAACACAACACAACTAAATTGAGATATTGGAATCTTGGACAACCTGGAGCAAGTGCCGATAAAATTGTACGTATTCTATATGGTGCAGAAAAATTATTATGTCCAAATATTATTATTGTGTGCTGGCCGTTCTGGAGTCGTAGGGAACGTCTCGGGTCATACCCGCAAGGTCTCATGAGTTATGACGAACGGTTGAAAACCGAAGACGAACACACAGACAAAAACAATTTACTTAAGAATCTTTTTTTCGTTGAAAAGTATGCTGAAAGAAATAACTGCAAAGTGTTCCACTGTTTCGCACAGGACTCGTATCACGAACATTTCAAAGGACTCAATGTGCTTGAGACATATACCATAAAGAACTGTTGGCCATACTGGGATTCAAGAACACAACGTGAGCAATACAATAAGCCTAATTTTGCTAAGGACGGAGAACACTACGGGGTTGATCACCACAAACGTTTTGCTGAATTGTTTTTAGGTAAATTTGCTGTAAAACTTAAATGATTTTAAAACACTCAATAGAAGTGGAAACTTTTTCTACCCATTTCAGCGAAGTAGAAATATTTGTTAATGATTTGAAATGTTATACCAAACAATATCAAGCCAATAAAAAATATAAAGATATTATTGAGTTTGAATATGACTATCAAGATTCAACTAAGAATCAACTTAAAATACTTTACTCAGGAGATCAAAAATCACAAGAACGATATTTTAAAATTGAAAGTTTATTAATTAATAATCAAAATGTAGAACTACAAAATAGCAACTATACACCTAACTTTAACCAAGCATGGATTGATTCACTTGACCCTAAAACAAAAGATAGTATATTGCAAATAGTATATGGCAATCACAATAGTCACTATGGATGGTTTGGAAACATTACATACAAGTATTACACAAGCAAAGATAAGAAAAGTAAAGACAAATATTACAAGCAACTAGACATAATGGAAAAAGTTATTAAACAGAGAATAAATTGGATATATGATAAACTGTAAAAACACGTTTGGAAAACTTAAAGAAATTATATTAGGTGATGTCGATGAGTCAGTAATTCAATATTGTGATAATGACGAACAAGAACGATTAAAATATATCTTTCACAAAACAAAAACAGAACTTAACAACTTCCAAAAAATTCTAGAAGGGTTCAATGTTAAAGTTTACAGACCAAACTCACTACCCAACACAACAAGCAACACACCGTTGTTCCAATCAAAAGGAACACACATTCCATTATGCCCTCGCGATATTTTTTTTATAATAGACAATATTGTAATTGAAAATGCTACCTATCATAAAGAAAGATTTTTTGAGACTTGGTATTATAGAGATATTTTTTTAGAACAATTTAAAACAGATTGTAAATGGTTATCAATGCCAATGACAACTTTCAATGTAGACAATCCTTTTTTTGATGGAGCAAGTGCAATTAGGTATGACAAAAATATATTTGTTAGCAGTGGATCTACATATAATAGTGCAGGATTAACTTGGATGAAGCGAACATTAGACAATTATAATTTTCATATAATAGACAATCCTAAAATTAACGGACACCTCGATGCCCACTTTGCCATCCTAAGGCCCGGACTTATCTGGAGCAGATGGGGATTAGACCAATTGCCTGAACAGTTTAAAGATTGGGATATTATAAAAGTTAATGAAGAAACTGACAAAAGTATTAGAAGCAAACAAAAACTTATTGATTTAAAAGTACAAGATGATGACTTTCATGACACTGTACTGGCAGTAAACACGTTAAGCATAGATGAAAATACTATTTGTTTGTACGATCATTACAAACACGATACAAAACTTATAAATGCACTAAACAAGCACAAGGTTGAAATTGTGTGGGTGCCATTTACTTACAGTCATTTTTTTAATCAAGGATTGACTTGTATTACTTTGGATCTTCACAGATTATAATCTTCAATATTAATTTTTCTAATGTAATCTTGTCTCTTGATATACAGATTTAATTTTTTTGAATTGTCTTCATGTGTTGCTATTTTATTTGCAATTTCTCTACACACTTCATAAGACGACATTTGCAATTTTTGTTTTGCTTCCATGGTAAATTTATTTTTAAACTTTACATTGAAAGCATCCGGATTATCTAAGAACGCCCAGTTGTGCTCTAAATTATGTTTGACTGTGAAATCTAAAATTTTTGGTAGGTTTGCAACATTTAAACAACTTACAGTAGTCCAACAGTTTAACTTCAGTAAAGGAAATTGTTTTTGTAAGTTTTTATAATGGTTCACAGTCTTGATATAGTTTTTCCATTTAATTGGCCATCTAACGTAATCATGAACATTGTCAACACCATCAAAACTTAAAGTTACAATGACCATTGTTCTCTTTTTTAATATCACTTCTAATTCTTTAATCATCCTTGAACCATTTGTGTTCATTCTTACTATTTTTGTGTTAGGAGGTAAGTTGGCTAAAATTTTTTTGTAATTTTTACTTGCTGTAGGCTCTCCTCCGTTTACATCAACTTCTAAAATTCTATCTTGTGGAAGTTGCCAAAATTTTTCGTAGTTGTTTATTCTAGTATAATTTTTTGATTCTAAACTACCAATTTTTGTGCTGAGTTCCGGGTTACAAGTTTGACAAGCACTGTTACAAATATTATCAAGTACACCTCCTGCGATAAGATAATCTTTTCTAACAGGATGTAAAAGTTTATGTCTCTCTATACTTTTAGTTCTAACGCTCTCACCAGTTACCTCTTCGGTGTGTTTACATCTTATACATTCGTCAGGCCAAATATCATTTGCCATTTTAGATTCTATATCAGTTAACCATTTACTATTGTCTAATTCAGCAAATGATGTAAAGTTGGCTTTAGGCTTACGCATATGACCGCATCTACCAATTGTGCCATTGTCGTTTAATCTTACAAAGTGTCTAATTCTTGGACAGTACATCTATAAACTCTTTAATGTTATGGGTTGTGTTTAAATAATTATTCCAAATATTATAATCTTTGGATAGATCAAATTTAATTTGTTTTATTTTTTGTTCTTGTACAAATGTAATTTTAGGAATATGTTTACCTGCAGGTTGATAACGATCAGGAATTAAACTGTACAGATTACTAACAGGTTCAAGAGTAATATTGTTTTTATAATATTTTGCAAGATTTTTAATCCAATGCCACTGTTGAGTAAAATGTTCATCAACTAGTTTGCCTTTTTCAATCATCCACAGACAGGTATTGTCATCAAGTTTGGGATTATCTAATCTTGACCATTCTATAAAAGAATGAACCCCACTTACAAAACGTTCAAAAGGTTCTCGTATATATACCGTAACATTTTGACAACTGTTGTATGTTCCTAGACTGTAAGGTTCAACATTATTACGATCAGCGTATTCTATAACACTGGATCTACCATTTTTGAAAATTGGATATACATTCTTATTTTTTATTTGGTACAATTCAATCATTCAAATCCTCATACAGTTTTGGAAACACTAACCGAGAATTTTGATTTCTTCTTTTATCTAATATCTCTATTTGTTTATAAAAATTTTTTGGATCGTGTTGCCAGGTGGTGTCGTTAATATATTTTAATAAATTTTGATAACTGTTTTTTAGATAAAAATTAGTATTGTTAATTTCATTTGTTAATTTTATTTTGATATCATCTATTACACGGTCCGGCAAATTTAATATGTTTAAATATTCCGGAGTTAACATTGGACCAATTATAAAACTGTTTTCATGGAATCCTTCGTTTTTAAAGAAAGCAACAGTATCAAATAAACTCTTATAGTTTAATATAAAGTAAAGCATATTGAAAGTAACTTTGTGACCTAATGTTTGAATGTGTTTTATATTCTTGTAAAAGTTTTGCCAGTTTCCGTGATGTCTGATATATTCGTACTCATGCTCTATGGCTTCTCCGCTTATAATCCAGTGTACATTTTTAAATTGACATACTAATTCAAAAACACCCGTGTTTGTATAACTTAAATTAGTGTTGATTCTCAAATGTACATCTGGATTTTTTTCCAACAACAATGTTAGAAATTCTTTATTCTCGTTCATCATCATTGGTTCACCACCTGCGAGATAAACATTTTTTAAAGTTAAAACATTATCAAAAACATATTTCTTTACTCGCTCCCTGGCAAGTTTGTTTGATTTTACTTTACGTCCAAGTTCTGTTGCCCACTTACTACTCCAAGCAGGTGAACAATAAACACAGGCTTGATTACATGCATTCGTCCAACGTAGATCTACTGTTTGTAATTCAAACTCTTTACTTTCATCAAACGTTTTGGCTATTTCACGATTGTAATAGAGTCTATCACTTATACCGGTAATACTTTTTGTACTGGCTTCTTTGTAATGGCATCCGGAACAATTACTAGGTTTAGCATCGGCGTTCATATCTTTTTTCAACTGTTTGTTAATATTATTACCCATTATTTGTTCAATTGAATTATCTTCGATATGACCTAGTTCGTTTTTTGAAATAACACAATTGGTAACAATTCCAGAAGGATATAGCATAAATCCTGTCCATGGTAGAACACAGAAACTTTTATTTTTTATAAATTTTTTAGCGTCCATTATAATGGGAGCCTTTGGTCTGAAGGACCAAGAGACAATTCCATTATATGAATATTATGGGGATTGGAAAATGTTTTTATTACTGAGTCAACAAACTTCTGCACATCAATTCCGCCGCGTCCTTGGGTGTTAACTCCTCCCGGTTTTATGATTGATATTACCGGTCTACGATTCTTAAAACTCAGTTGCTTTGATGCTTCTTCCAAGGCTAGTTTTTGCACTCTGTACTGACTCATATCCAGATCGTCAAGTCCGTTAGGAATGCTGTTAACTGGCTCCAAGGTCATCTGGGTGCTGATGTTCCATATGTGTTTTCCCTTGAGACCTTGCCATCTTTTCCACACTGCATACAACAGTTCTGTTTGGGCATAGCAGGATTGTGCATTATTAATAAACAATTCGCACGGCTCTATTAGATTAGCAGTATGTTCTACTCTTCTAATATTTTCGCCATCACTTCTTGAAATGCCAATAATCTCATGGCCACGTGCAGAAAGTTGTTCCGCAAATGCTTTTCCAATGCCGTGTTTGTGTCCTGTTATCGCAATTTTCATACCGGGTGTTGCATCTATTTAAATAAACATATCCGTATGAATAATAAATTTGAAACAGTAGAAGCCGCCTATATTCCGGGACAAAAGTTAAATTTTTTGATCGATTGGTTGGTAACTTTAAAATGTAATTTTGATTGCAGGTACTGTTCTCCTGAAAACGGGCACGACAATAGCACTGCTCATCCACCAGTGGAAAAATGTATTACATCGTTAAAACAGATGTATACCTATGTTGATGTAATTAATTCAATTAAAAAGCCGCGAAACACAGATGTAAATTTAAACATTTATGGTGGGGAAAGTTTATATCATCCGGATATAGAACAAATTTTAATTCAGAGCACCAAAGAACATGCGAAGTATGATTGGAAACTTATACGCAGAATGACCACAAATGCATCAGCCACATTAAAAAAATGGAAGGTTGTTTGCAATCATGTGGAAGGCTTTACCCTCACTTACCATCCTGGATTCCATATTAACCCAAAGCACAAAAAAAGATTTATAGAATCATTAGAGTATTTGCAAAAAATTAACAAAGATCACAATGTGGTTGTAATGTTGGATCCGCAAAAAGATTTCTTTGCTGATGCTATTGCAATGAATCAGTATTGTCGAGATAACAATATTAATGCAAGACCAAAGTTGGTGGACGGAAAGTTTGGAATTTATAACAAAGAACAGTTTGCTCAAATAAAACAATTTTACCCCGAACTATTGCCTGACAAGCAACGGGTTGACAAGCAAGGACGTGCTTGTTGTGGAGGCAGGCAGATGTGTGTTAACAGGAACATAAAAGAAACAAAAAAGTTAATACCAAATCAATTTGAGGGTTGGAACTGTTCTGCACCTATGTTTTTTCTTTTTGGCAATTGTTTGACAGGCGAATATTTTACAACAAAAGATTGTTCAGTCACAATGAATGGTGTGCAAGGACCTTGTGCAACAATAGACACCATGCCGGCCTATACAAAACAAATTGAGAACATAATAAAAAGTAATAACTATCCCTTGCTCAAGTGTGTGCAAAAAACTTGTCTGTGTGGAATATGTGCGCCTAAGAGCCTATTAAAAGAACGTGTGAATGATGTAATGAAAATTTATTGCAAGTGATTTGCTTTGAACTGTACCAACGTTGGCATCTCGGCAATATCATTTCCAATATATGATTTAGCAATCTTAAGTTTGCTTTGGTAGTCCTGGTGCAAAGGATGTGCTGGATCATGTATGTTGTGTTGTTTGTAACTGTTTAATACATTCCAGTCCTCTAATTTGTTTAGAAAAACCCTATCAGCGTTGTATTTTTTTCCAAGCAAAATTATATCTTCCATTTCATGATAATTGTCTTTTTGAACAACAAAATGCAATATAAATCTAAAGTTGTGCTGTTTTTTCAATTTAGAAATGCATTCTAGATTTTTGTTAATTTTTTCCCAGTTTCCGCCAAGTCTTAGTTTTTCATATGTTTCTTTTGACGCTCCGTCAATGCTCACTCCCAATTCGTGTAAGTTTTTAACAATGTAAGGCACCCGAGGATAAAAATCCTCAAACATGAGAGCGTTTGTCAGTATTGAATATTTTATATTATCTCTTTCCGGAGTTTGATCCATGAAATGTCTGTACACATGCGAAGCAAAAGGATCACCATCAGAACCAATGTGGACCTGTATTGGATGTTGATATTTGTACAACCAGTCATTAATTTTATCTGCCAGTTTAACACCAAGATTGTATGCCGAGCCTTCCTTGTGAAATATCAGTCCCTTACGACAACTTGGGCATCTCAGATTGCAGGAATCATCAATGGCCAAACGCAAATGTTTGATCTGCATGGCCGGTATTGTTTCTGCAAACGGCGGATCTTTCATCAGCAGATAAGAACATTGTTTGTTGTTGCAGTGCCGATATGTGCCATCAGTTATGGACTGTTGCATATGTTTGTGCATGGCCGAATCCACAATCTGATCCATGCTCTTGATTTGCAAGTTACCAATGCTCTGTGGCAACCATGATTGACACTCACAGGCATAGCATGAACCCATCTTGTCCACAAGCAGTGTGTCAAACGGTCGTTGGCAGAACGTTTTGATTTTCAAGTTTTTATCTGTGTCTATCCTGTAGTGTTCAAATAATCTCTTGTTAATCATTCTTGTGGTCTGGTCGGGTTAGGTCATCAAGTGTTATTGGTTTGTCCAACGGATGAGTATGATCGATAATTTTGGTATTGTTTCGTTTACCATCTCGTCTAGCATCTCTCTTCTGTTTTTTACGCATATTCTTTTCAGACCTGGTATTTTTATAATCGTAATGTATTCCCATGATGCAGTATTTACAATGCTATCACAGAGTGTAAAAACTTTACCAAACTTCACAATTATAGGTTGCTTTAATGAATAAATATGTGCTATAATCCGTAGCGGTTGTCGGCCGGCAATCGCACATTCAAATATCATAAGGAGATAAAACGAATGAAAATAACAAAGAAAAAAGTAGGCCTAGGTGTGGCTATCATAATCGCCCTAGGAATATTATGGAGTGTGTTTAAACCCGCTCCGGCAGAAGCGGCTGATGTAGATTTTACATTTGGTGCTGAGAAAAAAATTGAAGCCAATACAAACAAGATGTATTTGGATTCATCCGTGAACTTACCATTAGGTATCACAGGAACATCTGGAGTAAACTATTCTGTTGATAACAGTCTAGACGCTACGTTTGATTCTTTTGAATTAGACTTTTCAAAAGGTTTAAACGATAAGATATCAGTTTACAGTCAATCGGATTTCGACGTGAATCTTGATCACACTGACACAACTGTAGGATTTAAATTAAAATTCTAATCTACATCGTAGAGGCGGTTAGGCTCAAAAGGCTAGACCGTCTTTACGCATTTTTACGCAGTCGCGTAATTTTTAAAAGAACGCATTTTTGGTAATTTACGCTTTAGGTAAATGATTCTGCAGAACATATGGTAATGTTATTGTATACCATTTACTAACCGGAGCATTGGTATTGTAACTTGCATTATCTTTATATGGAGTTGTAAAATTTATATCAAAATTATCTTGCAGTATTGATTTTTGCACAATACAGTCTTTTGCTATTTCAATCCTTTGCTCTAAAGGAAATTTCATTATTTCAAAACAAATAGACTTATCTTGATAAAGACTAGTAACCTCTGTGTCAAATTCGTGTGACAACTGTCTAGAATATAGTCCACAAGACAATCTAAGAGATATTGATTCTATAAAATGATTTGGACATGAATGCCAATAGTTGTCGTTATCTTCATCTGCTAACAGAGTTTGCAAATCCGTTTTATCTTGATTTATAGTTGACCTAGTGCTGTAACAAGCACTATTATCATGAAACCATTTGCGTGTATTTGCTGAGGCTGTGCGAGGATCTTTCCTATGCATTAGTTCGTAAACTTGACTTGCTAGGTATCCTTCTCTATGCATAAACATTTCGTCAGCGTTACTTCCAAGTAATACTACATCTGGTTTTGAGTCAGCATCTTTAATTAAAGGATAAAGCGGCAACCAATCGTAGTAATATGCTGTTGGATCTGTGGCATACTTTTTAGCACTTTCAATGGCGGTCTTACAATCAAACTTTTTAATAACTATATCCTTAAAATTTAAGTCGCGAAATAATTTTGTTTTATATTCTACATTAACGCCTTCTGGGTTAATCACATGATAAGAGTATTGTTTTGTTTCCGGAAAATGTACACTTTGTAACACACTATCTATTCCTTCAGATAAGGTACAAACAACATTTTTATAATTTTTTTTAATTGTATCAGCATGTATTTTCATTTTTTCTGCAATATAATTTTGTAGTTCATCAACAGTTTTAAAATTACTCCCAGATCCTAGCATACGTTGTATGTCTTGATTAATGTTGTGTAACCTTTTTTGATATATTCTATTTCCAACAATTAACTTATGTTGACTTTGCAATTGAAAAATTGACTTAAACACTGTTTTACATGCAGAAGGACATCTCTCTCGAAATTGGTACTCATGACTAGAAAAAGGATGATACAAATGCCAAGTTCCATTAAACGAGTCATCACGATTGTTTGGAATCTTTTGACGTCTACCTACTTCTGCCATATCAATATCTTTCTTATCGATAGATAACAATTTTAATGAATTAGATACTTCAATTCCGTTTTTATAAGAATAAAAAATTTTGCTAGTGTCAAAGTAATCGTTGATAACTTCAATGGTGTCTTTAGTAATTTTACAACAGCAGAAAGATCCATTTAATTCGTGTAAGTTTTGCCAGTCGTTTAATATTTTTTCTTTCAATGATTCGCCTATTGCATAACCGTAATACAATACAATGTAGTCGTCTTGAGTTATTATCTTGCATGACTCGTCATGCCAGAACCACCATTTGCTAAATTTGTTTGTGGTTTTGGTTTTATCAGATATGAAAAATTTCAAAATTTAACTCCTGTAATTTTTATTATTACTCTATCAATCTTGCTGGTATTTTCTGTCCAGTGTAAGGCTTGCCAGTTATTCAATCTTATGCATTCTCCTTTACTCCATTTCCATTCTTCATTGTTAATATTAAAAATATGTCCATCAATGTGGTCCTCAACAGCCACAAACATACGCCAAACGTCTATACCAGGCTTTTCCAGGGAATGTTGTAATTTCAACAAACCAGGCATAACCTCACAAACATCTTGTAAATATTCTCCTAAAAAATCTAGATGCGGATGACATTTTTCTCCGGGTCTTTGTATTTGTATTTTTGCGTCTATGCATTTTAAAAAAGGAAAAGTTACTTTTGCCCAAGATGAAATAAGATCGTTTCTGATGCTGTCATATCCTTCTGTACCTTTAGAAGCATTTTGTAAGTTAAGTTTAGGAATACGGCATGTACCTGGCATTACTTCAAAACCCCATGCAGAAGAATCTGCTATTTTTGGTGCTGTCTCGTAGTCGTTAATACTAGTTGTCCAGTTGATATATTCTTTTAAGTTCATCTACCGCTCTTATATAACTGCCTGGTGCCTTAGGCATATATTTTATTTTGTGTCCAAAGAAATAGTCTTGTTCAGTAGGTAAATTGCATTTTAATTCTTTCCTACCTAACACAATTAATCCATTGAGATAATACTGTGGATATAAACCTTTACCGGTCATTTGTGATATTAATTCAAATGATGCCTTCGTTCTTTGGAAGCATCCGGGGATTCCGTCTCCTATAATTGCATAGTCAACATCACTGAATATAAGTGTTTGTAAATCGGGCAACATATGATTGGCATCATGATGACCAAAAAATATAAAATCATGCTTGGTCCAATCGTAATCATGACTGCTTTGTAATATTGTTATAATGTTATTAGTATCTTTGTCTATTGAATCCTTGACAATACTAAAAAATTTTTCTCTTTTATTTTCTGCCATGAACTGGTAGTTGTCTACCAAATATAATTTTTTATCTGTATCCTTAATTGCTTTCCAAATTTGTTGTGCCGCTGTACCTACAAATGTTCCTAGTTCACATATGCTTTTTGCATCACTTTGTTTTATAATGTTGGTAAAATAATCGTATTGCTGTGATGAAAAACCCGACCATAAACTTTGTAATTGCATAGTAATATTTAAGATATGATACCACCGCCACAAAAAAAGGCGACATAAAGCCGCCTTAATTTGTTAAAATTTACAATTACTGTAATTTATTAATACCTTGTAGTAACCCTGGAAAGAATTCTTTAGACCATTTGTCATAAAGTGGTTTTGCTTTTTCTTGCATAAGATTTTTATCTTCATCACTTAACTCTGAAATCTCACATCCTCTTTCTTTTGCAGTTGCTTCAAATTTGTCAGCATCTTCTTGAGACCATTTTCTTTCTAATCTAGCCGCTTTGTGAGCCGCTTCTAAAAATAGAGATTGATCCTTTTCAGAAAGTTCGTTAAAGAATTTTTCACTAACAAGTATGTCTGTTAAAAATAAAGAATGTTCTGATTTTAAAAAGTTTTTTGCATTTTGGAATCTAATATATGTTGTATCTTTTCCGTCAATACCTTCTGGTAATGTTAAATCAGAAGTAACGTCATCGTCATTAACTCTTTTACCTTGAGATCCTCTGCTAATACTAACACCCATAGATGCCCAAAACTCTTTTGTAATAGGATTTCCGTTTACACGTATTGTCTTACTATTTAAATCAGCAAGGCTTTTTATTGATGTATCCGAACCAATGGTTCTGTATCCGCCTGAATATGTGTATGCTAATCCTCTAACACCTGTTTTCCAACCAAGTCTTTTGTTTATAGTTGTACCAATAGGTCCTTCGAGAACTCTTCTTGCGTGAGCATGACTTTTAAATAAAAAAGGCATATCAAAAGCAAAAAAGTTTTTATCCGCTGTTGACTGTCCTAATTCCCAAACTTCAGTTTGAGACATTTGAACATCGTTATTTTTCACTAAATCTAAGATTTTGTCTCTTGTAAAATCTGCGTCGTATTGATCTCTATACTGCTCTGTGGTTAGTATTTCGATCTTGTATTGTGGTGCTACTTCTTCTAACATTTTAGCGAATGCTTTCGCTGTTCTTAAGAATAAGTATTCCGGTTGATGGGCAATAAGCCACTTGATGTTTTTCATTGAATTTCTCCTTGTATTTCAATTTATTTTAAAACTATGCGTATTTAGTTGGTAATAATCCCTTTTGGTAGTATTTTGGTAAAAATATCTAGTTTAGCAAAACTGTTCTAATTTTAATCCTTTTGAATCAAAACATTCCACGTAGTCCGAATTATTGCTGTGCCTTATTGTACCCTGACCCCATACCACATCATGATCGCTGTATGCGAATGCTTTCTTTATAGTTACATCTATGTACTGCCCGTTGCCAACTCCTAGTGTTAGAAATGTTACATATCGTCCCTTATCACCGCGAAATACTCTACCGTTGGCAATCATTCCTGCAAATTCAACTTTGTCTAAATATAGTTCTCTTACATACATACCCGGCATAAATTTGTCTTGGCTCCACCATCCGTACTTTCTATATTGAAATTCGGGCGTGTCCCACTTATCAGACTTGCTTGGTGTGACAACTTCAATACCTACACGTTTTGCTTCCGTCCTATATACCCAACGTTTGTAGGAACCATGACAATGCTGTAAACAAGCCTGCCAAAATTTTTTAGGATTGTGTGCTTTTTGATATGCTAACGCCCATATCAACCTGCCCAAGTTGACAGCGTGTGCCCTGCACAGACCAAATCCTGATAGTGATTGGAGCATAGTAATAATTTCATCTTTGCGTGGATTGTTACCAAGCCTTGTTATGAACTCCATAATTTTTTCTTCGTTCTTTTTTGCAAATGCTCTGCGATACATATCTGCTTCATACTTGTCTATGTTTAAAACTTCTGATATTCTATCAATGGCATCGTCTTCATAAACAATAGCATCACTCATACGTTCCTGTGACCAGTCATGAAACATGGTTGCTTTCTTACGGCCGGATATTGCAACAGGTCTTATTAGTGCAGTTGCAAAAACACAGTCCTTTCTACTTTTTGGTTGTATGGCTCTGAACAGTCTTCTCATCGCAGGTGACTCTGCCTGTGTTACTCCCAATACGTCTCCCCTGCACAACAGGTCCGAGGTAGCGGAGTCCTCTTCTGGGTATTCTGTTAATCTCATTGTTGGATCTATCTCTATGAGTTGTGACAAACCACGATTGGCTAAAATATCCACTTTGAGATGCTCTAGGTCCTCCACTTCGTTTTTGTCCAGCAGTATTTGATTCTCTGCCGTGAATAAAGATTTTGGTAATTGCCTTTGAAACATTAATATTCCTCCACAGTGTTTTGATATGCATCGTTTCTTGCCT
>MDTB01161432.1_pt1 | contig 18293 bp, 20 predicted proteins | sample 811161 | NCBI WGS metagenome assembly MDTB01 (sample SAMN05326650, study PRJNA326480) | marine metagenome | isolation source: seawater | place: Mediterranean Sea | collected 2009
AACATTGTCGCGGGCGATTTGCGCCACATCCGCTGCAAGGGACTGAATGTCGAAATCTATGGTCATTTGACCACTTTCGACCTCCCAGACCTGGTCCTCTTCGCGGACCACGACCGCATTGCCATGGGCATAAATACGCACCGCACTCAACGACGCAACGCTTTTCAGTTCCGTTTGTAGTTTTTCTAAGGCTCGGTTGGTCTGGCGCACAGAAATGCACGCGTCTGTCATGCATTTAGCAGTACGCAGCAATACGACATCTTGGAAAGAAAAACGATAATGACCCCGGGTACTGCGCGCTGGCCGCAGTAATCGGCGACGCACATAGTGTCTAACCCGGGTGGGTTTCATGCCGATCAACTCGGCGACCTGTTGCGTGCTGTAACCGCTCATGAATACTCAACCATGTTGACGCTGCATTTGGGACGACCCGACTGCGACCATAGTTACTAATAGCCCGTTACCAAGACTATAGCTTAGCCCCGATTCTCGCTCAACAATACGGCAAGACCGTTGTTTATTTTTGCCCTTTTTTCTGGGAATTACCTATGCCTGTGTGTACATTTAGTAGACGGCATAAGCACTGAGAAAGCTCGGTGGATTTTGAGGCAGTATCAAGGGGGCAGATATGGCTGAAGATGCGAGTTCTAGTGTACCGTTAAGAAAACGGTCGGAATTTTGGTTCTATGGATCCGCTTCAATGGCCTATGGCATTAAAGATAATGCCTTTTCCTACATTCTTCTCACTTTTGCAAACCAGTTTCTCGGAGTGCCGGGCTATCTTGCGAGTGCGGCGTTAGCAATCGCTATTATTTGGGACGGGTTGACCGATCCACTCCTTGGCCACTGGTCTGATAAAACAACCCATCGGCTTGGGCGGCGGCATCCGTTTATGTATGCCTCGCTATTGATCTTACCGGCCAGTTTTTATGCACTGTTTAATCCGTTGACTGAAGCGCGTGGCGAGGACGCGTTCCTATACGTACTCATCCTATCGCTACTCATTAGAACCGGCACCACCCTGTTTGAAGTCCCGTCTACAGCGCTGCTACCGGACCTTGAAAAGAACTACGATCAACGCAACCGATGGCTAGCGCTACGCCACTTCTTTGGCTGGACCGGCGGCAACGGTCTGCACACGATAAACATGCATTTTTGGGTTGGTGGCTTTGGGTTCGCCGCCGCCACTGGCTATATAATCTATGGGACTGTGGGCGCAATTATCATTGCCCTGGCAATCATCGCTTCTGCTCTTGGCACACAACGCGTAGCCGCGCGGATGGCGCCGCCGAACGAGAATTTCAAAATCAGCCAAATCGGTCGCGAATTTCGGCAGATTTTTGAATCGCTGAAAAATCGCAATTTCGCCGCGTTATTCTTCTATTCGCTCTTCGTCGCGGCCGCCTTGGGTCTGGGCACTGCGCTTTATCTATATAGCGTAAGATTCTTCTTTGAATTTACCGGTACGGAAATAGCGATTACTGGTCTTGCTATTCTCGTAGCACCGCTAGCTGCCTATTTGCTGGCGCCCCGATTTGGTTTTCGGTTTGGCAAAAAGGCCACTGCTATCTCAATGCAGTTGGTACGAGTCGTGCTGTATCCAATACCTTACATTTGCGTACTGCAGGGCTTCTGGCCGGCTCTTGGCAGCACGGCATCTATAGCTATTTACACAGTGTTCATCTTTATAGAGGTTACGGTGGGCATTATGTCCGCAGTAATGTTGGACTCAATGATGGCTGATATTGTTGAGGACAGTGAAAAACAAACCAACCGCCGATCGGAAGGTTTATTTTTCGCCGCTCGAAGTTTCGCTGGAAAATTCGTCTCGGCTTCCGGAATAATCGGTGCGGGGATAATTGTCTCCTTAGTCGGCTTCGACACCATCACCAATGTTGCAGATTTTACCGACGCACACCGGCTACACTTTGCGATATTGTTTTTACCCGCGTACTGCTCGCTATGCCTCGCCGGTATAGCCTGCATATCTCTTTATCGCATCGATCGGCAAGCCCACGAGGAAAACCTACGAATTTTAGAAGAGCGCAATGAGGGCAGGACTGACTCCAGCACAGATTTAGGCACAGCGAATCATTGAACATGAAAAAAATTTTGGAGATTACCAATGCCTGACATGAAACTAGGGCTTTCGTTAGGCTACTGGGCTTCGAACCCGCCTACACAACACGTGCAGATGGCACAGCAGGCTGAACAGCTGGGCTACGACTCCGTATGGACAGCCGAAGCCTATGGTAGCGACGCGCTGACACCATTAGCCTGGATTGGCGCACAAACAGAACGGATTCGCCTAGGCACGGGAATTTGTCAGATTTCCGCGCGCACACCAACTGCCATGGCCATGGCTGCACTGACTATGGACCATCTCTCCAATGGTCGTATGATTTTAGGGTTGGGTGTTTCAGGTCCACAGGTGGTCGAGGGCTGGTACGGTGCACCATTTTCTAAACCATTGGCCCGCACCCGGGAATACATATCCATCATTCGGCAGGTTTTAGCCCGTGAAGAGCCCGTTGCTAACGATGGTGAGCATTATCCGCTGCCTTATACTGGCGAAGGCTCATGGGGTTTGGGTAAGCCGCTTAAGCCCATCACGCATCCACTGCGCGCGGATCTGCCGATTATGATGGGAGCGGAGGGACCTAAAAACGTCGCCCTCGCCGCCGAAATTGCGGATGGCTGGTTGCCCCTGTACTACTCGCCATTCCGCCAAGATGTTTACTCAGCCTCTTTATCTAATGCCAAGGCTGACTTCGAGGTTACTCAGGGTGTCGTCGTGAACATCACTGATGATGTCGAGCAGGGGCTTATTCCGATCAAACACATGTTGGCGCTGTACGTTGGCGGCATGGGCGCCAAGGATCGCAACTTCCACAAAGAACTGGTTAGTCGCATGGGGTTTGAAGCTGATGCTGAAAAAATACAGGAACTGTATCTGGCCGGTAAAAAACAGGAAGCAGCGGAAGCCGTTCCTAGTGCCCTGGCGGACGAAATATCCCTAGTCGGCCCGGTTGAAAAAATCCGCGAACGACTTCAGGTCTGGGATGAAACCCCGGTTACATCGCTGAATGTATCAGCGCGTAGTGTTGGCGAGTTGCAAACCCTCGCAGATCTAATGTTGGATCGCTAACCTGCTTTAGCATCTACCCGCCGCTCAGCGCGCCGTTCTTCGCGTGCTTTGCGGCGCTCCTCTTTTGCCAACTCGCGAGCGCTCTGGCGCTCATCTTTTAGGGTGATTTTAAGTTGCTCAACCTGCGCCTTGGTCACTTGGGTAAAGCCAGGAATAGAGCACTTCATGCCCTCGCGCATACCCGCGAGAGAGTCTGTATCAATGCCTTGTAGCGAATCGAACTTGCACAAACGACTGTTACGCATATTCAGTCGCACCGGGCGGTTGGCGCGCAGACCAAAACACCGCTTCTTAAATTGCACAAGATAGTATTCATCCCGACCCATCTTAAACGCGACATGCCTGGAATCGAGCACCTGTGTGTCACGCATCCGCCGCGCACTCAAACAGCTAACCTCATTAACGTAATCAGCTTGAGATGCGTCGCGCTCTAGGATCTCTTTTACACTTGGATCTGCGTCGGCCTCTTCAGCCTTATCGTCCGCATGCGCTGTGCCAAACGACATAATCCCAACGGTTATAATCACTAGTAAATTTTTCATTTCCGCATTATTCAGCAGTCTACGAGTTCTGCCAAGCCCCTAACGCAATCGATATTCGCCTTAACCGCGAACAAATCATCACCCCTAGTCTTACCCTGATTGATCGCCATAATCGGCACCCCGCACTCATAAGCCTTGCGCACGAAGCGAAAACTCGAGTAGACCATCAGGGACGTACCCACGACCAGCACTGCTTGGGCCTTCTCAACCCAGCGATACCCCGTTTCTACATCGGCTTTTGGCACGGTATCGCCAAAAAACACCACGTCCGGCTTCAGAGTGCCTCCACATTTGGGACACTCGGGAACCTTCACGCGGCTAAAGTCCACCTCAATATCAGCATCGCCATCGGGTGCTGGAGTAAAACGCTCCGCATTAATCCATGGGTTTTGATGTTGCAGCCAATCCTGCACGTCGCTGCGAGCCTGCTGCCATCCACAATCCAGACATCGAACTCGGTCAAGGCGGCCGTGCAAATCCAACACCTGCCGCTGCCCAGCACGCTGATGCAGACGATCCACATTCTGGGTGATGATTCCGGATATTTGGCCCCGTTGCTCTAGGGCGACCAAAGACCGATGCCCATCATTAGGTTGCGCCTGAGCAAACGCTGGATAGCCGAGCTGACTTCGCGCCCAATAACGCTGCCGCCAATGAAGATGTTGAACGAATGCTTGATGTTGAACCGGCTGCGGGCGCTTCCAGGCGCCCGTCTGATCGCGATAATCCGCGATGCCCGAGGCTGTGCTCATACCCGCCCCGCTGATAACCAGCACATCAGAACGCTGCTCTAACATCTCGACGATGCGCTTAAGGTCGGTCACTGTGCTGGCGAGCGTCATTACAGGCCCATATTCCTTTATATTAACAATGCGCTAGACTCTAGGAACACGGCAAGATCATCAATAATTCAAAAGTAAAAAAACCAAGGGGGGAACTATGATCAAACTTTACGGCCTCAAAATGAGCAATTACTACAGCCTAACCAAAGCCTTACTGATTGAGAAAGGCTTAGAATTCGAAGAAGTTAAGGCGCCACCAACGCAAAAACCAGACAATCTCGCCCGCTCTCCCATGGGCAAAATGCCATCGATCGAGGTGGACGGAGTCTTCATGTCTGAGTCCCTAGCCATTGCCACCTACCTTGAGAAACTCAGCCCCGGCAACCCAATGTTGCCCGCAGACCCGTTGGCAGCGGGCAAGGTTATGGAACTGGTTTGCCACATAAAATTGGATACCGAATTAGTCGCACGTCGCTGCATCGCCGAGGCTTTTTTCGGCGGTAGCGTCAGCGAGGAAACCAAGACCAGCACAGAGACGGACCTGGCCCGAGGCATGCAAGCTGTAGATCAGTTAATGGTCTGTGGTCCTTATGCCGCGGGAGACAGTTTCACCCTCGCAGACCTCTACACTTACTACTCCTTCGGCTTTATCAGTGGCACGGCTGCCAAAATGTTCAATCAGGACATCCTCGCTGACTACCCGAAAATTAAAACGCTGATGGAAATGCTTGCCGAACGCCCCGCAATGCAACGGGTCGCGGCAGAACAATAGACCGCTAATCAGGCCAACAATGCGGCCCGCAACCGCTTATACACGCCGAGGTAGTACTCATGCATATAACTAAATCGGTGCTGTTGTGGGCTGGGCTGCTGGTCGGCAGCCATGCGGTTGCAGCCGAGTTGCCCTACGACCAACCTGACGTGGTAGGCATGTCAGGTGAGCGCTTAGCAAGGATCGCACCGGCAATGCAGCGCTACATTGACGCGCAATTAACGCCTGGAGTGATCACTGCGGTGATGCGCCACGGCAAGGTGGTGCATTTCGAAGCACAAGGCCATATGGACGTCGCCGCGGCCAAACCCATGCGTGAAGACGCGATTTTCCGCATCGCCTCGATGACCAAACCCATAGCTTCCGTGGCTCTGATGATGCTTTGGGAAGAGGGCCATTTCCAATTGCGGGACCCCGTATCGAAATTTATCCCGGAATTTGCAGCTACGAAGGTCAGTACCACGGCAGATGCCAGTGGTAGCACCGGAAAGTTGGTGGCCCCTAAGCGCCCGATACAGATCCGCGACATGCTCACCCATACCGCCGGGTTGGCGAATAACTACAGCGGCAACGTCACCGCTTATCGGCAAGCCATGAGCACACCTCGACCCACCAGTAATGCTGAGCAAATCCGGCGCTTGGCGGCGTTGCCGCTGAACTATCATCCTGGCGAAGAGTGGCAATATTCAGCGGCGACTAACGTGGTCGGCCATCTAGTAGAAATTATCTCTGGTCAATCGCTGGATGAGTTTTTACAGCAGCGTATATTCACACCGCTGGATATGACCGACACACATTTCTATCTGGACGATACCAAGGGTGGGCGTCTGACCACCCAATACACCCCCGGTAAAGACAAAAAAATTCAGATGCAAGATCCAGGATCGGAGCAAAGCCGTTGGGTTACCGCGCCCAGAAATTTATTCAGCGGCGCCGGTGGGCTAGTGTCCACTGTGCGCGACTATTTGCGCTTTCAACAGACCATGCTGAATGGCGGCGAACTTGATGGCCGCCGCATTCTCGCACCTAGCACAGTGAGCTTGATGCTAGAAAACCATACAGGTGAGCTGCCGTTGTGGTTACCGGGCCCGGGCATGGGGTTCGGTCTCGGTTACGGGGTGGTGACAGACCGAGGCGCCGCTGCAACACCGCTGTCCGAAGGCGCCGGCTATTGGGGCGGCGCCTATTGCACGCTCTCATGGATCGACCCAGAGCAAAATCTGGTGGGCATCTTAATGACCCAGGTGCGACCGTATTCGCACATCAATATCCGCCAGGATTTTCAGGTACTCACCTACCAGGCCATTACAGATTAGACAGCTGCGCACTCGCACTACCCTGACGACTAAATAGGACATAGGTCAGAGTCGATACTGCCAAGGCAGGGAATACTTCGTGCACCGTTGCACTGAGGTTAAACCCGAGCCAAGAAAATAGGGTTAAAGTTCCAGTGAACATGGACGCCATCACTGCCTGCGCATGGCCCTTGCTCCAGTACAGACCCAATACCACTGCAGGAAAGAAGCACGCCGCATAAAGACTGCCGGAGAAAATTGTAATTTGTAAAATGTCTCCGGGCGGCTCCAATGCGACTAACGCCGAGATCAGGGCTAGCGCAACCACTGCAACTCGAGTCCACAGCAATGGCTTCGTGGCGTTGCTGAAGGGCGCTAATACATTCTTATACCCAGTTGACGCAGCCACCAGTAAAACACTGTCAATTGACGACATCGCCGCTGCAACAATGGCCACAAATAAGAAATCTGCTGCCCACAGTGGAAATACCGAAGTGTCGTTCAGCAATGTTGGGACAATAAGATCCGTGTCACTGACGCCGTCGAGCAGCAAGTGGGCGTATATACCAATGGGATATAGGCACGCTTGCACTAAGGCCAAGCCGATTACGGCGACCCAAAGACCTTGCTCAACGGCCCGATCATCTTGCAGCGCATAAAAACGCGATAACTGTCGCGGGTCGACAATTAATTTCAAAGAACCAGACAGCGCCACTCCCAGTAATACCACGAAGGGGATACCACCATTCCAATCGAATAAAAAAGCCCGGTCCGGCTGCTCGGCTAAGGTCGCAATAGAGGTAACGCCACCGGCAGCCTGGGTGACAAAGTAGAACAGCATGGCTGCTCCCACCAGCATCAAGCCGCCTTGGATCACATCTGTTCGCACCACCGAAACAAAACCACCAATGCTCGTGTAAATCACCACAATTAGCAGCGCCAGCATTACCGCGGTCGTGTAGCTAATGTCGAAAAATAAGGAGAATAAATGACCAGCGCCTTTGAAGATCGCAATAAGATACAACACGCTGCAAAAGACAATTACCAGACCAGAACTGATGCGCAGTGGATGGCGCTCATGATCCGCCGCCCCAAGGAAACGACCAGCCAAATAATCTGGCAGGGTCAGCGCGTCGAATATAGCAGCCATACGCCGGGTGCGAGGTCCAATCCAACGCCAAGATATATAGGTGAACAACACCAAAGAAAAAGCCATTGCCAACCAAGGCAGACCGTATTGGTAACCCTTACCTGCGTGACCGATATAGCTGTTGGTCGAGGCAAAAGTGGCAAAAAACGACACCCCGATCGCGAAACCGCCCAATCGACGCCCGCCTAGGTAATATCCGGAAATAGAGTCACTGGCACGTTGACCGAGCAGTGCGTTGTACATCAGTACGGCCAAATAGAGTAACAGCACGAGGGCCGCGACCCAGTGCACAGCGATCCACTCTAGCAATGGCATCGGACAGCTCGTGGGCGAGCTAAATGGCGCTTATGACTCAGTTAGCGTAGTTGGGAATCTGTGCCTGCAGTCGCTCAACGGCAGCAAAAAATTCTTCTTTACGCGCCTCGACGTGCGCCTTTGCTACGCGTATTTCGTAGGCAATCTCGTCACGCCGCGCGGTGGCATGCTGCATTAATTTCGACTCTTTGTGTAGCGATTCCCAGCGCGAAACCGCCTCGAGCCACTCTTTGCGTAATTCCAGTACGCGCGTTTCAAATTGCTGATAAAGCTCTGACGCTTCCGCACAGAGCTTAGACCGCGCCTGCAGATTAGCTAACTTACGCGATGCATGAATCTCCGCTTCCTCGCGCTTGCTGGCGCGATTTAACGGACCCACCAAACGCAGTGCTCGCAACAGCAGAATGGCATAACGGGTAGGGTCGAGTACCCAGCCAGACCAGCCAAAACCATTTCTATAATCGCGCGGAAAATCATGATGATCGCCGTGATGGTTACCCTCGCCCAGTGGTCCCAACCAAATATAGTTGTTGACCGCAGAACTTCGCAGTCCCTTAGTCCAGCCCCACATGTGGGTCACGCTGTTAACCGTCCACGTGTTGTGCTGCACGAGTACGCTGCCGACCATAGAGCCCGCCATTAGGGCAAAAAAACCAATCCAGCCGCCTAGGGCATATCCGAGCCCCATAGGGAATAGAAACACCCAGAAGGTGGTCAGAAGTCCATAGTGTTTGTCCTGCCACATAATCATCTCATGACGCTTAGCATCGTGGGCACGCTGATATTCTTCCGACACCGGATGGTTAAATAGATGGGCCAAGGTGTGCGACCACAAAAAGTTGCGCACAGCATCCGGGAACCAAGTGGCGCTGTACGGGTCGATCTCTTTTTTTCCATGGCGGTCTACACCATGATGTAGCACATGGTTTGAGGACCAACGTCTAACGCTGCCTTGTACACTCAATATCTGTCCAAACACACAGAAAAATAAATGCACTGGAAGTGAAACTTTTTTCGTTGCGTTGTGGGTTATGAGTCGGTGGGAATAAACGGTCGTTGAAAGGGAGCCAATAACAAGATGCACCAGCGCCCAGACACCCGCCACCAAGCCCCAGTCACCCGGCGCCGCGAAAATAGCCCAAATACCCAGTACCACCGCAGCGATGTGTATGCCCAAGACGAACACCCAAGTCGTGGTATCGAGGGAGAAACCCTTATTGAATAACTCTCCGAAGGTAGAGTAGATAGGCGCGTCGCGCTCTTCAGGTGACATATTATCCATTTTGGCCCTTCTTAAAGAGGATAGAGCTAGCTATAAGTTTGCGTATTATGAGAAAACTTGGTGTGTGTGCCAGTTGTGATTTTCGCGTCAATATGATGGGTGCCCTGCCACGAAAAAACAACCGTTCGAAATTTCTAATGCTAGAACAACAGTGGACTGGGGTATTTTTCGACGCGACACTGAAGTCATTCGGCTGGGCGGCGGGAAACTGGTACTCTAAACCTCGGCTTGGGGCCTCTGCACGGAATCAACAATCAAAGAAATCAAATGCGCGCACTTCTACTGTATCTACTGCCCATCATTTTGCTGCTGTTGTCACTATTCGCCATCGGCAGCCGTCGCAGTGCCGCGGATGATCAAAAACCCCCAGACGGCGAATACAGCGATGCCAGAGTATTTTTAAGAATTTTTGCGGTGGGCGGTGCTATCGCTGTCGGTATATTTGCCGCGCTCGAGTTCAGCTAGTGGCCGTCCGCGCTCGATAGTAAGAGGATTCGCATTATGTCTTTCCAACTGCACCCGCAGCTCGAAGCCGACACTCACCTAATCTGCCGGACGGAAAACTGTCAGATTCTGCTGATGGATGACGCCCGTTTTCCATGGATCGTCTTAGTGCCCGAGGTAGCCGACATACGTGAGCTGTATGAGCTTAAGGAGCAACAGCAACACCAGACTTATCAATCCATCTTGCGCATTAGTAAGGCGCTGGCGGAATACAGTAATGCCGACAAAATGAACGTTGCCGCACTTGGGAATCAGGTACCACAACTGCACATCCACATCATTGCGCGCTATGAAACCGACGCCGCTTGGCCAGGCCCGGTATGGGGCGTGGGCCAGGCCGAGCCCTATCGCCCAGATCAATTGCAACAAAGACTGAGCGACCTTGGCGCGACCCTTAGCTAAAGCCACTGCCAGGAAAGTTAAGGCATAGGAATATCGTTGACGTAAACTGGCACATGGTAGCCGCGCTGGACCGCCTCGCGTTCTGCAATCTGCTGATACCAACGGCACAGATTGGGGAAATTTGTTAAATCAATCTGCTGCCACTCATACCGCGAAATCCACGGCCAAGTAGCCATATCCGCAATGGAGTATGAACCGCTGAGAAACTCCTCTTTGGCGAGTCGCGCCTCAAGCACACCATACAGACGGAGGGCTTCATTACGAAAACGATCTTCAGCATAGGGGGCTTTGCCCGCATTGTATTTGCTGAAGTAATGCACTTGCCCCAGCATTGGCCCAACACTGGCCACTTGCAGCATTAACCATTGCGTGGTTTGCCAGCGATCAGCACCCCAAAAGCGGTCAAATTTATCCGCCAGATAGAGCAAAATTGCCCCACTCTCCATCAGTGATTGACCATTGTCATGATCCACAATCGCAGGGATTTTGTTGTTCGGACTGATGGCAAGAAAGCGCTCTGCGAACTGCTCATTGTTCTGCAAATTTACCGGATGCACCTCATAGGCTGCCGCAAATTCTTCCAGCGCAATGGAAATTTTCCGACCGTTTGGAGTTGGCCAAGTGTACAAGTCGATCATAGATCACCTCATTTTTTGCAGCACCACCATACCCTGGTCGGTGGCTTTCATTTATAGCTCCACGGGCGCGACGCCGACGAGTCTGAATCTAAAAAAAACCAAGACCCCACGCTAGCAAAAACGTAGAATTCTGGATGTTTCTACCACATAAAGATTATGTCAATGACCGCGATTAAACAGTTTTTTGTGGAAGCCGATCAAGGTCCCTTACAGGTTGAGTTTGAAGAAGGCCAAGCGCACCTGCCAGTTATGGTCCTATGTCACCCGCACCCGCTCTATGGCGGCTCTATGCATGATGCGGTATTGGATACGGCCGCCAACACCGCGCAAAGCCTCGGTATAGGCTGGTTGCGGTTTAATTTTCGCGGGGTCGGAGCCAGCGCAGGGACCCATATGCCCAGCGTGAACGAACCAGCAGAGACTGCAGACCTAGCAGCTGTACTTAGCTGGTTGGCAGACAACACGACCAATCAGGCCTGCATAACCCTTGGCTACTCATTCGGCGCCTACGTAATTTGTCACAGCAAGGCACACCCCAACCTCCAACAACGCATACTGGTAGCACCACCAAATGCGGCCATGCAATGCCCTATCAACAGCAGCGTACTACCCTTGGATATCATCTACGGCGCTGCAGATGATTATGTTAACTCTGAGGCCTTCCCTGCCGGGGAAAACGTAGCGGCACATGTGCTGCCCGGCGCGGATCATTTCTTTAGCGGCCAGCACGATGCATTAGCCACTGCACTGAGGAACATTTTGTCCAGCGACTAACGGGTGAATTGGCACTAGAAGGGCAGAAACGCGGCTAATTCATCCAATACCTGATTCGGCTGTTCTGACAACATCGAGTGACCACAACCAGCGAGACGTCGCTGCTGGACGTTGTTCAACTTTTCCGCAACCGCAAGGCCGGCACGTGGCGGTGTCATTTTGTCTTCATCACCTATAAGTACTAATGTGGGTTGTTGTACCTGCGCTAGCACGTCGGCGCTAAACCCATTACATGCAGCCAGATCCGCATGAAAAACACCTGGACCCGCTTGCTGTAGCAAGCGCTCGCCCACATGCAAATTCGACAGCCCTGGGTTCTCACTGCGCCCCAATCGACCTCTAGCGCTGTGGCTCCAGGTATTAGTCATATCGATTGCTGCCTGATCATTGTCCAAAGCCGCATCCAGCAACACATCCGCCACGGGCATGGGTGCCGAGGTCCCAAGCAATGCTTGCTTTCGCACCTTGTCGGCATACCTCGAAGCTAAGCTCATTGCCACGAGAGAGCCCATACTGTGCCCGACCACACTGGCCTGCTGGTCAGGACTCACAGCATCTATCACCTGCGCCAGCCAATCAGCCATCTGATCTATCGAGGTCAGCGGCGGCCCTTCACTGCGACCATGCCCCGGAAGGTCTACCGCAACAACGCGCCAGCCATGACGGGCAAAATAGCGGGCAGGCATTACCCAAATCGTATGATCGAAACCCGCACCGTGAACGAAAACTAGGGTTTGCGCAGTGTCATTAGGGGTGCCGCTACCGGTACCGTAAAACACCTCACTGCCGTTGATTTGTAACTTCATGATTTACCACTCAGGTGCTTTTCTACAACGCGTAGGGCGTTTTTCAGATCGCTGACCAAATCTTTGGGATCTTCCAAGCCAACGCTCAAGCGCACCAGCCCCGGACCAATTCCTGCGGCGCGCAACGCCTGCTCTTCGACCCGATGATGTGTTGTGCTGGCGGGGGGGATCACGAGCGACTTCGCATCACCTACATTTGCCAAATGTGAAAACAACGACAGGTTCTCAATAAATACTCGCCCGGCTTCACGCCCACCCTGAAGTTCAAAACTGAATACTGCTCCGGCACCTAAGGGCAGAATTTTTTGCGCCAATTCATAATCCGGATGACTGCTGAGCCCCGGGTGACTGACCTGCTCGACCAATGGATGCGCTTCTAAATAATGTGCCACCTCCAATGCATTGCTGACGTGTCGCTGCATGCGTAGCGGTAAGGTTTCTAGTCCTTGCAGAATCTGAAATGCGGTCATCGGTGCCATACAAGCGCCGAAATCTCGAATGCCTTCTTTGCGCGCCCGGGTAATGAATGCTTGGGGCCCAAACTCCTCTGCGAACACCAGATCATGAAAGCCCTCGTAGGGTTGCGAGAGAGTTGGAAATTTATCATTTGCCAGCCAATCGAAGGTGCCGCCGTCGACAACCACACCGCCAATAACTACACCATGGCCACTGAGAAACTTGGTTGCCGAATGCATTACCAAGTCTGCGCCCAGGTCGATCGGGCGACATAGATAAGGCGTCGCAAAGGTGGCATCTACCAATAAAGGTAAACCATGCTCGTGTGCTACGGCTGCAACCTTGGGAATGTCGAGTACCTCTAACCCGGGATTCCCTAGCACCTCACCAAACACCAGTTTGGTGTTGTCTTGAATTGCAGCGGCAAAAGCGGTGGGATCGCGCGGATCAACAAATGTCGTACTGATACCGAAACGCGAAAGCGTGTACTCCAATAAGTTATGCGTGCCGCCATACAATGACCGCGACGAAACAATGTGGTCTCCAGCACTGAGCAGCGTCGTAACCGCTAGATGCATTGCCGCCTGACCGCTGGCAGTGACCACCGCACCAATACCGTGATCCAAAGCCGCCATGCGTTCTTCCAACACCGCATTCGTTGGGTTCGACAACCGAGAGTAGACGTGCCCCGCGCGTTCAATATTGAATAAACCTGCAGCCACATCCGAATCAGGAAAGACGAATGCTGCAGACTGATAAATAGGTGTCGCTCGGGCACCGGTTGTGGGGTCTGGTGATTGCCCTGCATGCAATGCAAGAGTGTCAAAGCCTGTTGCCGGAGGACTACGGTGTTTGGATTCGCTCATATCTGCTTCGCTCTTTACTCAGATCAGTGAGAGCTGGGAGAGTCTACGCTTTGGCCTCGTAATTCAAGCAACTCGGAGACTAAACTGGCAGTGGATACCCCGCCTCAAACCAGATACCGTTAGGTTGCAAGGAGTAAATATGATGTACCCAGAACGTTTACAGCTGAGTTCTGACCTTCGCCAAGCGCATACCCAAAGTTGGCAGACCATCGGGCATGCCGGCGATTTTTTCACCGGCGCTGAGCGGGTCGCAATGGTGGAAACGGCGCGCGCCGCGGTTTCCTGTGATCTTTGTCGACGCCGCAAAGAAGCTCTCAGCCCCTACTCCGTGGACGGTCAGCATGACGGTCCTAAGACGCTATCTGAGGAGATCGTCGATCTGATTCACCGCATACGCAGCGACCCTGGCCGTCTGACAAAAACTTGGTTTGATAACGTCACCGCAAATCATATTAGCACTCAGCAATACGTTGAAATTGTCAGTGTGGTGACCACCTCCGTCATTATCGACACCCTGCATCAGGCGCTGGGCCTTGAGTTGGCCACTGTCCCAGAAGCCTCACCGGGTGAGCCGCGGGGCGCATTTAACGCAGCAGCCGTAGACATTGGTGGTTGGGTACCGGTGCTGGATGCGCCCCAGGATTTGGCTCATCACGGCCTGCCGAACGTCCCCAACATCGCGCGCTCTATGGGACTTGTGCCGTCTGCTGTGGAATTGTTCTTTACCGCGTTCCGACCACACTACTCACTGTCCGACATCCACTTGTCGATCTCCCAAGCCCAAGCTGAATTTGTCGCCGCACGAGTCTCTTCCATTAACGAATGTTTTTACTGAACTACATCGCACACCCTGCTGCTCCGTGCGAGCGGCGAGCAAACCAACCAGCCCTATACGTTGGCCAGCCTCACGGCTGCACAAACGTCTACTGGGGTTACTTTTGAAGACGAATTACGTGGCTTAACCGACGCTGCGATTCATGGCGAATGGACAAGGCTTATGGCGCTGCGTGAGCAGGCAAAACAAACCCTTGGAGCGCAGCAAGTGACCGACGCATTGGTCGTTGCCGCCGCTTTCAACGGCATTACTCGAGTCGCTGATGCCACGGGTATTCCATTAGATTCCCACACAGCAGCTGCTACACAGCAGATGCGCGAAGAGACCGGCATCCAGCGCTTTAGCTACCTTGAGAAAAGTGCGCGCTACGACCTCTAGAACTGCACGAGGCAGTGTTATTGAGTTCGATCGTACATATTCTCTTTAGAAATCTGCTCGTTAACGGTCCACCAATCGTAAATTACCCCGATCAAAAAAATGCCGCAGGTCAGAAGGAAAAGTAGACCCGTCCAGGGTTTACCCAGATAAAATCGGTGCAACCCCAGCGGCCCTAAAAACACCAACAATACCCATGTTACGGTGTAGTTTATCGCCCCGACCGCATAGCTTGAGTCTGCCTGTCTTTCTAAACTCGGCATCAAAAACAGATCCACAAGCCACCCAATGCCCAATAAGCCAAATGTGAACAAATAAACCGTGCCGCTGACCGGTCGGCCGAAATAAAATCGATGCGCCCCCAGAAACCCGAAAATCCACAACAAATAGCCGACCAGCAAACTGTGGGTGTCGTTCATGATTTCGTCGCTGGCATGCATTATGAGTCGGCTCGCGCGGGTTAGGCTTTCTTCAGCAGATAATAATTGTTCATCGGACTGTCGATATCAAGCTGCGAGAAATCATCAAAGCCTGCAGCCTTGGTCATTTCTTCAGCGACTTTGCGGGTAAATCCGAGAGTACCCAACCCCGCTCCATCGGCGGTGGACATACCCGAGTTCATGCACACCATTACAGAAAAACCGTATAACAATCCGGCCATGGGGTGATTCTGCAGATTTTCATTAAACGTCTCGAAGCCCCTTATGTCTTCGCAAAGCCAGTAACTTTCAGATTTCAGCGCGCCGTATATATCGCTAATTAGCCGATCCGGATAAGGCGTGTCATGGACAACGTCAAAGGTCGTCACCAGATCAAAACTAGGCTGCTGTGGCAACGGCTCCTGTAGCGGATTACTCAGTCGTATATTGGTAACTCCCGCCTCCGCGATGTTCGCGCGCGCCCTTTGCAACGCCACCTCTGAGGTGTCATAGCCAATAAACTGCGAGTCTGGAAAAGCCTGGGCCATGGCAATGGTTGATAAAGCCCCACCACAACCCACATCAGCCACTACCGCTCCCCCGGCTAGGCGGCCTTGCATATGCGGAATCATCGGCAACATTTCCGGCACTAGGCGCTGCTGCTTCGAGAAAGCTCCCATACGCTCGATACCACAGGCACAGTCAGGTCCGTGCTCGTCGTAGCTCATCCCCAAACCGGTGCGGAATGCGTCTTGGAGTTTTTCAACTGCAGGAAATACCGCCACCGCGGCATCGTAGGCGCCCATTAAATAAGCCGGATGATCGGCATCTACCAGTACAGCATGGGCCTCGGCAGAGAGCGCAAACACTTTCGCGTCTGCATCATAGTCCACCTGACCAACGCAGGCCTGGTGCTGTAACCATTCGCGCACCCAGCGCTCATGCAAATTCAATTGCTTGGCCAAGGTTATACTGTCGCAAGGACCAATGTCGTATAGCGTTTTGAATAAACCCAGTCGATCGCCCAGCACCGAGATGGCGCAATTAAACCCAGCAGCCACCATACCGCCGGTTTGCTTAAGAAAGTCGCCAAGTTTGTCTTGATCTACGGCGTTCATATTGTCCTCCTCTCTGACCAGTTGCGTGGCCATAGCCCCACGGCGGCATGACCAATTACCGAGTAAATCAGTTACATTCACCCCTGACAAATTCAAGCGCAAACAGTCAGGGAGTAGTGATGGATTTTCCGCAACCAGAAATGATCGAGGTTAACGGTGTTACCTTGGAAGTGTTTAGTGCCGGGCAGGGCACACCACTGGTGCTGTGCCATGGATGGCCAGAACATGCATATTCCTGGCGCTTTCAGATACAACCCTTAGTTGACGCCGGTTACCACGTCATCGTGCCGAATCAGCGAGGTTATGGGAACTCCAGCCGACCAGAGGCGGTGACCGACTACGATATTGAACACCTAACCGGTGATCTGATCGGCTTATTAGATCATTTCGGCTACGAGCAGGCAGGATTTGTCGGCCACGATTGGGGCGCAATCATCGTTTGGAATCTAGCCATGATGCACCGCCAGCGAGTCAGCGCGGTAGCCAACCTGAGCGTGCCCTTTATGCAGCGCGGTAGCAGCGAGTGGGTCGGCTTCTGGGAAAAAATGCTTGGCGGCGATTTTTATATTGTGCACTTCAATCGCCAGCCCGGGGTAGCTGACGAGGTCTTTAGCAACCATACCGAGCAATTTCTTGACAACATGTACCGGACTAATCAGTGGCAACATCCACCGGTAGATCTCGGCCCTGGCATGAATATGATCAGCATGGCCACCGCCCCGGAACTGGCCGGAGGCATGCCCGGAGACCCGCTGATGTCTGATCAAGAAATGCAGGTTTTCTTAGACGCCTTTGCCATCTCAGGCTTTACTGGCGGCATCAATTGGTACCGTAACTTTAGTCGCAACTGGGAGATCATTGGCGCGTTCGAGCAGTATATTCACCAACCCACACTGATGATCTACGGCGACTATGACATGGTGCCGAAATCCGAAAACCTTGAGGAATTCGTGGGCGACCTCACCGTACACTCATTCCCCTGTGGCCATTGGATCCAACAAGAGCGCCCTGAAGACACCAACACCGCACTACTCAACTGGCTGGGTACTAAATACCCAGCCTGAATGAGTCGCCAGCCTTCAGAACGCTTGCTCAATCGCGCCCCAAAGTGCGGCACCGATGAGCGCCAAGTTGGCCACAAAGCCCAACAAGAACCCTAAGGTGCGAGAACCAGGATCGCGAACATAGGCGCGCGCGTACAATCCACGGCCGATCACAAACAACAGACCCACTGGTGCTGCGAAAAATGCATTACCAAACATTGCTGCTGCGACCAGTGCCGGCAGAAATATAACCAACTGCTCCAAAGTATTTTGTTGTACCCGAAAGTACCGATCAAACTCTTCATTGCCGGTGGTCGCCGGCGCCGCGACGCCGCAGCGGCCTCGTGCGCGGCCAACCTGCAGTGAAAAATACAAAAATTGCAACAACGCCAACATTGCAATGATAACTATATAAGCCATTACTACCCCTCTCTTTTGCTACTGCCACTATACCGATTCAACGGCAAAGCCAAATATCAAACCACCGCTCAACCAGAATTAAGCATGAATGCCCCGCTGGCCTCTGCCACCACAAAATTATCTGTACTGCGAATAACCCGCCCCTGCATTTGCGCCAAACGGCCCCTACGCTTTTCGCACCACCCCTCTAGCTGCACCGGGGTGCCGACCATAAGCTCGCTGCGATAGCGGATATCCGCACGCGCGGTGAAACACTGCAACCCTTGCAGCCATAGCCAGTTGGCCATCACATCGTCTAACAAACTAAATACAATGCCGCCATGGGTAACATTAAGATAACCCATATGCTGG
>MDTB01033821.1_pt1 | contig 18292 bp, 18 predicted proteins | sample 811161 | NCBI WGS metagenome assembly MDTB01 (sample SAMN05326650, study PRJNA326480) | marine metagenome | isolation source: seawater | place: Mediterranean Sea | collected 2009
TTGTGCACTAGTTGCAATAACTTCGACGAATAAAATCCCCCTTGACTCTTGGGCAGCGTTCGGAATCGCGATGTGGTTCTCAGGGTTTCTGATCGAAGTTGTTGCAGATCATCAAAAACGAATATTCCGTGCAGACGTTCGGAACGCCAAAAAATTTATTTGTAATGGACTGTGGAGCTGGTCGAGGCACCCCAACTATTTTGGTGAGATGACATTATGGCTTGGTATTGCCATCATAGCCTTTCCAGTTCTTTCGGGATGGCAGTTGCTGACTCTAGGATCTCCGCTTTTTGTGTGCTATTTGCTAACCAAAGTTAGTGGCGTCGAAATGTTGGAGCGACAGAATGATATTACTTGGGGATCTGACCCTGACTATTGGGCCTACAAGAACAGTACATCTGTTTTGATTCCTCTGCCAAAAACGAGGGCCTCTGCGCACTCGTTACCCTCGAAATAACTCGCGTATATTAAATCACGATTGACAACTGATTGGTACAGAGTACCATTCGCAGAATGTTAGTCTTCAGGCTCAAGAATTTTTTTTCCTACCCTTATCGCCGTTGGATAGCGGTATTTATGGTGCTAATTGTTGTTATTGCACTCTTAGACGAGTTTGTGAAACCAAGACTCTTTCCCAAAAGATTTGGAGTAGTAATAGAGGATAGTCTTTTTCGTAGTGGGCGTATCCACTATTCGCTTTTACCTAAAGTGCTCGCTGAAAACCAAATAGATAGTATAGTGACCCTAACCCATGAGGTTCCCTCGAAAGAGTACCAAATCTATGAGAGAACCATTGCTGAAAGCATGGGAGTGAATTTAGTAAGATTCCCGCTGGACGGCAATGGAACAGGTAATGTTTCCAGCTATATCGGCGCCCTTAAATACGTTTACGACGAGCTTAATAAAGATCGCAGGGTGCTAGTGCATTGCGCAGCAGGCAGCGAAAGAACTGGTGGTTTTATGTTCTTTTATCAGACACTAATTTTGAAACAAAACGAAAAGGACGTTTATACTGAAATGCTTAAGTATAAATTCGACCCCGAACGGAATCTGGCTTTATTACCGTACCTTGAAGAGACCCTTCCAGATGTTGCCAACGCTTTGGAGGATCATGGTGTGGAAGTGGGGACCCTCCCGTCGTTGACTCGTTTTAATGCTCTCTGATTATAGATAATTAGGTGCGCCAGGCCGTAGCCGAGGAGCTTGTTAGCTTTCGCACCATATAAGACTTCTTGCCGGAAGCTTCATAGTAGGTGCGGGTCATAAGTTCTCCTAGGATACCAGTGCAGAAAAACTGCATTGACATAAGTATCAAAATGATACCAGTAAGCAGTAGTGGACGTCCGCCAATATCCTGTCCCAAGAAAATTTTGACATAAAGGAGATATATAAGTGCGATTCCACCAGATAATCCGAAGAACATTCCAATACGTCCGAAGAAATGTGCAGGTCTACTTACGAAAGACATAAAGAAGTAAACCGAGAGTAAATCGAGGAGAACCCGGTAGGTTCTAGAAAGTCCGTATTTAGAGTATCCGTATTGTCTAGCTTTGTGGTTCACTACTTCTTCTTTGATCCGAGACGTGGCAGTGTGGCTTGCCATCCAAGCTGGAATGAATCGATGCATTTCACCATATATTCGAACGGACTTAATAATCTCTGCTCTATAAACTTTTAGGGAACAGCCATAGTCATTTAATTTGACTCCTGACATTTTTCCAATGATGAAGTTAGCAATTATTGAGGGAACTTTTCTAAATAGGTAGTTATCTTTGCGATCTTTACGCCAGCCAACAAGAAGGTCCAGCTCCTCATGTATTAGTCTTTCCACCATCTTTGGAATATCTGCTGGATCATTTTGTAGATCGCCGTCTAAAGTAACGAGAAATTCGCCTCGTGCTTCATCTATACCTGCTTGCATAGCCGCCGTTTGCCCAAAGTTACGTTGTAATTCCACTATGCTCGCATGGCTACCGAGAAGTTTTACGGCTTCCTCCAAGCGCTTACAAGTGGAGTCACTACTACCATCGTTCACGAAAATAACCTCCCAGGGATGGGAAAATTCATTCAGTGCCTTATCGATACTTTCTGCCAGAGGAAGCACGTTATCCTCCTCATTAAAGAGCGGGATAATAATCGACACGTTAGATTTCATTATCATTTCTCTGTTGCTTTATCAAAGGCACTAGTAAACTAAGTAAACCCGTTAAGAGTGTGATTGAGAGCAGGAAAAGATGCAAGTTTACGCCTGCTGCAAGAGTATTTTCGTAGCTCATATTCATTGTGAGAGAGACACTAACAATACCTGCTTCATAGGTGCCTAAGCCTGCGATGCCATGAATAGGCAGGATGCTAGTGAGTTCACCGCCTATGGCAGCAATCATGCTATCTACAAAATCTGTATTCGCAAAAATTGAGAATATACCAGCATAAGCAAGAAGCTTACTGATCCAATTAGCGATAGACCACAGTAAGCAACGCCAAAGTTGCTTACTTTCTGTCTTAAGCCTCTTAAGAACAGTGTTGAGTTTGAGCTTTTGATTAGCAAACAAGGTAGGAATTTTCTCTTGGAAAAAGTTTACTACTGGAATAAATATGAAAAATACAAGAAGTGCTGGAGCTATGAATACTGGATGGTCTAGCCACAAGCTTAAAGCACAAACAAGAATGATACAGATACATAGTAAGTCAAAAACTCTAAACCAAAAAAGAGCAATCAGGGACTTCGCTATATCGGTCTCGAGGTGCTTCGTTGCAAGTACTGGGAAACTAAGTTCACCAGTACGCATGGGTAGAAGATTATTCCAAAGATTGTGTTGAAGCATGACTTGGGTTGAGCTTGGAAATTGAGCACGATCGAACCAATCCATAATTCTGATACTTCTAAGAAGATAGCTAAATAGTACTAAAATGATTGAAGGAATGATTTCGATGACCGGTATCAAAGTCCATGGTTCAAAGATAATTCTCCAACCGATCATGAGGTGAACTGCTATAACCAGCGCGAGTGTTATGATGAGGCTAATCAAAAGTCGCACATTTAGATCCCAATCGTTAGTTCTGTGAACTCTAACGCTAAAGATCAATTAGGGACAACATTTAAAAATTTTTAGAGATATTAGGGGAAGCTTTGCTCCTAGTCTGGCATTCTTAATCTAGGAGCATATTATGTTGAAAAGATCTCAATTCGCAATTTCAGTCTTACTAGCAACTGCATTATTTTTTTTTGCATACCAGCATATTGCGGACGAAACTATTATGTCTGCTCCAGCTTCGGATGGTGATCGCGTTAGTTTTTTCGCACTCGGTGATCAGGGCTCTGGGCGCTACAGACAACATGCTGTTGCTTGGTTACTAGAGCGCGAGTGTCAAGCTTCTCGTGATACACATTTTACGTTATTACTAGGAGACAATTTCTATAAAAGAGGAGTTGGTTCCGTCAATGACGTTCTTTTTGACGAGTATTTTGAGTCAATGTACGAAGGTCCTTGTCTAATGGGTATGCCTTTTTACGCGATGCTTGGTAATCATGATTATATGGGCAACGCCCAAGCTCAGATCGATTATTCTATTCAACAGCGAGGGACTAGTCGTTGGGTTATGCCGGACAAGTCCTATCGAAAGGGATTCGGTAAGGTAGGTGATCGAGTGCTGATGCAGCTACACGTTATTGATACTGTGCTCCCACTAGAGCCGCAATTATTAGAGATCAGGAATACAAGGAAGAATGCCCTTTGGACAGTTGTGGCTAGTCATAATACTTTACGATCTTTTGACGCTGTTTATGGTGACGACTTAGAACTATTAGATAAGATGGATCGGTTTGCTGATCTTGGTGTTGATCTCTATGTTAGTGGTCACGCGCATACACTGCAATTGATAGGAGTAAAGGGGGAGCCTGTGTATTTGGTATCGGGAGCCGGTGGAAAGCGACCCTATGACCTTGTTGAGGAGATGACCGATAACGACTTAGGTCAAAGAGGGTTCATGAAACAAAGATGGTACGCTCGTTCCAAACTTGGTTTTGCTAAAGTTTCAATGGAAGCTGAGTTCCTGGAGGTCGCCTTTTTCCCACTCAGCATTGAAGGCTCCAGTACCTTTAGAATTTCGTATGAGTGTAAAGAGCGTAAGGAAATTGCTAATTGTATTGAGCCACTATGACGTTCTGATTGCGGCGGAGACCATAGGTTGTTGCTATTAGAGTAATTAAAGTGATCCATGTCACCGATCCGAGTGCAAGTATTTCGTTGCCTAATTGCTTACCTATAATATCTTTGGTAGTTAGGGTGCTAACAAGAAAGATGATCCCAAGATGTATTCCAATAATAAGTCTCCGTCGATCACGAATTAACTCTACTACGCAAAAACTTATAGGGATTATTAGGATAGCAAAGTGACTTTTGCTACTCATTGGGGATAAAAGTAACATACCGCATAGTACGGCACCTACCTGACCAAAGCGCTCTAATCCGGTGGACTTTGAACTTCGTTTGTTAGCTAAAATAACCAAAAGAATAACGATTAACTGCGCTGCTATATTTAGTAGCGCAAGCTGTCTTCCTTCTAAAGCCCAAAGATTGACACTGATTCCTATCCCTGTAGTGGTATTTATTGGAGTACTAAGTCGGTAAAGAGTCGCTGTTAGGCTTTGATTTAAATGGTTCCATGAGGTCCATGCTCCGGCTACATCGACTGGTTTATCTAAGCTAATACTATTGAGGAATGTGTAGTACCAGCTTAATGTCCAACTTCCTCCTAAAGATCTCGGAAAAAGTATATCTGGTAACAGATGTGCCACGAGGGCTGCAGTTACAAGAGTTAAAGCAGCTAAAAATTTTTTCTGCCATATAAGGACAGGCAGAAATAACCATGGTGTGGCTTTGAATGCTGCTCCGAGGCCTGTCCAGATTCCCATTAAGTTGTATCGTTCCAGCGCAGACATACGCGCTGATTCGAACATTAGTACTAGAATGATGATATCGTTCGCCTTAGTTTCGAAGACGGAACTCAGGTATCGCCCCACTAACAGTATCAAAAGAATCCAAAATAACTGACGTTTCCTTTTATTATGCTCTCCTGGTAACCAACGGAATACGAGGAAGTTTAGGCGGCAGAAGACATAGAAAAAAACGCATATATTAATGACATACCACAGTGCTGGATGAAAATTCTCGGGTAATGCGAGAAATGGGATAAATGGAATTGCTGCAAATGGTGGGTAGGTAAATGCCTTCGAATCTTCACGACGGTATATTTCTTCCCCAATTACCATTCGTTCAATCGCAGTCGTATAAACGGGTAATTCGCCACTACCCTTATTATAAAAATATCCAATGCTGAGAGCTAAAGCTATGCAGGTCCCTAGAACGAGAAATACTCTCTTTATCAACTGTCTAAACACCCTTGCGTATGATGAGGCATTTTATTTTCGAGATTAGCATGGCTATAGATTAGCACCACGCCTGATGAATTTAATTCCTTTTCGCCATTTTGAGCATAGTTTATTTGTCATTTCTTCATGTATATGTACGGGTTCTTTTGTTAATATTTTTCAAGTCCTGCGAGCATCTGTGGCCGCTAATGGAGGTGCAGTAGTTTCGCATATTTCTTAAACTTTACGCTGATAAACTTACCAGCTCCACCGCAATGGAACAAAAAAATGAAAACACAAATTACAGAACTATTTGGAATACAGCACCCTATTATTCAGGGAGGTATGCACTTTGTCGGTTTAGCGGAAATGGCAGCAGCAGTTTCTAATGCTGGTGGACTGGGCATTATAACTGCTCTTACCCAAGGTACGCCCGAAAAGTTAGAGTCAGAAATTATAAGATGTCGAGCGATGACGGACAAACCTTTCGGTGTAAATATGACGTTTCTACCAACGCTAAATTCTCCGGATTATTCAGGATTATTTAAGGTCATCATCGATAACGGTATAAAGGTAGTAGAGACTGCGGGTAATAACCCCCAAAAATGGCTACCAATGCTGCAGGAAGCTAATATTAAAGTAATACATAAATGTACGTCTGTTCGTCATTCACTCAAGGCTGAGGCTATCGGTTGTGATGCTGTATCGGTAGATGGATTTGAATGCGGAGGCCATCCAGGAGAGGATGATATTCCTAATTTTATTCTTCTTCCTCGTGCTGCGGAAGAGTTGACCATACCGTTTGTTGCTTCAGGAGGTATGGCAAATGCACGTAGTCTAGTGGCAGCTCTCGCTCTCGGGGCTGACGGGATTAATATGGGGACTCGATTTATTGCGACAAAGGAAGCGCCGGTTCATCAAAATGTGAAGGATTCGTTGGTAGCAGCTTCAGAGCTGGACACCCGCCTGATCATGCGTAATTTGAGAAATACGGAAAGAGTGCTTGCAAATGATGCGGTAGAGAAACTAATGGAGAAGGAGAAGAGGCTTGGAGTAAATCTGAAATTTGAAGATATTGTCGAGGAAGTGGCAGGGGTTTACCCTAAAGTGATGCAAGATGGAGAAATGGATGCAGGTGCATGGTCCTGTGGAATGGTCGCGGGCTTGATTAATGATATTCCCTCGGTAGAAGAGCTCATAGGGAAAATCATGGAGGATGCAGAGGGAATAATTCGAGGTAGATTAAAAGCAGTACTGTGATTGCGGTTGCGGTTGCTTTTACTCTTGAGTTAATAAACTTATGCTAACGCGAGCAGTTGCATTTTGCATCGCAATGACACCCCTAATTGCGATTGGTTCTGACTACGATGAAATTTTGCAAAACGCGCTTGCAGAATTAAATAATGATTACTTAAATAATTGGATGTTTAATGAAGAGCGTATCTTTGACGGTGTCTTGACTGAGGCACAATACGATCCTCGGTTAAAAGATAAATGGCAATTGCAGTCTATACAAGGGATGTCACCAACACTTGAAGAAAGAAAAAAATTTGTTCAGGAAAAAATCAAGGAGACAAAAAGTGCTGCGAAGCAGGAGCAGCGTAGAGATCTGAAATCGCTGGTGTCTCTGAAGACTTTGAAGTTAGTTGAAGAAAGTGAGGAGCACTGGTTGTTTGACTTTGTCCCTGATAGAGAGGGTGACGAAGGGCAATTCATGGCCCTTTTACATGGCGAATTAAAGATCAGTAAACAAAGCTTGGCCATTGAGTATATAGATTTGCGTAATGAAGATATTATTAAACCTCGCTTCGGCTTTCGTGTGGATGAATTCTTTTCTAGGATTGAGTTCATGCGAATAAAAAGGTCTGGTCCAGTAGTCCCGTCCAGTATCGAGTTTCGTATAAAAGCCAAAGCACTTGGTATGGTCAATGTTGATGAAAAAATTGTTCTCAAGTATAGAAATTATCAAATTGTTGAGGAGGCATACTAGCCTTGGGATTGTATTTGAAGCTATTGTTAGCTGGGTAACGTGAGAGTGGATGAATATGCTGATAGCCCGAATAGAAAATAAGGTCTTTGGTGCGGTAGTAAAGGACGTTGAGCTCAGGAGTGTTTCTGATAGCGATTTTTCTAATATACATGCGGCTTTGTTAGAGTATGGGTTTTTAGTATTTCCATCTCAATTTTTGACAAAAAACGAGAACATTTCTTTTGGCGAACGATTCGGACCGCTAGAATTCGCCGCTATCCCTTTTTCTAATGCGGAGAGCGGAAAGGAAGGTAGTTACAGCAAAATAATCGATCTTCAAACTCAACGCATGCGTATTAATTTAGGAAATGAGGCATGGCATACGGACTCGACTTATAAGCCTATAAGTAGCAAGTGTGCCTTATTATCTGCGGTAAGAGTTCCGGAACAGGGCGGAGAAACTGAACTCGCTGATGCCCGGGCGGGGTACGCAGCCTTAAGTGAGTCGATGAGAGACTATATTAAGGCGCTTAGTGCCTATCACTCCACCCAGTTTTCCCAGGCGAATGATTTGGGAGATTTTCCAATTATTAACCAAGACACAAATTTCCATGGCGAGGCTTATCTTCGACCTTTGGTCAAAACTCATCCAGAAACGGGTATCAGAAGCCTATTTGTTGCTCGACATGCATTTGGTATACCCGGTCTTTCTCGATTAGAAAGCAGGGAGTTACTTAAAAAACTTATTGAATTTGTTGTCTCTGATCAATCAAGAGTTTATCGCCACAGCTGGCAGGTTGGAGACACTCTACTATGGGATAATCGATGCTTGCTGCATCGGGCAATGCCTTATGATTATGCTAAGACGAGGGTTTTGTTTGGGACAAGAGTAGAGGGAGATCCGGAGTCGGAATTAGCTTATTACCCATCCGATCGTGAGGCAGAGGCAGGACGAAAGGCTCTATCGGTTGAACTGAAGTTTTTGAGAAAAGAAGCTGGTAATCTTCGCTACGGGTCAACCACAGCTAATAGTTAATCAACAGGTGCTCACATCCTTGTATCGCTCAGGATTGGCCCAGCGCTGGCCAATGTCCAGGAAGCCAAGGGGTCCTCGTTTCCCGTATTCGAAAGGGTCTCCTGTCGCCTCCATCCAGCGGTGCAGTCGAACTTCCATTTCCTCTACTGTAGATCGAGCGGATTTGCTATGGGCAATGTTATGCATCTCCAGCGGATCGTGCTCTCGATCAAATAGCCATGGTCCTTGTTCATGTTTATGCCAGCGAGCATAGGTATATCGACTAGTACGCACGCCTCGCCAGTCTCCCATCCATGCGGGCCGCCTTGGCCATCCATTTGCCATGTTCATGAGATAGACGGAATCATTTGCACCAGGAGTTAAGGAGGTCTCTACAGGCGCTTTTTCGCCTCGCCAGACGGATGATATATCTCTGCCCTGAAGGCCTTCGGGCGCTGTCACACCGCAGGCACCGAGCAGGCTTGGTGCTATATCGATGGTTCCCATGTGGACGTCCGAGCGTGAACCTGCTGGTGTTTTTCCCGGCCAACGAATAAGAAATGGGACATGAGCAGATTCGTCATATGGCGTTCCTTTTGATCCTCGCAGGGACCAGTGCATAAAGGCATCCATCGGTTTCCCATACCCGTGACTTGAGAGATGATCTCCATGATCCGAGGAGTAGCAAACAAGGGTGTCTTCTTCTAAATTTAGTTCCGCTAGAGCATCAAGAAGTCTACCCATTTGGTCGTCAAGTCCCGAGCAGCAGCTATAATAATCTGCAATTTCTTTCCTGGCGAAATCTGCCATTTGTTCCGGTACGTTACCAGGTAAATCAATGTCTTCGGGGTTATAACCACTATACTTTTTTGGATAATTAGAATAGCCCCAGTGAGGGGGTCTCCAGGATAAGAAGAGTGCGAAAGGCTTATTCGGCCTTGCAGACTTATGTTGTTTCATGAAGTTTATTGCTAGGTCTGTTTCAACGGTCGGGGTCCATCCCTCTCGTTTGGTTGGACCTACTTCGTTTTCCCAATACAATTGGTCAAAGTAGTTCCCGCCAATCCCTTCTACCGCAGCCATGTAATCATACCCATAGCGATTATCATCATGATAGGGACCATGACCAAGATGCCAGATTCCAATATGTCCAGTGTAGTAGCCCGCATTACTGAGTGTTCTCGGTAAGGTCGGTATGTTACGAAATGGCTCATACTCGTTGTCGATAACACCATTTTTGAACCCATATCGTCCTGTTAGAAGTATTGCTCGAAAGGGAGAGCACAAGGGGTGATTCGAAAACATGTTGTCGCAGACCATGCCCTGAGCTGCCATACTGTCTAAATTTGGTGTCTGTACAACCTTATTTCCATTGGCACCAAGTGCGGTGTACCTCTGTTGATCAGAGAAGACGAATAGTAGATTCATTGTTGGTTTTGGGCCCTTTTCGTGCTAATTGATTGTTTCGATTAAGTGTTTGCGAATTCTTTTATAAATCGATTGCAAGCAACTTAAGAAAATCTTTTTTCTGTTTTTCTGTCATGTCATCGAAGATTGGAACCAGCATTTCTGTGACAGGGAAATCAGCAAATTCTGGAGAGGGTATTTGCATAGTTGCTGCTATATTGTGTAGACCATTTCCTTCTTCCGAACCCGCCATTAACGGTCCGCTCACGGTATCAGGCCACCACATTTCAGAGGGTTGCTCCTCGGAATATGGGTTTTTGCGACCAACATGTTTTTCTATCGCCGCACGCATAGCTTTTTCCCCTTCACCACGCTTTCGTCCACCCTCTATTCCGTAGAGCGCCCCAGATTGATTACAAAGCGCTGCCCATCGAGCCCGTATATGGAACCCTGGTATTTCTAGCGCCTCATCAGGCTCGCCATCACCACCTGTTATCTGTCCATCTTTAACCATAATGAAATATCCCGCTTTTTTTCTTCCACCCACCATCAGTCTTGCTGGGGGGTGCGTATAGCATTCTGTAAAGGCCCATTCGAAACTATCAGGCAAATTAGCTGCCTCTAAAATTTTGACGGAGGCCGCGGCGCAGGCCTCACCCCAGGCTTTTGAACCAAACTCACCTTCCTTCTTTAGCGAGGCCATATCAATTACATACATTGTCTTTTCCCATTCATTTACGTTGGAGAAAGATAACACAGATCCTGATATTCAGAAATTTAATACAGGGAATAAGGTTACAACGGTTTTTGCTATTGCCTTGTCAACCCATTACTGTTGGCACTTATGAGTAAAGCAAATCGGATTAGGGATAAGTTTCGCGCGCTAGTAATCGGTGGTTTGATGCTGGTTAGTCTCCTCATGATGGGTTTGCTGAGTCACCAGATATTTGTGGCAGTGAGTTCGCAAAAGCAGCTCGTTGAAGGGGTTCTTAAAGATTACTCTGCGCTAGCTGCAGATGAGTTTACGCGCCGAAGTGCGGGTATTATGTATGTAGGTTATCTACCAATGCTTCGCTATTTATCACGATTAGAAGACGACGCTCCGTTACCGAGTAGTGAGTTATTCAATTGGTTTGAGGAATCAGAGAAACTCGCCCAAGGCTTATTCCGGTTCTCCCTTCAGGATCAAACCATGGAAACATCGGGCTTAAGTCCACCAAAGGTTGTTGTTCAGAGGCTTTTGGTTGGGGCGCAAGTGCCTTATCAAGGTGCTAGTCAAAATTCATTAATACGCAGCTTTAATACTAAATATGATGGGACGCATTACAACTTCGTTTACACTAAAGTTGCTTCGAATCTTTATAATCCAACCATTTTAGGAGTCTGGATAAATAATGAAGCAGCATTGAATTGGCTTAGGTGGGCCGTTGCCTCAACCCCACTCCTGCCGGCAACTTTGACCCAAGCTAAATTAGAAAACGAGAATGTTTTTGTAAAGCTATTGAGCGGTAAAGATGTGATCTATATGCAAGGTGACTTCCATCCGGATGGACCAAGAGTGATGAGAAGATTTGATAACCATGAATTCGTTTATGGCAATATGAGTCTAACTTTGGGGATTGCTCCAGATGTCGGGCCGTCTTTGATTATTGGAGGGTTGCCTAGTGCGCGTCTACCATTTGTTTACGGAGACCTTAATATCGTATTCGCAGGGTTATGGTTTATCGCCGCAATTTTGATGATCATAGCGCTTGTATTGATCTATCGAGATCAATCTCTCGCATTTATGCGCACGGATTTTGTATCAAGAGTATCCCACGAGCTTCGCACACCTCTCGCGCAGATAATTATGTTTGCCCAAACTTTGATGCTTGGAAGAGTTCGTAGTGATGAAGAACGTCAGCGCTCACTTGAAGTTATTGATAAGGAAGCGCAGCGCTTGTCCCATCTGGTTGATAATATACTACAATTCTCACGCATCGACCGAGGTTTAACGAAAGTCAATATGGTTGCTTGCCTAATTAATCCCTTGGTCAGGGAAATGGTGGATCAGTTCCGGGTCATCATGAAGGAAGGTCAGCTTGAGATCATTAGCACGGTGGAAAGTTCGGTAGAAGTGATGCTAGACGTGGATGCTTTTCGGCAAATGTTCCTCAATATTTTAGACAATGCGGTTAAGTTTAGTCCAATGGGAGAAAAAATTGAGGTCAAATTATTAGATGATCGAAATGGTATTAACTTGTCGATCGAGGATAGGGGCCCTGGAGTTCCTATGAGATCTCGGGAGCGGATTTGGGATCCATATTATCGAGTGCATACTGACGCCAAAAGTGCGGTCGGAGGAACAGGAATTGGCCTTGCTATCGTAAGAGAGCTTGCAAGACTCCAGAATCTTTATGTTTCGATGGCTCAGCGGGAGGGAGGAGGATCTAAATTTATGATCACTATCAATAAAAAGAAACTGTCGTGAAGCGTATCTTAATTGTTGAAGACAGTGAGGATTTAGCTTTTGGTTTGTGTAATAACTTGGAGTTCGAAGGCTATAAAGTTCTGGTCACTCATGATGGTAAAACAGGTCTCGATTGGGCAATTAAAAAAGCATTCGATCTAGTAATTCTAGATCTCACTCTTCCAGAGCTAGATGGATTAGAAGTATTGGCAAATCTCCGAGAAAGAAAGAAAAAGCTACCTGTTCTTGTCTTAACTGCACGTCAAGAAGAGATTGAAAAAGTTCGGGGATTGAAATCGGGGGCCGATGATTATGTTACAAAGCCTTTTGGGATTTTAGAGTTATTAGCCCGAGTGGAAGCTTTACTCCGTAGAAGTGACAATTTTGTATCAGAGGTCGAAATATTTGGTGACCTTCAGATTGAAATCTCAGCTCGAATTGTTTTGGTAGAGGGCAAACGTATTGATCTTGCACCGCGCGAATTTGATTTATTATTGGCACTGGTTGAGCAAAAAGGTCGCGTGGTCTCTCGACAGAAGCTTTTGACGGATGTTTGGAGGCATCAAGGTCAGGTCGTTACCCGAACAGTGGATACGCACATAGCGGAGTTGAGAAGAAAGCTTGAGAAAGATGCAGCAAATCCAAAATATATACAGACGGTACGAAAAGCCGGGTATCGTTTTGATGTGTCTTGAAATCGGAATTTATATTCGATTGTCTTGTTGTTGAGAGGTTACTTTGTACAAGCTTGCATTAAGTCACTCCGAAGTTTTAGCGCAAGATGATGGTGTTGTACTTGATTCTACCGTAGGGGGGGTTTTGCGGGAGGCCGCCTTTGAATCTGCGAATACTCTAGCACTAGTTGAATACAACGAAAAATGTCAGATTGGGAAATGCTGGAGCTACGCTGAACTGCTAAGTGACAGCGAGAAGCTGGCAATTGAACTTTCGCGTGTCTTTAAAAAGGGTGAACGAATTGCGGTTTGGGCACCAAATATTCCTGAGTGGGTGCTTCTCGAATACGCTTCTGCTCTGGCGGGTCTAGTTTTGGTCACTGTAAACCCAGCATATCGGGCAGCAGAGCTCGAGTATGTTCTTAAGCAATCTAATGCCGTCGCCCTCTTTCTTGTACCCAGTTTCCGTGGCAATCCAATGCGAGAGGTTGCAAGGGAAGTCGTGGCCGAGATAGAAGCCATAAGACTAGTTTGTGAAATTCAGAATTTTGATGCTATTTTTGAGCAATTAGCGATAGATGACCCACCAAAAATCGAGTTGCCCACTGTAGATAGTTCGGAACCTGTTCAAATCCAATACACATCTGGTACTACTGGTTTTCCAAAAGGGGCTCTACTGCATCATCGTGGTATTACAAATAATGCAAGGTTCGTATTAAGACGAGTTGGTATAGGAGAGGGCCAGGTATATTTAAATCCTATGCCCATGTTCCACTGCTCAGGTTGCGTTGTTGCAACCCTCGGTTGTGCGCAAGTCAGAGCGACCATGATTTTACCGATAATATTTGAGCCACATAAAATCTTGGATATTATTGCACAGGAACGAGTGTCTGCAATGTTGTCGGTGCCAACCATGCTAGTGAGCATGATTGAAACTCAGCGGCAATGCCCCCGGGACTTGGATTCTTTGAGCATAGTCGTGTCAGGAGGGTCTATGGTGCCTCCTGAACTAGTAAGGCAGGTAGAGGCTATTCTTGGGGCGAAAACAAGTATTCTTTACGGGCAGACAGAGACATCACCCGTAGTAACCCAGACCCGGATTGATGATGACTTTGTTGATACCACCGAAACTATTGGTCAACCGTTACCGTGCACTAACGTTTCAATCCGAAACATTGTAGATAATAACATTGTGCCCATCAGCGTTGTGGGGGAGATTTGTATTCGTGGGTACTGCAATATGTTGGCCTATAACGAAAATCCAAAAGCAACCTCACAGACGATCGATTCATCTGGTTGGCTGCATACAGGAGATATCGGATGCATGGATTCAAGAGGTTATCTGAAGGTAACTGGGCGTCTAAAGGACATGATTATTCGAGGAGGTGAAAATCTTTTCCCTGTAGAGATTGAAAACCGTTTGCTCGAACATCCTCAGATCATGGAAGCAGCGGTTCTAGGTGTGTCGGACAAAAAATGGGGTGAAGTGGTGGTTGCTTTTATGCGAGTTAGCTTCGAGGCGCCGAAAGTTGACGAGCTTGTAATATTCTGTCGTGAAAAACTGTCTCCACAGAAGACCCCTAAACATTGGGTTTTTGTGGATGAATGGCCTCTTACTGGTTCTGGTAAGATTCAAAAATTTGCACTCCGTGAGAAGTTTGAAGCAGGCGGTTTTGCTCTGGTTTCTCGCTAGCAGATGCTGGATATATGTCCGACGTATCTAATATTTTGACTTCGATATTGCAGCGCTAGGAGCTATTTTTTTATGGCTGAATTGATAGACTATTTGGATCATAGATCAGTTGTCGAGTACCATTGAAGGGTAGACAATTTTTGGAGAAGTTATGGGCTTTGTCGTTGACCCCCCTGAAATAATAAGTCTGCCTGTCAAAGGTGGTGGTAGTTTCCCTGTAAACAATATTTATTGTGTGGGGAGAAACTACGCAGCTCACGTCGTAGAGATGGGTAGTGATCCTAATCAAGAACCCCCATTTTTCTTTATGAAGCCGGGGTATGCCGTGCTAAATTCTGGTAGTGAAATGGAATATCCTTCTGAGTCCTCTAAAGTCCATCACGAGCTGGAACTTATAGTTGCCCTTTCAAGTGGGGGGAGAAACATTGCGGTTGAAAAGGCCACGGATCTTGTATTCGGCTATGGTGTGGGTATTGATATGACTAGGCGCGATTTGCAATCAACAGCTAAGGACAGAAGTTGGCCTTGGGAGGCAGGCAAGGTTTTTAAGCATGCAGCCCCATGCTCAGAAATAGTCCCGATAACTGAAATCGGCGAGCTTAATGAAGCTTCGATCTCCCTAAGTGTTAATGGCGAGATTAAACAGAAAGGTAATGTCAATCAGATGATTTGGAAAGTGCCCCAAATTATTTCTCGACTATCGAAGCTGTTCGGCCTTCATCCTGGTGATCTTCTATTTACCGGCACTCCAGAAGGAGTTGGTCCGATAAACGTTGGTGATCGAATAGCTGCAAATCTCGGGAGCATTACTACGCTAGAAGTATCTGTGATCTCGATATGAAAAAGCAAAATATTATTTTTAGGACCGCCTTTATCAAAGTACTTTATATCCTATGCCTTTTTCTGATTACCCCGGTCTTTGCTGCTGCTGATCCCTACAATAGTACAATTGATCTATTTGAGTCTTCTCCTAATGTTAAGCCCTTTTTTGAGGAGTCTTATGCGTTCGCTGTCTTTCCAAGTATTAGTCAGGGTGGCTTTGGGCTTGGTGGTGCCTATGGAGAGGGTAAGGTTTATGTCGATAACCGTGTGGTTGGTGCAATCACTTTAAGCGAGATGTCTTTTGGTGTTCAGATCGGGGGACAGATATTTAGTGAAATTATCTTTTTGCAGGATGAGAGAGCATTTGACGAATTTACGCAAGGAACTTACGAGTTTTCTGCTGATGCCTCCGCAGTAGCTATTGCCGTCGGTGTTCAGGCTCAGACTGGAACCGTAGGAGATACCGCAGGTGCAAGCAGAGGGGCTTCTCTGGGTGGGCACCTAGAAACTAATTATAATCGGGGAACTGCAATCTTTATTCATTCTTTGGGAGGTTTAATGTTAGAGGTTGCTGTCGCTGGTCAGAAATTTAAGTTTCAGCCTCTCGACTAGCGCATTCTATATGTTTGCGGAAGCCTGAAAGGCGACTACCCTCAGTTTTTTAGGGTTTCTCCGCCTAATGCCCTAATCAATTCTGGTATAAATCCTGACAGGGTTAAGGCGGTCTCGGCGAGCGCCATATCAAACTGAGACTCGGGATCTTCTTCCCTATTCTCTCTATTTCCCATCCTTAGCTGCCTCAAAACCAGATTGGTATCAACAGTTGCTTGTAATTGACCATGCCAAATAAGACCAATCTTGGTACAGATTTTGCCCGATTCTATATGGTTCCTAATCTCTGTTGCAGACAGGTCCTGATGCCTACATGTGACTGTAGCACCATTTTCGATATCTTTTAGGTCGCATTGATCACCGAGGACAATATTTTCTGGAAGATTCCGGGTTAGCAGCCATTGCGTAAAATATTTACTTGGATTCTCTTTCAATTGGGGAGGTACAACAAGTAATGACCCCAGTGAATCACGTAGGCAATTGATAAACAGCTCAGCATCAGAAGAGTGCGGAGTATTTATTATCAGGAATGAATCGACCGGCGATATATAGCCTATTATTTCTTTTGACTTTGGGAGAGCCCTGGGTAGCAAATCGATTGTAGCTTCTTCTTTTATCCTTTGTTTTTCACTATTACTTAAAGTCCCACGCTCCAATGATTTTCGGTGTTCTATTTTTTCTAACACCAAATCATTTATAGCGCTCAGGGGAATAACTTTCTCCTCACGTTTCCCGTTCATAAGGTATCGACCGTCGACCTCGAGAACTAAAGGCCCCTCATTACCTTTAAGAGGCCTCCAACCGAAACTTGATCCCCTGATACCGCTAGTAGGAACAAATTTTTGGTCTTGTATTTTCGGTAGAAGTTGCTCTATCGACAAAGTGAAATCTTTGACTAGGCGATATACGAATGCATTTTTAAATAGCATGGTAGTAAAGTTAAGTAGGAAACACTCAAGATTATACATGTTTGCTCAGGTCTGAGTCGGTATAATATGCTTTCACGTGTGGGACTTATGTATGCTTCAGGTCAATAATCTGAGTTGCGAACGGGCGAATCGAGAATTGTTTCGGAATCTATCGTTTGAGGTGAGCCGAGGCGTTGCTTTGAGGATTCATGGACTAAACGGCTCTGGAAAAACAACTTTATTACGTATCCTAGCGGGACTATATCAAGAGTTCGAGGGCGATGTAGACTGGGGAGAAGAGCATTATCCTCTGTATATTGGCCATCGCAGGGGTTTGAAAGCCCTGATGTCTGCGCGGGAAAATCTCTTTTGGTCGGCTGCTATTAACGGACAGGAAACAAAACTCTCGGAAGTCGATGAAGCCTTGCGTCAAGTCTCTATGGGGGGGTACGTCGATAATGCTTGTGGATCAATGTCAGAAGGACAATGCGGCCGGGTCAGTCTGGCTAGACTATTCTTGTTACATAATCCGGTATGGATACTAGATGAGCCATTTAATGCAATTGATTCTACTGGAGTTCAATGTTTGGTTGAAAGAATTAACAAACATCTGTCTTCAGGTGGCATTTTAGTGCTCTCTTCACACGTGGAAGTGCCTCTAATAAATTTACAAGAGCTTGAGCTCCGCTATTGAGGATAATTTTACTGACTGTTAAGCGTGATCTACTTTTATATTTTCGCAAGCCGGGAGATATATTTAATCCGCTTGCATTTTCCCTATTGGTTATCAGTTTATTTCCTCTCGGAGTAGGCCCCTCAGCGGACATCTTAGGTGAGATCTCTGCAGGCATTATTTGGGTTGCTGCATTACTGACAACGCTTTTTTCGATAGATTTGATGTTTAAGGAAGATTATGAAGATGGCACACTAGAGCAGATGATTCTGGGTAGGGAGCCCCTGCTGCTTGTGGTTTATGGAAAAATTATTGCGCAATGGCTCGTAGGTGGATTAGTGATTACTCTTTTGAGCCCCCTATTGGGTATGATGTTTTATGTAAATACTGATGGAATCCTTGCTACGGTCCTCGCGCTAATGTTGGCAACGCCTACCATGACTTTAATTGGCTCAATTGGTGCGGCATTAACGCTAGGTCTGAACAAGGGTGGGGTACTCATTGCTATACTGATTTTACCACTTTATCTACCGGTACTAATTCTTGGTGTAGCGATGATAGATACCGCAACAGCAGGAGATAATTATGCAGGGCACGTCCTTTGGTTGGCCGCTATCCTTGCTATTAGCATTGGTTTTGCGCCGCTCGCTACGGAGCAGGGTATTCGCATCTCCTTAAGCGAATGAAGCGTATGGTAAA
>MDTB01165224.1_pt1 | contig 18290 bp, 17 predicted proteins | sample 811161 | NCBI WGS metagenome assembly MDTB01 (sample SAMN05326650, study PRJNA326480) | marine metagenome | isolation source: seawater | place: Mediterranean Sea | collected 2009
ATGAATAATGTGTGGGAGCGCTTGAAGTGTGTCTTTAAGTGCTCCCAATTCATCATTCACTGCTATTCGAAGTGCTTGAAATGTTTTTGTCGCTGGATTTCTCTTTCCACGACGCTGTGCTGCTGGGACTGCCCGAGTAACAATTTCCACAAGCTGCGAAGTTGTTTCTATTGGCGATTCTTTTCTCGCTGCAACGATTGCTCGTGCAATGCGACGTGAAAAGCGTTCACCTCCCCAACCATAGAGAATGTCCGCAATACTTTCCTCTTGCCACGTATTTATGATTTCCAGTGCCGTAAGTGTCTCTTCGGTTACAGAATCGCTGAGAGTCATCTGGAGCAGTTCTTCACGCTCAAAGCTGAAGCCTCGTCCTGAAACCTCTAACTGATCACTACTCCAACCAAGATCGAAAAGTGCTTTGTCAATTCCCTGAATTCCATACTCTGATAACTTCGCAGAAACACTTCGGAAGTTATCGTGAATTAACGTAACTTGTGGCTTAACATCCGAGAGCTGTCCTCGTGCTCGGGCCAAAGCACCACTATCAACATCAAACCCAATCAAATGACCAGATTTCCCAAGATGTTGCGTAAATGCTTTTGCGTGCCCACCACCACCGAGCGTGGCATCAAGCACTACATCATCCTCTTGTATATTAAGTACTTCGAGTACTTCTTGTAAAAGAACAGGTACGTGTCGGGTGATTGTGTTTGTCGACGTCGAGCCGCTGGAGGATTGCATAATTTTGAGTGCGCATGACTATGGAAAATCCTCCAGCAACTCGATGTAAACAACTTCGAGTATGTATGTCTTACTTAATTACCTTATAAAACTCCTATTTCGCCCAACTTCTCTGCCATGGCGTCTCCCTGCTTTTCAATTCTTTCTTGGTACGCTGCCCATCGCTTTTCATCCCAAATTTCGACCCTATCTGACACCCCAGCCAAAACAACTTTAGTCTTGAGTGCAGCAAACTTTTTAAGATGCTCTGGAACCAATATTCTTCCTGTGCTATCGAGTGTTACCTCAGCAGCTCCGGAGAACATAAAACGGTTAAATCCTCTGGTATCAGCTTGAGCAAAACTGAGTTCTCGTAGACGCTTTGCAATGCTGGCCCATTCCTTATCGGAGTAAACAAATAAGCAATTATCGAGCCCTCGAGTTATTACTAATTTCTTTCCGAGAGTATCTTTAAACTTCTTAGGCAACATGAGCCGTTTCTTATCGTCGAGTGTATGTGTATATTCGCCGAGAAGCATAAAGTTTATATAATTTCCTATTTCCCACTCTTTCCCACTTCCATCATATTTTACTACACTTTGTTCCACTCTATGTTGTTACTTATCCACATTAAGTACATACGAAAAAACCGGCTACACATGCAGCCGGTTTTTTCGTATGCTTCCTTCTAGTTTTTATCTCTTGGTTTCATCAAAGGAAACAATTGTGTTTCTCTAATATTCTTATCTAGCAGGAAGCTCAATAATCTTTCCGATACACCGAACCCAAAGGTTGGGGGCATGCCGTATTCAAGTGCCTCAACATAATCTGAATCTGCCATTTGTGCTTCATCATCTCCTGCCTCTCGCATCTTCTGCTGCTGTTCAAATCTTTGGTTCTGATCTAATGGGTCGTTTAATTCATTAAAGCCCTTGCCCATCTCACTACCTGCAAGAATAACCTGAAACCTCTCCACGACATCAGAGTTCTCTTTTGAACGCTTCGCTAATGGTTCCATAGAAACAGGCACCCCTATGAGGAATCCTGGACCTATGAATTCTTTACGAATAGATTTCCACAAAATATCTATAGTTCTGGTTATGTTAAATGCATCGCCTTCGCAAGTTACTCCTGCAATGGCGCATATTTCTTTTAACTCCGTTTCTGTAATCCTCTCCCCTGTCTTACTTGAAATTTCAGTACGAGGATCAATGCCAAAGCGCTCTGTTATTATTTCGCTGAAATCATACACTGCCCATTTTTTTGCAAAATCTATTTTGTGACCTTTAATCTCAAATTCGCTAGTTCCAAATACATCTAGAACTATCTTTCGATACAATTCCTGTACCATCTTCATACCTTCAGAAAAACTTGTGTATGCAGAATAAAATTCTAGTTGTGCGTAGTCTTGCAAATGTTCATTCGACATTCCTTCATTTCTAAAAATGCGACCAATTTCAAAAGTCTTCGGGATACCTGCAACCATTAATCTTTTTTGCCAAAGTTCTCCTGCAGATATCCGCAGATATACATCAATATCTAATGCATTGTGGTGTGTTACAAATGGACGTGCCTCAGCTCCTCCTGTTGTATTCTCAAGTACCGGAGTATCCACTTCAATGAAGTCTCGCTCAAGAAGAAAAGAGCGCATGGTATTCCAAAATTTCGAGCGCAATTTAACTATTTGAGAAACCTCTTCATTAAGTAATATATCTAAGTAACGCTTTCTAAACCTATCGTCCTCATCCTTGATTCCATACCATTCATCGGGAATTTGTTGAAGACTTTTTGTGAGTATAGCCCAACTACTTGCCTGCAAACTCTGAGCCCCTCGTTTAGTTGTGAAAGCAATTCCAGTAAATTCAACAAAATCGCCAGTATCGATAACATCGTTAAATAATTCAAATGATTCCTTTCCTAAATCCTCCTTTTTGAGCATGATCTGGACTCGAGCAGTCCCATCGAACAAATCTAGAAAGACCAGCCCTCCATGCTGACGTAGTGTCATCACTCTTCCTGCAAGAATTACATTAACCCCTTCATTTTCTAACTCACTAAACTTATTTAGAAAAGATTTGATAGTACTATCTCTAAGTGACATATCTGAATATGCAGATATTCCTTTTTCCTCAAGTACCTTTATTTTTCTAAGTCGTTCCTCTCGTATCTCTTCTATTGATGACATATGCACATCATTCTACTTAAAAACAAATATACAGCAATAGAACTCTAAAAAATCCTGCGGGAGATGTTTTTGATGCTTTAGGAAATCTTTATGATTTTGTACTTAGCAATACCGTTGGGTGTTTCTAAATCAAACGAGTCTCCTTTTTTCTTACCAACCATCGCCATCCCCAGTGGTGACATATGAGATATTTTGCGTTCACGCATGTTCGCCTCGACTGATCCAACAATTTCGTATTCCCTCTCATCTTTTTCACCAACTTTAACAATGGTTACTTTTGAACCTATGTGAATCTCGTTACTTTTTGAAGATTTATCCAAAATTTGAGCTGTTGTAAGTATAGATTCAAGTTGCTTAATTCTACCTTCAGTTGCACCTTGTAATTCTCGCGCTTCTTGATACTCTGCATTTTCTGATAAGTCCCCAAGAGAACGTGCATACTCGAGTTGTTCCGCAATCTCCCGTCGCCGTGTTGAACGCAAATGATCGAGTTCTTTTGTGAGTTCTTCAAACTTCTCCTGTGTTACGTATTGATCGTTTTCCTGATTCATAATGGCGTTAGTATACTGGAGCAGATTAAAAAACAAAAGGGTTACTCTTGTATCTCTTTACTTGGATAATTTCCGTTTGTATATTCGACTTGCTCACTCACTAACCATTCAAAGAAACTGCGCATTGCAGGAGCTGCACCTTGCAAAGTTCCAGCTGGTGCTTTTTCTAATACCGTTGCAAATGCAAAACGTGGATTGTCAGAGGGCCAAAAACCAACGACCCAAGAATTCATAGATTCATTCCGTACACCAAGTTGTGCAGTTCCTGTTTTACTAGCAATTCGAATGCCGGGGACATTCACAGCTAGAGAAGTTCCTGATTCTACAGCCTTACGCATCCCAGCTCGCACAATTTCCAAATACTGATCGTCTATACCAACAGACCTTTGTATGATAGCGGCATTTTTTGTAACATGCGGTACCAAAAGTTCACCTCCATTAGCAATAGCTGCTATATAGCGAACAGCTTGTATTGGTGTGACAAGAAAACCAAATTGTCCAATTGAAGTATGGAATGTATTTCCCAAACGCCATGGATTATTGCTCCCGAATACCTCTTCCTTCCACATGGGTGTTGGTACAACACCTATTGCTTCAGAACCAAAATCAATACCAGTAGGCTGTCCGAAACCAAATCGTGTTGCGTATGCTGCAAGTTTTTCGATACCCAGTCCTTCTTGCCCTTCGTAACCGCCGCCAACCGTATAAAAATATACGTTCGACGAAACAGCTAATGCTTCAATAACATTTACCCATCCATGAGCCTTCCAGTCACGAAAAATAGAATCGTTATCTGGGGAGTAGGGGTTTGGTATACGGATTTCCCCCGTTGATAAAAAAGATGTATTAGCAGTAACAAGCCCTTCAGACAGTGCAGCTGCTGCTATGTATGGTTTTACTATCGAGCCAGGCGTGTACTCACCTGTAATCGCGCGATTTAAAAATGGTTTGCCTACGCCAGTTGTATACGATTGTATAATTTCTTTAGGTGCACCATCTGTCATTACCTGTGACGAATATTCTGGATAGCTCGTAATTGCAACAACTTCACCAGTTTTTACATCGAGAATCACGCTTGAAGCAGCAATGAAACCTGCACGTTGTGCACCTTCCTTTATTGCTGTATAGAGAGCCGCTTGGACATCTTTGTCAATACTAAGAACAACGTTTTCACCATCGACCGGAGGACGTATGATATTTTGGGATTGAATATTATTAAGAGCATCTACTTCTATGATACGTACTCCATTTTCGCCCTTCAAAGTCTCGTTAAGACTGCTTTCTACCCCAGCCTTACCCACATAGTCTGTACGCCACCAAAATCCACTCGAGTCCTTCTCAGGATATCCTACGAACCCTAGAATATGTGCGAATCCTTCCTGTTTTGTATATGAACGCAACGAAAACATATCGTAAGTTTTTGGGTCTTCTATAAACTCAGGAGGTGTGTTCCACGCAAGCTCACGTCCAAATCTATCAAAAATTACTCCACGCTCTGCAAACAGCACTTCCTGGTCTAACCGATTTTGTTGAGATAAAAGGGCAAGCGCTTCACCTCGTACAATTTGCAAATTCCAAGTCTGAAATAAAAATGTAAGAAAAATAAGTGCTGCAAAACTCCCAACAAATAACGGTATGTTTCTTTGTATGGGCCTTTCAACTCTTCCTTCAAATTGATTGGTATCAAATGAAGGAAGGTTAAAAGCGTCTAAAAGAACTTCATCAGGATCAATATTCGAGTATTTTATTCTAGAAGATTTTTTTCGTTTCAGCCAAAACATATAATAGTTAGATTAAACTATTTCCTAAGAATTACGAAGTCCAAAACAAATGCTTACGAAAGTACTCAACTAATATAGTTATCACGAGAAAGAATCCTGTATAAAAACCAGGAATGCCATTATAGGAAAACCACAAATCTAAGATCACGCCAATGCTAAGAATGAAATATGATCTGCGGACAAGAATGGTGAAAAGCCCAGCTACAAGCATCAGCCACCACAATCCACCAATGACTCCTGAAATGAATATCCCCACCAAAAATGCTTGAAGGCACTTCATATATTAGCGTACGCGTACAAACCGCACGGTATGTAGATTTATTGGTGTGCGAACACGAATGCGTTGAAAAGCATCTATTGATTTTGTCTCGATATCCTGAACAGTTCCTAGAATCACTGTTTCTCTACTTGCCAACATAACCGGATCACCACTTTTAATATCAGCATCACGTGCAACTTCTGCAACCATATTTCCATTACCAATACCTTGTACTGTTAGTTCAGTAAGTCGTTCGCCAGCGCCAACGAGAACGGTTGTTTTCTCAGTCGGTGCAGACACTAATCGAACAGTAGCATACGTGTTTCCAATTTCTTCTATTTTCCCAATAAGTATATCTCCCCTGCCAAAAACTAAACTACCAACTGAGTACTGTGTATCGACGCCACGAGAAATAATAAGTGTTCCATATGGATACATGCCACCTCGAGACAAAACATTAGCGAGTGTTCCAGTATCTAGTACGGTGTTTTCCTCGCCCAATAGGGCTCGAAGTTCTTCATTTTCCGCAACAAGTACTAAATTATTAAGTGCGTATAATTCTAACTCAGCGATCCGTTCTTTTAATTTCTCCTGATTTTTTTGCAATGTTGTTGTGCGAGCAAACGTTTGTTGCACAGATGCAATTAGACTGTCCACTATAGTGTTTATACTAAATATTGCCCGTACTGGTGTACGCACCACATCCGCAACACTCCCTCGTGTTAGATAATTGGTTCCGAACAGTACGATGGTGAGAACGACAAAAACGACAAATACTTTCTTTTTTGTAACGCTATTATGCTGACTATTCTGTAGGTGAAAGTTCATGGCTTTGTGTTATAAGTGCTTCTTCATACGCATCTATATCCTCGAGTATCATACCAGTACCACGAACAACAGCAGTAAGTGGATCGTCTGAAACATATACCTGTACGCCAAGATGGTCTGTCAGCAGTTCAGCGAGACCTCGAATAAGCGCACCTCCTCCAGCAAGATAAATTCCTCTTCGCATAACATCTGATACTACTTCAGGGGGTGCTGTCTCAAGAACTTCTTTCACTGAGTCTATCAACTGATCTACTGAGCTTGCTATAGCTTCTCGTATATCAGCATCGGTAATAGTAATTTCTCGTGGTAGTCCAGTGACAAGATCGCGTCCGCGGACAGTTGCTTCAATTGGTGTCTCTTCTTCTAATATCGCAGCTACTGCAATTTTTAATTCTTCTGCAGATTTTGCACCAATAAGTATTTTGAATTCACTTCTAATGTAATTGATAATATCCTCGTTTAATTTGTCCCCTGCGATGCGTACGTTTTTTGCATTCACTAAACCACCAAGAGATACAATGCCTATGTCAGTGGTTCCGCCGCCAATATCAATAACCATTGAACCAGAAGGGTCACGCACAGGAAGTCGAATACCAATAGCTGCTGCCATTGGTTCTTCGACAATAAAAACTTGACGAGCTCCAGCGTTGCGCGCCGCATCTTGTACTGCTCGCACTTCAACAGAAGTGATGCCCGAGGGTACGCCGACAACAACACGAGGACCCAATAGCCGTGATTTTCCGTTTTGCGCTTTACGGATGAGGTAACTAAGCATTTCTTCAGTTACTTCAAAGTCAGAGATTACCCCATCAATAAGTGGTTGGACTGCAACAATATGCGATGGTGTTCTCCCAAGCATTTTCTTCGCGTCTGCCCCAACTGCAACAACCTGCCTTGTTTTCTGATTGAGAGCTACCATTGAAGGCTCGCTAATGACAATCCCTCTTCCATTGACATAGACGAGCGTATTGGCGGTACCTAAGTCGATACCTATATCGTCAGACACGAGGCTTGAGAATCGGTCACGTATACTTTTAATTAATGTCTTTAAGCGATCCATACTCTACATATTTAGTCGCTTAGAAGTTCTTGTTCGTGTATAAATGTTGATACACCAGTAGATCGTGTGAGCAATTCGTATTCACCTGAGGCAAGTGTTTTTTCACTCACAATAATTCTTTTCGGGATTCCTATGAGATCAGCATCTGCAAATTTTTCCCCAGCGCGTGCATCTCGATCATCATATAAGACTGACATGCCACGAACTTTCATCTCATTAAATAAACGTTCTGAATCTGTGCGAACTTCTTCATTTCCGTTATCGAGCACAATTACATGATAATCGAACGGTGCAACAGCATCAGGCCATACCAATCCTTTTGAATCAGCAAATTTCTCAACCAACACACCCATGAGGCGTGTGATTCCGATACCGTATGAACCCATCCACACTGGTACATTCTTCCCTTTGCTATCTTTAAATGTAAGACCAAGCTCTTCACACTTGTGCGTACCAAAGTTAAATATGTTTCCCACTTCAGCTGTTGAAACTTTTTTCAGCTCATCTTTTGTTACTTTCAAATCAGCCAAGGTATCATCGTTCAACACTTCCTCGTTGACAGCAATATTTTTCTCGCGATTTATATAAATAATATCTTCACCTGCTTCGGTAATTGTCTGAAATTCATGACTAAACTGTGTAAATGCACCCCCTGCGGCAAAGGTTACAAACGTGTCCTCTCCAATTCCAATTCGATCAAAAACACGCTTATATGCCTGCGTAGCATTCTCATAGAATACATCGTGGTCGTCCTTCCCAAGTGAAAACGAATACATATCTTTCATAACAAATTCCTTTCCACGCATAATTCCACTCTTGGCTCTTAATTCGTTACGCAATTTTGTTTGAAATTGATACACGTAAATGGGTAAGTCTCTAAAACTTGAAATATAGTTTCGCATCATATCGGCAATAGGTTCTTCATGTGACCAACCGAATCCAACTTCACCACCAGTAGCTAAGTGCGATTTAAACCATACATCAACATTCTGATCGTTCCATCTGTCTGTCTTTTCCCACAACTCCTTACGTTGCAAGCTAGTCATAATAAGCTCCTGCCCATCAATACCGTTCATTTCTTCGCGTACAATATCCTTCAGTTTTTCAATAACGCGAATACCCAAGGGCAGGTATGCATATACTCCCGCCATTTCTTTATGGATGTACCCTGCTCGAATCAGTAATTGAGCATTTCGTGAAACTTCGTCTGCAGGTGCTTCTTTGCGTGTCTTGGTAAAAAGATGCGACTGAGGAAGTGTGTGATTCATGGTGTTGCAATACTACCAAAAAATATAGCTGAAATGAAGTTTACACCTTGTACTTCAGCTAGTATGAATTTTACCCCCGACCCTTATCTAACCTCTCTATAGTTCTAACCCCCGTATCGGTAATCAAAATATCAGCGTACTTAATGAATCTCAAATCTCCCCATGATGATGTCATCTCTGGCCCAATCGTCAAAGTCTCATTCTCATTGCTAATAATGAATCCTTCAACAATTTCCTTACTGCCTTCGCTATCATCTTCAATGTCACCTAAAATGATAGCGACCTTATCCCCCGCAGTAAGTTCCTCGGCTTGAACAAGTTCTGATTTTGATTCTTTCTCTATTTTTTCTTTCATATATATTCTTAAATCACTATACAACTACGTACTCAACTAACTAATAGTACAAGAAAAACTCCTAAACAAAAAGCCGTGCAATGTCGTTATACGTCACGACTACCATCAAAAGAATGAGTAGTGTGAATCCCAAAACATTGAAGACCGTTCCTATCTTTTCGTTTATCGGTCGTCGTATTAGCGATTCGATGAATACAAATAATAAACGTCCACCATCGAGTGCTGGTAATGGTATCAAATTTATCACTGCAAGGTTCACAGAAATGAATGCGGTAAAGTACAATAAATACACAACTCCAATAGAAGAAGCCTCACCAATTAATCCAGCAATACCTACTGGACCAGCAATTTGAGCCCAATCAGCATTCCCTGTTACAGCTGAAACAATAAAGGCTCCCAGGCCGAGAGTAACTGTCTTCAATGCAACGAGAGTACTGGTAAATCCTCCTATAATTGCTTGCCAAAAGGAAAGTGATTTGTCAGCTACGAGCGCCATAGAAATACCCACGGCCGGCGTTCCTGGAGTGTCGCTTAATACACCGTGTGCTGGTGTTACTATTACATTCTCTATCTCCTGAGCTTCAGAATCACGTATGTACGAAACTGTGATTTGCTTACCCGCGCGTTCTTGAATAAACGCAGCTGCCTGAGTTGGTAGGAGCGTTTCGAGAGTAGACTCAGGTGTTTTGATTGCGATTATGTGATCTCCAACAACCAAACCTGCTCGTTCAGCAGGTGAGCCGACGACAACAGAACTTACAATGAGACGTGTCTCAAGCCCGGCTGCTTCTGATTCATCCACTGCTGTTGGTGCTCCCATTAAAAGCGTGAGTGTAAATAAGAACCAAGCAAACACGAGATTAAACAAAATACCCGCAAAAAGAACCGCCGCCTGTTTTATTTTTGATGCATGTATAAACGCCTGCTTGCGCTCTATATCTGTATATTCTTCGTCAAGTCGTTCACCGAATATGCGAACAAATCCTCCAAATGGTAGCCAATTGATAGTGTAGGTAGTGTGTCCAAATGTACCGATAGTAAAAGCACGAGGTGGATATCCAATACCAAACTCTTCAACACGAATACCAAAAAACTTAGCCATCAAAAAATGACCAAGCTCATGAACAACAATAAGGATAACGAGTATCGCAACAAATAAAATAAATGACATACCTTATTGTTGAATTTCAGTCTCTTTCTTTTTAAAGAGTGTTTCAAGTGATGCATTGGCGTCATCAATACGCTTTTGCAATTCTTCTTTATTGCGAAATTTATCATCTTCACTTAACTCTCCATCTTTTTCTTTCGACTGAATATCATTCCATGTGTCCTCGCGTGCAACACGAAGGCTTTGTCGAGCATCTTCAAGCTTATCTTTACCAATTTTAATAAGTGAAACCCTTCGTTCTGAAGTTAATTCTGGAAAAGAAATTCGCACCCCTTTTTCATCAGTCACTATACCAACGCCAAAGTTTGCATTCGTAATTGCTTTTTCAATTTCCTTTATTTGAGAAACGTCCCACGGAATAATGCGAAGTGTGCGTGCATCTTCAACACCAATGTTTGCTGCCTGATTGAGGGGTACGCGAGATCCGTAGCTTTCGATGTGTACAGAATCAAGCAACGTTGGTGTCGCCCGTCCCGTTCGAAGACCCTGATATTCTTTTTGAAGCCATTCTTTTGCTTCTACTATCTTTTGTTCAATTGTTTTAAAATCGTACATACTCTTAAGTATACAAATACTTTGCCTTTTAGGAAAGTTGTGGTGTCACCAATGCAACACTTTCCATAAGTACCTTAAGCGATACTCCTTTGTCTTGCATAACTTTGCGTACGTTCACAATATGCTGCGCTGCCGAAGTGTATGATACGTGTACTTGGTTTGTATAGAGTTCATACTCTATACTGTCAAGGAGCAGCGCCGCACTCTTTGAATCTTTTTCCTTTACTATCGGTTCAAGAAGTAAAATACGCTCTTTGGGCGTTGCTTTAAGAAAATCTTTTCCCAAAAAATTCTTTTCGTGCTCATGTGTGTGCGATTCAACAGTAAAAACCCTCGAACGTACAGTAGGTAGAATATCGCTCACATTAGAAACGCAAAGAAAGAAGTGGGTATGTTCTGGCGGTTCTTCAAATAATTTTAGTAATGCATTTTGGGCTTCTCTCGTACACGATCGGGCTCTAAATATAAATAGCTGCGTACCAACCGAGCGCATACTTGCCAAATGAATGAGCTCTCTGCTGTCGTCTATTCCCAGAGACTCAAAATCACGGACATATATCTCTGGTGCGTCCTTCATGTCGCGTACATATTTTTGCAGCCCACTAAATGTTCCCTCGGTATCCTCAAAAAGATACGCATGGTGCATGTCAGTACTATTGAGTATCTTCGAAAAATCCATGCAGGTATTATACACTGTACCCTGGATACATCTTACCTTTTAGAAAGAATCGCCTTTTTGTATATATCTAAATGCTGTAGTGCAATTCCAGTTCCTTTTGCAACACTATACAAAGGATCTTCAGTAAGTGTTGCCTTCACTCCGGTACGACGATAGACGAGCTCTGGTAAATTACGTAATTGACTTGAACCACCAGACATTGTAATTCCGTTATCAATAATGTCAGCTGCTAACTCAGGTGGTGTGTCTTGCAAAACATCGCGAATTGCTTTCACAATCTCACGCAGTTCACGCCCAATCGCTTTGACGATTTCATTTGTACTTAATTCAACTGAACGAGGAAGTCCTGTGAGATAATCACGTCCTTTCACTGTCATTGTTAGTTCATCCTCCAGTGGAATGGCTGAACCTATCTGAGTTTTTACATCTTCTGCACTTTTATCACCAATCGCAAGATTAAATGTTTTCTTTATATGTGCGGTAATAGCTTCATCTATCCTATTTCCTGCACATTTAACTGAGGTCGAAGCAACAATGCCACCAAGTGAAATCACCGCGACATCAGTTGTACCTCCTCCAATGTCTACAATCATATGTCCCCGTGCTTCATGAATAGGAATACCTGCGCCGATTGCAGCCAAAATTGGCTCTTTGACAACCTGTGCAGTTTTAGCCCCAGCCTTCACTGCTGCCTCAATAACCGCACGGCGTTCAGCTGAAGTAACTCCAGCCGGGACAGAAATCATAACATCAGGTCGAAATATGCTCCACCACCTTGTAGCTTTACGCATGTAGTAACGCAACATGGCTTCGGTTACCCGATAATCTGCAATAACACCATCTTTCATTGGGCGATAGGCAACAATATCGTCAGGCGTACGTCCCACCATTTCCTTCGCTTCATCTCCTACTGCAAGAATCTTGTTTTCTTGCTCTGAAATGGCAACGACAGATGGCTCGCGCAGTACAACTCCCTTACCAGGAACATAAATGAGTGTGTACGTAGTGCCAAGATCAATGCCGAGTTTTGGGGTAACTGCAAATTTCATAGAAGTACCGTGATTGTACTTGTTTCCAACACTTTTACAAATATGTGGTTGCCAAGATGAATTGGGAGTGCAATAGTGGAAACAGACCAAAGGAGGAAATGATGTTTAACGTATTCTCTAAAGATCCAAAATTGCCAATAGATTCAGTAGTTCTTTCTCAAAATGCACGTACATGCATAGAAGGTATGGAGAATGATCTTTTGGGCTCTTTATCGTGCACAATCCCTCAAGCAAATGAAGAGGTTGAGTTGAAGTACCGAGAATGTAGCGACGGATGTCTTCAAGTTTCTGTAAATATTCCGGGGACACTTTTTACATTGTCAAAAGTTTTCGGAAAAAATGAGTGGGGACTCATCACTCAGAAGAATCAACACTAACATCATCAACATATATAAGGCGATCGCAACGCGATCGCCTTATCCCTTTGCAAATGTCCAAAAAATTGATTAAATGAGAATATGAAAATAAAGAATGACCCACGAAAGAAATACATATTCGCTGGAGGTATTGTTGTAGCCGTCTTTTTTCTTGCGTTTGGTGTCATCAGTCAAGCTGGTTATGTATTCTCTGGGCCATATCTCGTACGAGGTGGTGTGCTTGAAATTACAAATGCTGTTCCAAACAGCATTGTTTTTATTGACAATCGTCGCGTTGGTCGCATACAAAACAATGGTTCTGGCGAATTTATTGGTATCAAACCAGGTACGCGCAACGTACTTGTTGCACAATCAGAGAGGTGGCCATGGATTCTAGATTTCGATATCAGTGCGGGATCAAAAGTTACAGTGGTCCCACTTCAGGTACTGGAAGAAACTGATGGTGAAATACTCAGCACCATCACAGATCCAATCCGTATTCGTGCGGAACAAGAGATAGCACAATATCGTGAACCAACTCGTATCCAACCATTAAATCGAGCAAATGTTTTTGTATGGGTTGAAGGAACAAGTATTCTTACCCAAGATGGTGATACTGTCCGTACAGTATTTTCGTCGGCCTCACCTATACGAAACGTATTCTGGTACGGGGACAGAAGTGATGCAATAATTGTCGCAACACAAGCAAACGTTTTTGCCCTCGACTTACGCGCAAGTAGTATTCAAAATTTCCAACCAATCTATTCAGGGTCTGCTCCCAAAGCAGTAGCTGATCCAAGCCGTTCAAACAAAATCTTTGTGAATGAGGCAGATCAATACTTCTCAGTATCAATTTAACTCGTAACTAGAGCTCGCTAACTACTTCAATATGAGCACCGATATCAGAAAGTCGTTCAGCAATTCGTTCGTATCCTCTCTCTATTGAGTACACATTTCTCAGGAGTGATGTACCTTCAGCTGCAAGCATGGCAATAAGCACCACAACCGCGGGACGCAACGCGGGAGGGCATACGACTTGCGCACTTTTAAGCTCAGTTTTTCCTGTGACAAAAACACGGTGTGGATCAGCCAGTTTCACATCAGCCCCAAGACGGTTTAATTCAGTGAAATAAATCGCACGTCCTTCCCATACCCAATCATGTATAAGCGTTGTTCCTTTTGCCTGAGTAGCAATCGGAACAAAAAACGGTAAATTATCGATGTTTAAACCAGGATACGGTAATGGATGGATCTTTAAAGCGGATGCTTTCAGTTCTGATGGATAGATTGTTATATCTACTAATTTTGTTTTTCCATTTTTGGCAAAGTACATATCACTCTTCTCAAATTTGAGCCCCATGTACGAAAGTTTTAAAAGTTCTACTTCAAGAAAGTCTACTGGGCACCTCTTTACGGTAAGCTCCGAGTTTGTGACCGCTGCAGCACTGATAAACATCATAGATTCTATCGGGTCTTCACTATTGTAATGTGTAATTTCTTTATTGATTTCTTCTACTCCGTATACGGTCAAGGTTGTCGTACCAACCCCATCAATACGTACGCCAAATTGTCTCAGCAAAAAGCATACGTCTTGCACTTGATAGTTTGGTGGCGCGTATTTAATAACCGTCTTGCCCGGAATAAGCGCTGCGGTCATCAATGCATTTATAGCAGCAGTATCACTTGCCTCATACATAACAATTTCAGCAGGCTTTAGTTTCTTTTGAGAAAACGCGTAGTGGTTCTCGTACGTTCGAACTTTTAGCCCAAGTGCTTCGAGCGCATGACGGTGCGCCGCAATCGTTCGGTCACCCATATTGCACCCTCCAGCGTGAGGAAGAGTAAATTCAGTCTTGTTGTGAAGCATTGGACCAATAAGCATAAGTACTGAGCGCATCTTCTTTGCTGACGCTTTATCAATACTCGAAAGTTTAAAGTTTTTTGGTGGAGTTATTTTGAGTGATGTTCTATCTACAGACTCGAGCTGTACCCCAATACTTTTAAACACCTCTATCATTCGATAGATTTCCTCAATTCGTGGTATACCATGAATGGTCGTTGGTGCTTTATTCAAAAGCGCTGTACACATAAGTGCAAGTGCACCATTTTTTGAAGTATTCGTAACAGCAGTACCGTGTAGTTTCTTTCCGCCTTCAATCTGGAAATCAACACTCTCTTTAATACCGACAACTTGGTGATGAAGGACGTCACTTATTTTAAACAACTGTGCAGATGAAAGGTTTTGTTCCCCTTTTTCCATACGAGCCACAGCTGACTGTGAAGTGCCAAGTGCTTCAGAAAAAGCTTTTTGCGTGAGCCCTCGCTTGCGGCGAAGCTCCTTTATGAAGAGTCCGATTTTCTTATGAGAGTCTGATGCCATGTCAAATCCTAATGCGGTTATGGTATATCATATATGGTATAACGCAAGTATTATATCCCCCATGGTATGCTATGTGCACTATGTTCATAGTACACGTCACACCCATCGCAAAAGGAGGTCTCGAACAACTTTCGTACTTCTCGCCACAAGATTTCACTGTCGGCAGTGTTATACATGTACCACTAAGAAAGAAAGAGATTCCTGCGCTTGTACATAAAGTAGAAGACGCTCGGGCCATTAAGGCACTACTCAAAACAAATCTATACGAAACGCGAAAGATTCGAAAGCAAAAAGAACTTCATGTATTTTCGTCTGAATTTGTTCGCGCAGCACACGCAACAGCAGAATACTATGCAACTTCCATCGGTATAGTTATACAAAGCTATGTGCCAACAGCTATTCTTAAAGACGCCGAAGAGAGTAATCCTACGAAAAGAAAATTGAGAAGCATTGAAGGCAAAGGTTTTGAAAAACTCTCATTACAACTTAGTCGCAAGGATCGGATAGAAAAATATAAAACAATAATTCGCAGCAACTTTGCACGAGGTGGTTCCCTCTTTCTCTGCGTTCCCACCGTTCGTGAAGCTCGTGTACTTTACGAAGAATACCATAAGAAGGGCATCGAAAAATATACATTTCTTCTTGAAAGTTCTCAGTCCCCCAAGAAACAAAAAGAAACATGGAATGCAATTCTTGATGAAACACATCCGGTGCTCATTATTGCGACACCAGTGTTTGCAAGCATCCCACGAGACGACATTTCGATGTTCATTTTAGAAAATGAAATGTCGTCTGCTTACAAACAACAAGCCCGCCCGCGAGCTGACGCACGAATTCTTTTAGAGTATCTTGCACAAGAAATGCGTAGCGCGCTCGTCTATGCTGGAACGACAGTCAGTTTAAAAGTGCACAAAGAGATGGAGAGTGGGTTTGTACGCGAGCTCGAAGAACATACTTTAAAACTACGAACGAGTAGCAAAACGCATATTATCGATGCAAAAACTGCACGCACACTCGCAAAAGAAAGAAAGAAAGAATTCCCCGTGCTTACGAATGAATCTATCGAGGCACTAAAAGAATGCAGTTCTAATAATGAACACTCGTTTGTATTTGCGGCACGTCGAGGAATTGCTTCACACACAGTATGTAACGACTGCAACACAACGGTAACCTGTATGCACTGCAAGTCACCCGTTGTGTTGCATAAGCGTGGCGAATCTCGTGAACTTCTATGTCATCGGTGTGGTACCTCGCGAGATGCGCACGAAACATGCATGCAATGCAATAGCTGGGATCTTGTTCCACTCGGAATAGGTATCGAACGTATAGAAGAGTATATTCGTTTGCATATCCCAGAAGCTCCACTTTTGGTGCTAACTAGTGATACAGCAACAACTCCAGCGAAGGCTAAAAAAATAACTGATTCATTTTACGCGACAGAAGGCGCGATTCTCATCGGTACCGAAATGACGCTCCCCTACATCACAAAAGCAGTTTCGTGTAGTGTAATGAGTTCAATAGACTCTCTTCTATGCATTCCTGACTTTCGCATTGAGGAAAGGATTTTTGCAATTATTGCAGCAGTAAAAGAACGATCACGCAAACACGTATATATCGAGACAAGTTCAGTTGATAACCAAATGCTCAAATATGCACAAACTGGCTCCCTGTCAGAATATGCGCAAGATGAACTTACCTTGCGGAAAAAAATGCACTATCCGCCGTACACTCATTTAATAAAAGTGACTTTCAATGGAACGCGTGCGCTGGTTATTGAAAATATGCAAAAGTTTGTCGAGTTGACACAAGAATATAACCCGCGGGTATTTGCAGGGTTTATACCTCGCGGACCACATCTCGAACTTCACGCACTTATTCGTACAAAAACCAGCTCGTGGCCAGATGTGAAACTGACATCCATCCTCAAAGCGCTCCCATCTTCAGGAAGTGTTGATGTAGACCCAGAAAGGATGCTCTAAAACCAGCCACAATGAATGCCTCAATTCATTGAGGCATTCATTGTGGCTTCATTAAGCCACCTTACGCATATTTAAGCCCTTTTGTTATGGCTGATATCGCGCTATAGTCTTGGTATGAAGGAGATTATTCATGATGGAAACGAAATACTGCGTGCAGTATCTAAAGAAGTTTCTCAGGATGAAATACAAACGCCTCGTATTCAAGGGATCATGCAAGACATGAAAGACGCCTTGGCAAGTGAGAAATTTGGCGTAGCTATTGCAGCACCTCAAATTGGAGAATCTGTTCGCATTTTTGTAGTGGGTGGAAAAGTCTACGCATCACGAGAAGGCAAAGAGTACGATGCAAAACAGTATCCTGATCAGGTATTCATAAATCCCGAAATACTAAAGGCTTCAAAAAAAATGCGTACTGGTGATGAAGGATGTCTCTCTGTTCCATTTAAGTACGGCATAAAAGTTGTGCGTCACGAAAAAATAACTATTTCTTATTACGACGAACAGGGAGAAAAACAGCAACGTGGTGCCTCAAGTTTTCTTGCACAAGTATTTCAGCACGAAATTGATCACCTTAATGGAATCCTCTATACTGACCATGCACCGGATATTATACGCGTTGATGTGGATATGAATCCTCTTGAAGAAATCTAAGCTTTTGATACACTCGGCTGAGCTGTTTTTCCTGCACTTCACCCCCCTAACCCTTGTAGGTGCAGGAAATGCTGGGAGATAAACGACCCCAATCCCAGCCTGAGGGCGTTGCAAAAATGAAAGGAGGTTTACTTTACCACTCTCCCTAACATTGCAACGCCTTTTTGCTTGCATACTTATGTACATGCACTACTATTTGCACTATGAAAGACATTCCCTTTATATTCTTTGGTACTCCAAAACTTGCGACACTGGTTCTTGAGGAGCTCAAAAAAGAAGGGTACCTTCCATCACTTGTTGTTACGGCGCCCGATAAGCCAGTTGGACGTGGATTAAAACTCACTCCGTCACCAGTAAAAGTATGGGCGCAACAACATAACATCCCCACATTCGAACCAACACAATTCGATGACACTGCAATGAACACGTTGCGAGCTGAAAAATCTGCGGTTTTTGTGGTTGTCGC
>MDTB01076858.1_pt1 | contig 18289 bp, 12 predicted proteins | sample 811161 | NCBI WGS metagenome assembly MDTB01 (sample SAMN05326650, study PRJNA326480) | marine metagenome | isolation source: seawater | place: Mediterranean Sea | collected 2009
ATGATTTTCTTGGAGTGGTGGATTCTTACGAAAACCGTGAGCAGTTGAAAACCACTGCCACCGTCAAGGAACGACGCATGGGTCGCGAGCCTTATCTTGAGCCCTCTGAAGAACCAAGACCCCTCGCATGGCTGCCCAAGGGTGTCGATAATTCAGGCGGCGGACAAGGTTGGGTGACAACTTCCAAGTGGGGGCCTTTTGAAGGGGAAATGTTGCATGGTTCTTACGGACAAAGTTCCCTCTATCTCGTTTTGAAAGAACGTATCGGAGATCAAATGCAAGGGGGTGTTGTGAAATTCCCCCTTCGCCCGACTTCGAGTGTCATGCGTCTTCGCTTCAATGAACGTGACGGACAACTCTACATTTCCGGATTGAAAGGCTGGCAATCGAATGCCGGACGCGATGGCGGATTCGACCGCGTGCGTTACACAGGAAAACCCGTGGCCATGCCTTCGGGACTGAATGTTACTTCCAGAGGGCTACGCCTGAAGTTCACCCAACCTCTTGATCGACCCACAGCCAATGATGCTGGAAGCTTCAGCTTGAGGGGATCCGACCTCTTGTGGAATCAGGAGTATGGCACAAAGGAATATTTACTCGGACAACGAGAGCTTCCTGTCAATGAAAGGAAGACCGGTTGGAGTGCCTTCAAAATCAGTAAAGCCGAGTTGCAGCCAGATGGTCAAACGGTAGAACTGACGATTGACGACTGGCAACGCGCTCACATGCTGGAGCTGAACATCGATCTCAAGACTGTTCAGGGCCAATTGATACGTACCAAGATCAATCACACCGTTCATGTGATTCCTTGATCTGGAACTTGCTTGCACTGCGGTCGTCCATACTGGACGACCGCAGCCCGAAGTCGGCATCTGTTGAAGCTCGTATGCATGGTTCCAATCCTGAATATGCCTTACAATCATCATCCGGCCGGGAACCCTGAGGATTGAGCCCCTGCATTGTAGCCAGGTGCTGGGTATTTGGTGATGCAGAGAAAGTTTGGTTTTGACGCTTCGTGTTCTGGCGAACAGGATATGCAATCTACCTTGCATGTACACAAAGGCATATGAAACAGATTCATCTTCTATTATCAATCGCTCTCACGGGACTTGCATCACTTTCTTCCTCGCGAATAACGGCAGCACCCGCGCAACCTAATGTCATCATTGTGATGGCTGACGATCTCGGAATCGGGGATGTGTCTCCCACCAACCCGGAATGCAAAATCAAGACTCCCAATCTGCAGAGCATGGCAGACGGGGGGTTGGTTTTTTCAGATGCCCACACACCGAGTTCGGTATGCACTCCGACAAGGTATGGGTTACTGACAGGGCGTTACAATTGGCGTTCACGCCTTGCCAGAGGCGTACTCAGTGGCACCAGCGACCACTTGATTCCTGCTGACCGTCCCACACTCGGGCATTTGATGCGCAAAGCCGGATACCACACATCCATGATCGGCAAATGGCATCTGGGTTGGGATTGGAACAAGCCGGACGGGAAGAACATTGATTTTACTCAACCTGTAAAAAACGGCCCTGACATCAATGGGTTCGATCAGTATTACGCCCATTGCGGTTCATTGGACATGCCACCCTATGTCTGGGTGGATACAGGACGCGTCACGGCACAACCCGACCGAACCGAAGGGGTCGCGAAAGCGGAAGATCGTTACGGCTGGTATCGCAAGGGCCCCATCGGATCTGATTTTCATATTGAAAAAGTGCTACCCCATTTGTTCGACAAAACCATTTCACGCATCAATGAACGCGCATCCGATGCGAAATCTGGTAAACCCTTCTTCATCTACCTTGCCCTGCCCGCGCCCCACACACCCATTGTCCCCGTAGCTCCATTCAAGGACGCGAGTGGATTGAATCCCTATGCTGATTTCGTGATGCAAGCGGATCACCATATGGGCGAATTGATGGCGGCGGTCAAAAAAGCCGGGCTCGACGATAACACACTCATTGTTTTCACGAGTGACAACGGATGTTCCCCAGAAGCAAATTTTGAGTTGCTCAAAAAAAATGGACATCATCCGAGCGCTGTTTACAGAGGTCACAAAGCCGACATTTATGAAGGCGGACATCGCGTGCCATTTATCGTGAGATGGCCGGGAAAAATAAAAGCTGGAAGAACAACAACGGCATTGGCATGCCTGACGGACGTTTACGCCACATTGGAAGCCATCACGGAACAACCTCGTCAAGATGTTGGTGGTGAAGATGGATTCAATCTGCTTCCCGTCTTTCGAGGGGCGGATTCATCCGGCCGAAGTGCCCTGATCAGCCATTCCATTGGTGGGTCCTTTGCCATTCGCAAAGGACCGTGGAAACTTTGTCTTTCAGCCGGAAGCGGAGGCTGGAGTGCTCCCCGTGAGAACGTTGCCAAGAAACAAAGCTTGCCAACAGCACAACTCTATAATCTGAGTAAAGATCCAGCGGAAACAAATAACATCATCGATTCGCGACCTAAGATCGCGCGGTCACTCCTTCGAATGCTGGAACTTCAAGTGCAGCATGGCCGCTCTACCAAAGGGGAATCACTCTCCAACGACCGAAACGTCACCTTCATTCCCACCGGCGTTGAATTGCCAGCCAGCTTACAACCAGCAAAATGAAAAGATACATCTGCTTCATTCTGGTTTTATGTTCAAACCTTTTGGCTGCAGCCGATGAAAAGCCCAACATTCTGTTTATTTTTGCAGACGACTGGGGCTGGGGAGATTTGAGTTGCCACGGGCATCCTTACGTCAAAACGCCTCACATCGATCGCCTGGCAAAAGAAGGCACCGATTTTCATCGTTTCACTGTCGCGAGCGGCGTCTGTTCACCAAGTAGAACCGCTGTGATGACGGGACATTTCCCGGCTCGCTACAATATCGATGGGCATTTTGCCTGGGTACCGAGCAATGCAAAAAGAAACATGCCCGACTGGCTGGACACGCAGGCTCCCCTATTACCTCGTTTTCTGAAACAAGGCGGATATGCAACCGCGCATTTTGGAAAATGGCATCTTGCAAATAATATGATTCCAGATTCACCCGTTCCAGGTGAATACGGTTTTGAGACTTATGGTGCTTTTAATTGCGCCGGCGAACAAATACCTGTTCACGAGGATTCTGAACATGTGGTCAAATTCATTCAAAAAAGCAAGGAACATGGAAAACCCTTTTTCATCAACATGTGGTTGCACGAACCTCACACTCCATTCCACACCGTTCCAAAATACCGATGGCGTTTTCGCCACCTCGAAAATGAAGCGGACAACATCTATGCTTCCGTCCTCTCTCATGCTGACGATCGTGTGGGCGAGGTATTGGACGAACTCGATCGCCTTGAATTGACGGAGAACACATTGGTCATTTTCAGTTCAGATAACGGCCCAGCACGCTCATCGCGTCCAGCCGAACTGGGGCTGATGCACGACACCGCAACCGGTGCTGGATACAATGTAGCCGCAGCAAAAGGGATCACTGGTGGCCGCAAAGGCTATAAATCTTCCTTGTTTGAAGGTGGTATCGGTGTCCCTTTCATCGCAAGGTGGCCAGGTAAGATTCCTTCCGGTCGCGTGGATAAGAAATCAATCCTGTCGGCTGTAGATTTGCTGCCAACATTCTGTGACGTCGCAGGAGTTGTGTTGCCCAACGATTACCAACCGGACGGGATCAGTCAGATCAACGCACTCATGGGTAATGGAATGACAATGCGCGAAAAACCCTTGTTCTGGAAATTCAATTCACCCTGGCCACCCCAGACATCACGCCCTCACCACTGGATCTCTTATGCCGTGGTTGAAAATCAATGGAAGATGGTCACCAATCGCGATCAAAGCCATGTCGAGCTTTACGATATATTATCAGACCCCTTCGAGAAAAAGGATCTGTCGAAATCAAGGAGGCCAACCGTCAATCATCTCACCACAACACTCAATCAATGGGTGTCCACTCTCCCCGCAAAACCAACAGGCAATGTCTTCTCGTCTGAACGTTTCAAATAAGTGAAAGTCACTCTCCAACTGAAGGAGCAAACTTTACTAAGCCCTCATTTTAACGATGGGATAGGAATGCCAACAGCCCTTTGAGGTGAATAGGGACACAGGAGTGTCGCTCTCTTTGCCATGGACAGGACGGCGACTCATGCTCATTTGAAAGCTGGATCCCATTGATTGACCAAATCCAGTCATGAAGTGTAACTTTTGCCGTCCCTGAACCGTCAATGTTTATGTGAATGCGTGATCTTGTGCTCTGCGCTCGTTGATCGTTGAACTTTGTTAAATGAACTAAAAAATGGATATGGATTTTTTAAATACAGAAAGACAGCCCCAGAGAGCATTGGGATCCCTTTTGGGATTAAGTTTTAATCGTGGGAAATCAAATTTATCCATGGGAATGACAGCGTTCATGTTGATTTGTGCCTTCACCGCATCCGCCCAGAACCGTCCCCAGGGAGGCCCTCCAGGTCGCGGGGGTGGTGGACGAAATCAAGATCGCCCCATCTTGAAACAATTTGATCAGGATGGGAATGGACGTCTCAATGCGGAAGAACGTGCCAAGGCGGTTGAATTCATCAAATCCAATCCCCAGCAAGGCCGAGGTGGATTTCGTCCCCCCGGAGGAGGACGACGCGGTCCAGGCGGGCCGGGTGCTCGAGGCCCTGGTGGTGGTAGACCTCGCCCGGGAGGAGAACGCCCCGATTTTGAAGCGCTGCGAGAGCGCTTTGATGTCAATAAAGACGGAACTTTGAATGAAACAGAACGTGCTGCTCTGCGCGCTGAACTGGGTGCACGTGGCGGCCCTGGCGGGCCTGGTGGCCGTGGGCCTGCCGGTGGCCCCGGAGATAGAGGTGGCAGAGGGCCTGCTGGCGGCAGAGGTGGCCGTGGCGGTCCCGGCGGCGATCGACCCCCAGCGAAGCAAGGCATACCACTGACCCTTAACGATGTGGAGCATTTCCCCGATACCCCACTTTATGCTTCTTCTGTATTACGTACTTTTTTCATCGAATTCGAAAATGCAGGTTGGGAAGATGAAATGGCAACGTTCAACAACAGTGACGTTGATATGCCGGCGAAGGTAACAGTTGATGGAGAAGTTTACGACGACGTCGGAATCCATTTTCGAGGCAATTCTTCATTCGGTGTGGGAAATGGATATAAACGGTCACTCAATCTCAGTTTTGATTTTGTGCATGCAAAGCAAAATATCCAGGGATACCGAACATTGAATTTCCTCAATGCCAATGCGGATCCAACATTCATGCACACGGTTTTGTCGTTGCGCATTGCGAGAGATTACATTGCCGCTCCAAAGGCAAATTTTGTCCGCGTAGTCATCAACGGTGAAAACTGGGGAGTTTACGCTAATCAACAGCAGTTCAATAAGGATTTTCTCAAGGACAATTTTGACACTAAAAAAGGAACTCGCTGGAAGGTGCCTCAAGGAGGTGGGGGGGACGGAATTGGCGCGTTTCGATATGATGGCGACGATCCTGCCGTATACAAGAGATCCTTCCAGATTAAGTCGAAGGACAAACCCGAGGCCTGGGATGCATTGATTGATCTTGCCAGAACGCTGGATCAAGCCCCTTTGGATCAGTTGGAAACGGCTTTGGAGTCCAGGCTGGATGTCGATAGTTATCTGAAATTCCTGGCTCTGGACAATGTTCTGGTGAGTGGCGATGGCTTTTGGACGCGAGGCGCAGATTATACCCTCTATCTTCACCCCAATGGAAAATTCCATTTCGTTCCCTATGATATGAACGAATTCTTCAGTTTCAGAGGCGGGATGAGAGGCAAACGCAGGGGACCGGGAGGTCCCGGTGGTCCGGATGGTAACGGCGGAGGTTATCAGGGTGGTAACGGAATTGATCTCGAGCCATTGGCAGGGCTGTCCGATAAAAGCAAACCCATCATCGCACGTATCCTTGAGGTCGAAAACTATCGTGAAAAGTATCTGGGTTATGTCCGGGAGATTGCTGAAAAATCGCTGGATTGGAATAATACAGGCCCCATCGTTCAGCAATCCCGTGATTTGATCATGGCCGATGTGAAGCGAGACACGCGGAAATTATTTTCCACTGAAGCGTTTGTTTCAGGCACGGCGGACACGCCCATTGAAATGAACTTGCGCGCGTTCTTTGATGAGCGCAGGGCATCGGTATTGAAAATGCTGGATGCGATGCAGAATTAAAATCTTCGCTCCACGTTAGAATCCAGCTTTCATGATACCCGGCCATGCGTACGTGGCCGGGTCTTTTTTTCTGTTTTCAATTGATCGCACTCGGATCCCAGCTGACCATGACCGCGAGCCGCTGCATGAAATTGCTCATGGGAATGCGCGCACTCATAAATCTGCAATGGCCCAAATGAAACATGATGGAAATTAAGTTTATCCACTTCGCAGGCTCTCAGCTCACTCAAGGACACTAAAGAATCTGCGCTCGAACTGAGCGCCCACGGCGAGGTATGGATGCTTTGTCTTCATCTGCGAAGGAATCCATAGGAGATTACCTGCGGCAGAATATCGCTTAACCACTCCCCCCTTCTGCAGCCGGGTTATTTCTTTTTCTGAAGTTTGAGCCAATGGATCGCTTCGGGATATTGGTTCCATGCGATTGTCATGGCGTCCACGCAGGATACCGCTTCTTCTCTGGAGCCAATGGCATAATGATTTGGCAACTCCATGGGTGGTTTGCGCGTGCCTTTAATGAAGCTTTCCATATACTTGTTTTGTCTTCGAGCAGTCTTTAAAGCCTGAACCGCCAATTCATCGTTTTGCTCCAGAAAACGCTTCAAAACCATCGCCCAAGAAAAACTGCAGCTTGAGCCCACCTCATCATATTGTGCAAAAATTTTATCTGCTTTCTTGAGTTTGCCCAACGCAAGGCAAGAAAGGAGCAAGGAGCTGCGCACTCCCTGGTTATCATTGGCGTTTAATTTTAACATTTGCTCCCAACATAGCAGCGCTTTATTCAAATCTCCCTGATAGTGGCACTCGGTTGCAAGGCATTCGAGCACGCGCATGTAGGGTCTGGTTTCCACTAATCCCCAGAAATGCCCTTCGTTCTCTTGAAAAAGTAGTTCACCGATTTTTTGACGAGCAATCTTCTCGAGCAATTCAAGGATCGGGATTTGATATGAATCATCAATACAGGCGATATCCAAGAACTCCAAATGCACATCGACATTCGAAGGGTCATGGTCAAGCGCCTTTAACATGAATTCAACAGATTCTTCCATGTCCTCCGTCTCAAGAGCTTGTTCCAGCAATTTGAAAGCTTCCCTTGCGTCATCATCTGTGACTTCTCTGGGATCCTCCAAGATACTGTTCAGCATTGTAAGAACGATATCCCCGGGATGGGTGTTTGATGCTGGATCAAATGGAAATGTTTCGTTGGGGCCAATACTCATAATGACTTAAAAATGATATTAATTTGAGAATCATGAAAAAGGATTACAGGTTTATTTGAAGGGTGATAACTCCTCGATGAAAAGAAAGTCATATTATTTCATGCAAACTAATGCTTTTTCTTTTTGTCTTCCTTGAAAGCCGATCGAAGAAGCCAATGTCCACTCAAGCTTTGCATGAATTCATTGGCAGAAACAACCAGTGATGATATTTCGCTTAAAATATTAGTGTTTGCCTGAACCTGTGAATTGAAATTGGCCGTCAATGTTGCCAGCTCATTCAAGGTCAGACTGAGATTCGAAACAGCCAGGCTCATGTTTATTTCCGCAGAATCCAGCGTGTTGGTAACAGACAATAATGTGTGATGCAGATCCTCGTTCAGCCGGGGAGGCAATAGCCATTGACCGAGCGAGCCATCCGGATTCTTTAAATTCTCGGTGATTGTCAGCATGTTTTGAACAGACTGATGACTATCGGCGAGCAAAACATTTAGATTCCTCGTCGTGGTATTGGCATTGCTAAGCACGGCGGAAAGTTGATTTGTTAAAGCAAAGACATTGGGCAAATGAGCCTGAACGGATACCAGCAGACCTTCGATCTGTGCATTTAATCCACTGGATTCCTCAGCAAGGATCCATACTGGCTTCGTATCCTTTTCCAGAGGGAGATATTCACTCCCATCCCACCAGGCCACGAGTTCACCGCCCTCTTCTTTGTAGAGTGGTTTACCACTGATTCCTTTGGTCACTTCCAGAAAGCGATTTCCCAGAAAATCGCCCGACACCACATTGACTTTGGAATCCGCCCACAGGTATCCGTGATAAGGACTACGCACCTCGAACTCAACATAAACATTGTTCAAGAAATCACTGGCTGGCATCGCTTCAATATTGATGATCTCTCCCACATCAAAGCCCATGAGTTTCACTTTGTCCCCGACCGACATACCCGATGCGGTTTGGACAAACGTGAAATACCGTCCTTGAGTAAGGAACCAACCTTTCTGTTTGGCCGTGTAAAAAATGTAATACGCGAATACAGCCAGCAGACCAGCGAGTGCCAAGCCAACGAAACAGCCTACAAACTGCTCGGCACGATTGAGCCGAGTACGAAGCTGAGGTGTGAGGTCCTGTAGTGGCATTTTTGCTAAAATTGAATGGTTCCGGCTAAAAGAGCACGCACAAGATCGTGTTGTGTCAATACATCGCGATTCGACGGATCCAGCTCTTCCCATACCCCACCACGGATTAAACCTATACGATTTACCCGATCGATCCAAGGGGTTAGATCACTTGCTGTGACTATCACCGATCGAGGCTTCCAGCCACCGATTCCTTTGAATAATTCGTCTAAAAACACCAACCACCATTGCCCATGATACGCGTCAACCACGCCAAGGGGATGATCAAGAAAGAGAACTTCAGGGCGAAGAGTCATGGCCCTCGCAAGCCCAAGTCGCTGGCGCCAGTTGCGGCTTAACTTTCCGGCTGACTGGTCCATCATCGAGGACATGCCTGTCATCTCAAGTATTTGTAATGCCCATTTTTGGTTCTGGTCCGCAGTAGCAAGTTCATGATAGTTCAGGGGCAACATCAAGTTGTCATAAACCGAAAGATCGTGAAATACCCTGCCCCCGTCTTCAAACACCATTCCCACATTCAATTTTTCTCGTAAGTATGCTTCAGGCTCAATGTGCTGCACCTCTTTTCCGAAGAATGTCAAAGAGCCTTTTCGAGGTTTATGGATTCCGGCGGCAACAGAGATCAGTTCCGTCTTACCAGCTCCAGACATGCCACCCAAGACCCAAAAATCCCCACTCTTTATTTTCCAATTCCATGCTTCCACGAGCAGATTCTCAGGCAATGATGAATTACCTACCGTCACATCCTTCATTTCAATCAGGACTTCAGGCGAGCTGGGATCTTGGTGAAAAGGTTCCATTAGACCATCCAATACAAAATGAACACGGCATCCAATAAGACGCAGAAAAGAATCGCCTTCATGACAGCACGCATGGCTGTCGATGAAATATCGCCAAGCCGGATGGGACGTGCCAACCCTTCATAGCAGGTGACAACGGCAATGATGGTTCCAAAGAAAAAAGATTTGAGAACCAACATCAGGAAGTCCGAGATATGAAGCGCTTCTACAATTTGATTTACAAAAGCCCCGGGCTTCATGGGGATATCCTGCATGAAAACAAACATGTAGGCACTGACCATGGAAATCAGAATGAAGTAAATGGTTAAAGCCATAATAGACAAGGCCAGGCCCAGCACACGAGGCACAACGAGGTAATGAATGGAATCAATCCCCAAAGCCTCCAGGGCTTCGACTTCCCCCATCGCTCGTTTCGTACCAAGCTCTATCACGGTCGAAGTTCCGACGCGCGCCAATACCATCATCGCAGTCATCAAGGGTCCTAATTCACGAAAAACGGCGACAACCATCGCCAAACCGGTGTAGCGACTCGCACCAATCATGCTGAACAGGGAAATCATTTGGCCAACAACAATGAAACCAGTCATGATGGCCACCATCCCTACCAACGGGACAAGCCGTATGCCTGCAAGATAGATCTGGGAGCGTATGATCGGATGCACCACCGCTTTCGAGCGGTTGAACTTCAGCAGCGTGACACTGAGTGTGATCAGTGAGAATGCAACAAGTTCATGAAGCGTTCCAATGGACCGGATGATCATCCTGCCCAGGAGTATTGAAAACGGAAGCTTACCCGGACCGGTCATTCGGGAAGTGGATTCATCTGTTTCTGGAGAGGATGTGACCGTTCGCGACATCTAAATCCATTTCATTTATATGCCCTGCCTTGCTGAAATAACACAAAACGCCCATTCATAGTCATTTTTTTAACCATCCTGTAATGCTCACGCTCTTTTCATTACATTTTTTGATTGTTCTGAATTATTCTGCACCAAAATGAAGTAACGATTTAAAGGAACTTTATTCTTCATGACATAATGCAGGTTAAACAGGTTAAAGCTTATGTAGTTTATCTTTTGACATGGCACTAGCAAATACCAAATTCAGCCAGTGAATATGTTGTCGCAGTTTGTTGGTTCTTTTACTTTGATCAATAGCCAAATGAATCACTCTTCTGCCCTGATTCATAATTGTCCAGCTTTACGTCAGGCGTAATGTCTTCCAAAGCTGGACTCAAAACAGGGCAATCATTGGTGATATTTTAAAAGTTTAAGTGTTATGAATTCTAACAGATGTTTTTAACTGTTGAAATACGTTTCCATCATGACCATGCACTTGGCCAAAATGTTAGCTTCTACCTTAGCAGCATTTACACTATTGTCCTGTTCCGAGAGCAGCAAAGGGACCTGTTCACAGATGCCTGAAATGCCCAGTTCTGGCAGCCACAGGTGTTTCCCCAAGGTCATGACACATGCCACATCTTCCGGATTTAAGTAATGAGTAATAGAGGAATGAACTTTGAAAATTCCAGTATCTACGAGGGTATTGGGCTGATGTCAGGAACCTCCATGGACGGAATAGACCTGGCTTATTGCCGTTTTGCGGAAAGAATCGATCCAGGATTAAAACTGACATGCAATGATGCATATTGGTCTTTTGAGATCCTCAAGGCAGAAACGATTCCCATGCCGGAAACATGGCATGGGCGATTAGATTCTCTGGGGGAGCAAAGCGCAGAAACATTTGCAAGGACGCATGTCCGTTTTGGACACTTTCTTGGCGAAACACTGAGAGACTTCATACATTCCGAAAATATTAAACCCCAGTTTGTTTCAAGTCATGGTCATACTGTTTTTCACCAACCAGCTCGAAAATTTTCAGTTCAGATAGGGGATGGTGAAACCCTGGCGACCTATTTGAATATGCCCTTGGTGACCCAGTTCAGGCAAAAGGATGTAGCCCTTGGTGGTGAAGGTGCGCCACTGGTCCCTTTTGGGGAAAAACACCTTTTCCCAAAAGGGATGCTCTTCATGAATCTGGGAGGGATCGTCAATCTCTCGATTGACGCCATGGGCTTTGATATCTGTATTTGCAACATGGCCCTCAATCGTTTGGCCGGTCTGCTTGATCCTCCCGCAGCCTACGACGCAGGAGGTGCCATAGCCGCTTCATCCCAAGTTGATCCTACATTATTAAATGCTCTGGATGGATTGCCGTGGTATGAACTTCCTCCACCCAAAAGTCTCGGTAAGGAGTGGTTCGAAACATGGGTGATTCCTCTTCTGAAGGCTTCCAATGCAACGGTGCGCAGCCAGATGGCGACCTACACGGAACACATCGCCAACAAGGTGGCAAGCGCGGTCCTGCAGACGGTGAATCGTTGTAAGACCGGAGCGCTGATGTCCCCGACCGGGATTCTCATGAGTGGCGGTGGCGTACACAACGACTATCTGGTGGCACGTATCCGACAAAAGATGAGCGATGCTGGCCTTAACCTGGACATCCTTACCGATCCCTCCCTCATCGATCACAAGGAGGCCATGATTTTCGCTTTCCTGGGTCTGCAGGTGCTTCTTGGCCGCTCCAACGTCCTGGCATCGGTGACGGGTGCCAGGCAAGATTCCATTGGTGGCTCTATCCATCTGCCTTCTCGCATGGAGCATTTTCAACTCCCCCTGCAGTGTCGTCATGTCAAAACCTGATGGGGGTATCTTTCCAAGGTTAGGCCGGAGAGATGGAGACTACATGAACAAAGGTTGGAGACACTTATTTCTCAATCAATGCCTGCATGCGTTCAAGCCCAAGCGTGAGGACTTCCCACGGATCCTTCGCCCATGAAAACCTGATGTCGTTGACGTCTTGATTATTGAACCATTCCTTTTCAACACCACCATCTGGTTGCCCCCGAAGTTTGAGCTCTTCGCAATATGCTAAAGCAGCATTGTCATCAGTTGTGAACTTCTCCCAACGGGCGCGCCATTGACCTTAAGTCCCAGCTTGCCCCGCCAATGGGTTTCGTCTTTTGAGTTTTACCTTGAACTGGAAGCTTGTAAGAGGGGTGTCTTGACATCTGACACACAATTACAGAGGCATTACCTTTTTGTCAAAAAGGACAGTAAAACAAGATATTTTCCGCCTTCTTAAACCTAAGTTTACTATTAGTTTAAGAATTATTTAACCGGAATTACTTATAACTTAAGCCTTCAGCTTGCCGGAGTAATGACTAATTTCCTGAACTCAACAACACCGTGATCACCTTGAATAAGGATAGGCCCAGGTTTGCCTTCATCACTGTCGAGGGCTCCGCCCGTAATACCGGGGATGACTTGACGCTCTATAATGGCCTCACCATTTAATTCAATGGTCACCACCCTGCCTATCAAAGTGATTTTCAATGTCTGCCATTTCCCTGCCGGTCTGGAAGCATTGATGCGTGGGGACAAATGGCCATAAACTCCACCTATGCGATGACTGTTGATGATCATCCCGTAATTATCCTCGATCTGTACTTCATGTCTGCCTCGCAGGTAGATACCACTGTTGCTCTCCTCTGGGTAACGGAACTGAGCTTCCAGTTTGAAGTCCTCAAAAGTCTGTTCTGTGAGAATATCGTTACCGGGCTCGGCATTGATTAATAAGCCTTTTTTTACTACCCATCCATTTGGCAGATCGGTATGGCGCGGTTTCCACCCATCAAGGTTCTTCCCGTTGAAAAGCTTGATTTTCTTGCCCCATTTCAACCTGCCTTCGCGTTCAAGTGAGGGAGAGCGCTGGGCAATAAAATGTATCGTTTCACCGTCAGCATTCGACGTTTCCCCTCGCAAGGTATCTCCTTCGAGTTTCCCCTCGAACACAATCCTTGTGGTGCGCTTTTCCCATTGAGGAGGGAGGGTAAATCTGAACTCACCGGTTTTCGCATTGAAATCAATATTGCCTATGGGACGTGCGCTTCCAAATTGACCGACATAGGAACCTACGAGCGTACGGTACCCGGAAAGTTCAACCTCCATCCAGGAAGGATACTGCGCGTCGCCATCCGTCACCTTCCAATCCCAGCGCCCGGTAAGTGCGGGATCATCCATTTTCACAAAAGGATCATTTTCCTGTGCCCGCGCTGAGGAGATGCAAATAAAAACCAATGCAGCAATGGCATTGAAGCAACGAATTGAAAAAAAGAATTTCATGGATTCATACATACCTTGAGTTGGTTCAAAATTCTAGCGTAATTCAATGTCAGGGTTGGGAATGTTTTCCTTGTGCCAGTTCAGCATCCACAATCCCTGAACGGAAACACGTTCTGTATGCCCGTCTACAAATCCAACATTGATTCCATTGCCGTGCCTTTCCAGAGCGAACCTCCCCATGAATCTACCCTTGGAATGAGGAAAACTTCCATTCCCATATCCTTCACCTTTTAAATCGCCAGGCATCTGATCTCCTCCATCAGGCCAGGAACCTACCCAGACTGAATCTCCGTAAACAGGAACACCGGAAGATGCAGTAGAGAATTGGCTGTAATACTGGTCCGCCGGGAAATCATTGAGATAAACTCCCTCGCTATCCAGCCAGAGGTTCATCCCGTAGCTTCCTTCTGATTGCAGTGATCTCCAGGTTGTCGTCGCTGTCCCCCACCAACTTTCATTGGGTTGTGGGTTGGGTTTCGGGCGCTTGGTGGATGGGCAAACCAGGATTCTCATCACACCATCATCAAGCTCATGGGGATTGTCTTTGTAAGCGTCGGCTCCCATATACGGAGCAATTTGATGAAACCAATATTCACCAACGGCATGTGCAACAGGAGGAACATGATCGTTGTAATCATCAGCATAAAACCGTGTCGCGAGGGACATCTGTCTTAAATTACTCATGCAAAGCGCACCCTTGGCTTTGGATTTGGCCTTGGACAAAGCAGGAAGAAGCATTCCGGCAAGAATCGCGATGATGGCGATGACGACAAGGAGCTCGATCAAGGTGAAACCTTGCTTGCTTTCATCAGGTCTCTCGCGTGCACGTTGCGAATGTGGAATATTCATGACGCTTTTGAATGGTTGTGTTGGTAGTGAAAAAAACTGTAGCCGCACTTATTGATTTTACAATGTCATTTATCCAAATCTTGAGAGCATGACGCACAGGCTGCTCTCGCTTGCTTTTCCTTTGCATGTTGGCAAACAATGCAGCCAACCATGAACCGTAAAAACCGCGAGGGTTGCGGAGGGCGCTCAGTCGGTGGAATCGAATCCTGAAACCATCAATGAGTATTTTCACTGCCTCACTGCCCAAGCTTGATTCGAAATGAAGAATGCTGTATTTCTTATTCCAAACCAATAGGATTGTTTTAAATTGATTGAAAACACTACTCGATACCTTCGAAAAAACCACAGAGCGTGCATTTTTAATTGGCGCTCAATTCAAGGCACGCAACTCATGGGAAATCAAGGATTCGCTGTCTGAATTAAGTCAACTGGCAGAAACAGCAGGTGCTGAAATCGTTGGCCAGGGTTTTCAAAAACTCGACACCCTTCATCCCGGCACTTTCATCGGCAAAGGTAAAGCACACGAATTTGCCGAGCAGTGTCAAGTTGAGAATGTGGACACCATCATTTTCGATGATGAGTTGACTCCCGGCCAGGCCAGGAATCTTGAAAAAATCTTTGAATGTAAAATCCTGGATCGCACCTCACTCATTCTGGATATCTTCGCTGGAAGAGCCCAGACCCGTGAGGGTAAACTTCAAGTGGAGTTGGCTCAGTTGAAGTATTTGTTGCCACGCTTGACACGATTCTGGACTCACTTGACGCGCCAAAAAGGGGGAATAGGCATGCGGGGTGGTGATGGAGAATCTCAATTGGAGGTAGATCGAAGAAAGATTTCCGAGCGCATCGCCCGTCTACTGGAAGAACTGGATCTGGTTCGCAAGCAACGTGAAATTCAACGATCAGGACGTAAGAGGAATCTTTGGCCACTGGCTTCCATCGTGGGCTACACCAATGCCGGTAAATCCACCTTGTTGAACTCACTTACCGGAGCCGAGGTGGTTGCGGAGGATAAACTATTTGCCACTCTTGACCCGACCACACGCAGATTAAGATTGCCCACCAACCAAAATGTACTCATTTCTGACACGGTGGGTTTTATCCGCAAACTTCCTCACCGCCTTGTAGAAGCCTTCAAAGCGACACTGGAAGAGGTTGTCGAGGCGGACCTCCTCATTCATGTCACTGATCTAAGCCACCCTCAAGTGGATGAACAAATCAAAGCCGTTAACACTGTTTTAGAAGAAATTAAGGCACACGAAAAACCATGCATGATGGTGTTCAACAAAATTGATCAAGTCGAAAGTTCTGGCATCATCGAACACTACCTGGAAACGCATGGACCTGCTGTCGCCATTTCTGCGAAATCACAGCAGGGATTTGATTCCTTTCTGGCGGAATTAGGTACGCAATTAAGACCCATCCGCCAGTTTCTCGAACTGAAAATCCCACAGGAAAAGACGCAGGTCATGGCGCGCCTGTACGAAGTAGGGCAGGTGGAAGATCGACGTTTTGAAGGCAATGATGCGTTTTTTAAAGTGCGTATTCCACCCCAGTGCCATCATGAATTTGAACCCTATCTGCTAAAGGATTTGGAAATTGCCTCGAACGACTGAAAGCAAACAAGGGGCAGGTACGGAGCCTTCGCCCATGTGTGTTCAGTCATCCCATCGCAAACTTGAGCCCGGACTCAAACTCTGCTCTGATTTTTAGGGTAACAGTCTTTTCAAAATCATTTGTTTTGTGATTACCCTATCGAGAGGTAGATGATTCGAGCGATTGAAATCGCTCAAAGGCATCGTCCCACTTCGATTGATCGACAGGTACGAATGTTTCTGTCGGAAATGAATTCGATATCACCTGCCGTGCATCTTCGATTGAATCAAGATGCCCCAGGGCAAGTGCTTGAATCAGGATATTTCCAGCGGCCGTCGCCTCAATGGGTCCTGTCACTACTTTTCGATTCAGGGCATTGGCTGTCCATTGATTCAATAAGCGGTTACGACTGCCACCACCCACGATGTGAAGGACATCCACTCTGTTTCCAGTCATGATTTCAATATCCTGCAGCGTATTTCTGTAAAGCAATGCAAGACTCTCCAAGGCACACCTCAACATGGCTCCCTTGGTTCCAGGAACTGTCTGACTGCTTTCACGGCAGAAGGCGGCGATTCGATCAGGCATCCCGCCCGGAGGGATGAAGCGAGAATCTGCCGGATGGATGAGTGACTTGAAGGGGGCTGCTTCACCTGCAAGCCGCGTCATCTCTTCATAATCAAGCGCGTCGCCCTGCCCTTCCCATTCTCGACGACATTCCTGAATCAACCACATCCCGATAATGTTCTTAAGCAAGCGAATGGAGCCACCGTATCCGATTTCGTTTGTGTAGTTCAGTTTCATGGAAAGGTCATTGATGATCGGTTCCGAAAGTTCCACTCCCATGAGCGACCAGGTGCCAGAACTGAGATAAGCCCAACGTTCATCGGCTGCAGGCACTGCCGCAACAGCTGCACCCGTATCGTGCGAACAACTGGCAACCACCTGCATGCGATTCAGACCATGCTGTTTGACCAGGTCATCCGACAAGAAACCGATAGGCGTGCCAGGATCCACGATTTCAGGAAGCTGCTCCTGTTGAAGACCAGCAGCTTCAATCAACTTTTTCGACCAATGTTTTTTAACGGGATGATAAAGCTGAAACGTACTGGCCATCGACAACTCCAAAACAGCACGACCACCCAACCAGTGGTTGAACGCATCTCCCACACCACCGAAACTCGCTGCTGCATTCAATCTATCGGACGTTTCAGCCCCCATTTGAAATAGCGCATTCAAAGGCATGAACTGTATACCACTTTCCATGAAAATACTTTCCCAGGGAAGACGCTTGAAAATATTCTTCACGCCCTCAGCAGTGCGCGGATCTCGATAATGGAAGGTAGGATTGATATGAGTCCCTTGCGAATCATAGAGGACGTAATCCACCCCCCACGAGTCACAGCTGATACTTTCAAAAGACTCCCCCAGAGCGCCTGCTTTTTTCAGACCTACACTGATTTCATCTTGTAACGAGCTGAGATCCCAGTGGAGTGAATCCCCACTCCTTACAGGTATGTTTTGAAACCGGTGAATTTCATCGAGAAACAACCTTCCATTCTCGAGGATTCCCCGGATCAATCTGCCGCTTTCAGCGCCAAGATCACATGCAAGGTAACGACGGATGTTATTTTTCATTGATCAACTAATTGTTTAAAGGAGTGTTCTAAGTATTAAGTCGCTTCTGGCGTTCGTGTTCATCCGGTCGTGTGGCGATACGCTCCACATGCTTTTGCGTCAAAAAATTCGGTCCACCCATGCCGGCCGCGCCGCTGAAAACGGCAGCTGCCTTATCTGCCATCAAAGTGCATGCCATCACTGCGTCAGGAGTCGTCCCCATGGCAATGATGCCATGATTTTGAAGAAGGATCAGCTTTGGCAAGGAACCTTCTTGTTTGATGAATGCATTGACCCTGTCCCTTATTTCTCTGGCTAGGGGTAAGCCCGGATCGGTATAGGGCACAAAAACCGAAGCGGGTCCACAGAAGACGATCTCATCAGGAAACAAACGTCGTTCAGCAAAATCCCTGGCTCGAGGCGAACACAATATTTTATTGGCTTCCAATGAATGCGTATGGCCTACGTAATTCACTCCGGGAAGACACAGAAGCCATGCATGAAAGATCGTCTCGATACTTGGTTTCTTGCTTGAGGGATTCACCTTGACTGAATCAAGTAATGCCTTCAGCTGCTCATCCGTCAGAGCGCGATCTTCCAGAGCATTCAATAAGGGAGCCCGCCGACACAAAGTAACATCCTCTTCCCGGAGACGTTCCAAAACCGAACCGCTGGCCTTCACTGCAAGGTGTGC
>MDTB01198173.1_pt1 | contig 18289 bp, 16 predicted proteins | sample 811161 | NCBI WGS metagenome assembly MDTB01 (sample SAMN05326650, study PRJNA326480) | marine metagenome | isolation source: seawater | place: Mediterranean Sea | collected 2009
GTTAGTCATAATATGATTAGCAAGCAAACAGAAGTAGAAGGATTTTTAATGTTAGATTTCTTTTTTTTAGAAGATGCTTTGAAAATTATGGCCGAAGATTTTTACGGAGCTCCAGGAGAAGATTTGTTTGAGTATGATAATAATTTCATGAAAAACTTAGGAAGAGTTGTAGGTAAAGAGAGAGCGGAATCATTACTTTTAGATTTGGAAATGACTGATGAATATTCTAAGTTTCCAGACGAAATGAAACATTCAATTGTATTTGCTAAAACAAAATTACGATGGGATGTTAAAAATAAAGCTTATGTTGCTAAAGGTAGTATCGCCGTTAGTAGCATTATGGACAGGCAGGTTAATTCAATACTAGATGGCTATTTGATTATTGAAAAAGGCACAAATATGGATGTATTGACAATTTATTTGCAAACAGAACTATATGATGAGTATTATTTTTACTTTAAAAATGGTGTAATGCAGGCCTGGTCAACAAATATTGATTTTAATGCTGCAATTGAAAAAGTAGATGTCGAAAAAAGAAAGGCAAAAAAAGTAAAAGGCGGTAGAACTTATCGATACATGTCTGCTCCCGAGGACGTTACAGAGAAGTTTCTTAAACAGGTTAAGAAAAAGTTTTAATTATTATCTTGCTGAATTTTTAAATGATTACTTTAGATATTATAATATTAGTGTTATTTGCGTATTTAACAGGAGCATTACCTTCTGCTGTTTGGATAGGTAATATTTTTTATAAAATTGATGTGCGTGAATACGGTAGTGGTAATGCTGGAGCTACAAATACTTTTCGTGTATTAGGAAAGCGTGCCGGAATTCCTGTATTATGTCTTGATGTTTTAAAAGGAGCTTTAGCAACAAATTATGTCTGGTTAATAAGTAATGCATCTCAATTAAATACTGAATTATTCTTTGAAAATCAGTTAGCTTTTGGTATTTCAGCAGTAATTGGTCACTTATTTCCTATATATACTGGATTTAGAGGAGGAAAAGGAATAGCAACAATGTTAGGAGTATTGATCTCTATAGCTCCGAATTCAGCATTTTTTTCGCTAATTACTTTTATTATTATACTTTTTATTACAAGATATGTATCACTTTCTTCAATGATTGCGTCTATGGCTTTCCCATTTTTTGTAATAGTTATTTTTGTTTCTACTAATGATTCTTTAAATTTGTTTGCAATTTTTGTTCCAATTTTATCGTTAATAACTCATCAGAAAAATATTGAAAGATTAATCAATGGAGAGGAAACAAAAATTAAATTTGGTAAAAAAAATAAGCACGATGAAAAAAGATTATAATTTTTCAACCAGGCCACATTCTGCGCCAGTTAGAGAAAAGAAACTGTATTTAATTAATGATTCATATAATACTTTTGATCATGTCATTAATTGTTTAGTTGCAATTTGTGGTCATAATTCATTACAAGCTGAACAGTGTGCTTTAATTACACACTATAATGGAAAGTGTGAGATTGCTATTGGAGATACTTTGGATCTTATGCCTTTGCAAGAAGATTTAGTTCTTTATGGATTGGTTGTAGAAATTCTTTAGTTAGTAATTTTTTTTTATAAATAAATTATATTTGCAGTCGTTTAAGGACTCGTAGCATAACTGGATAGTGCACTAGATTACGGCTCTGGAGGTTGGGGGTTCGAATCCCTCCGAGTTCACAATGTTTTATGATATTATACTTCTTTGTATATGATATCTTCTATTTTTAAGTTATTAAAGTTGCCAGCGCTCATCATTAGTAGATTTTGATGTTTCCAACATAGTTCTTTCAAGTATTTTTCTAGTTTTTTTGAATCAGTAAATACAAGTAAGTCCTTACGATTAAAAGCTTTATATATTTGTTGCTTTGTAATTGGTTTTAACCCTTTATGTATAACTTCTTTATGGTTAAAATAGACTATTGCTATATCTGGATCATTCATAGATTCTTTATATTGCTTTAGGAAATATTTATTTAGACTACTGAAAGTATGTAGTTCTATACAAGCAACCAATTTTCTTGATGTAAACTGTTTTTTCATTGCAATAGTAGTAGCTTTTAATTTAGAAGGAGAGTGTGCAAAATCTTTAAATATTGCAGAGTTTTTGGTTTGCTTGATCATTTCTAATCTATTGGAAGCCCCTTTGAAAGTTGAAATTTGTTTGTAAAATTTATTCTCTGAAATGCCCAGTTCATTACATACTAATTTGGCGGCATTTAAGTTTTGTAGATTATGATCTCCAAAAATTAGTAACTCAGTATTTTCTATAGATGTCACTCCATTTTTTATTGTATATTTAGGAGTTGAATAAGCAATTAGTTTGCATTTTGTTTTTTCTTTAATAATTTGATTTAGTTCTTTGTCCTTTGAGCAATATATTAGAGTATCTTCTATCATATTTTTAAATGTTCTAAATTGATCTATATATATATCAAAAGTTGGAAATACATTTATATGGTCCCAAGCAATACCACTAAGTACAGCTATATGAGGTTTGTATAAATGGAACTTAGGTCTTCTGTCAATAGGAGAGCTTAAATATTCATCTCCTTCTAATATTATGATGGGTGCATCATGAGTTAATTTTACCATTGTGTCAAATCCTTCTAATTGAGCTCCAACCATATAATCACAGTTAATATTTAGACCTTGAAGGACATGTAGTATCATAGCTGTGATAGTAGTCTTTCCATGACTACCACCAATTACTATACGTTTTTTTTGCTTACTTTGGAGATAAATATACTCTGGGTATGAGTAAATAGGAATATTTAATTCTTGAGCTTTTTTAAGTTCAGGATTTTCTTTTTTTGCGTGCATTCCTAGAATAACTGCATCTATATTAGTGTCAATATTTGAAGGAAACCAACCCATTTTTTTGGGCAATAGTTTATGTTTTTCTAATCTTTCTCTGCTAGGATTAAAAATAGCATCATCACTTCCTGTGACTTTGAAGCCTTTATGATGTAATGCTAGTGCTATATTATGCATTGCACTGCCACCAATTGCAATTAGATGTATTCTCATTTGAATATTTATCTAAAATTAAAAGTAGAAATTAAAAGCAATTGTTATTTTTGAATGTTTAAATAATTACTAACATGCAATTGTATACAATAGATACAGGATATTTTAAATTAGATGGTGGTGGTATGTTTGGAGTTGTTCCTAAGGTAATTTGGAGTCGAACTAATCCTTCAGATGAAAATAATTTATGTCCTTGGGCTATGCGTTCACTTTTAATTGAGGATGGTAACAGGTTAATGTTAATTGACAATGGAATAGGGGATAAGCAAGAATATAGTTTTTTAAAACACTATTATCTTCATGGAGATGTAAATTTGGAATGTTCTTTAAATAAATATGGTTTTTCTTCTAATGATATCACAGATGTTTTTCTTACTCATCTTCATTTTGATCATTGCGGTGGTAGTGTGAAATGGAATAAAGATAGGAGTGGTTTTGAAATGGCTTTTAAGAATGCAAAATATTGGAGTAATGAGAAGCATTGGAACTGGGCTACAAAACCTAACAGCAGAGAGAAAGCTTCTTTCTTAACAGAGAATATTATTCCAATTGAGAAGTCAGGGCATCTTAATTTTGTTAATCCTGGGGATAGTATTTTTAATAATTTTGATATACTTTTTGTTAATGGGCATACTGAAGCACAAATGATTCCGCACATAAATTATAAGGGTAAGGTAATTGTTTTTTGTGCAGATTTACTGCCAAGTACAGGTCACATACCCTTACCTTATATTATGGGGTATGATACAAAACCTCTTATTACTTTAAATGAGAAGGAACATTTTTTGAGTAAGGCAGCTGAGGAAGAGTTTATTTTATTTTTACAGCATGATAATTACAATGAATGTTGTACTGTTAAGCAAACAGATAAAGGAGTAAAATTATTAGAAACGTTTAAATTATCAGAAATATTATGAAATGAAAAATATTTTTAATAAACATCCAAATTCAGTAGGGGAAACTTATTTTCAACATTTTTTTAAAGCTTTTGGCTTTGGTGTTAACTTAATATTAATAGCTTGTCGTGCATTTATTCATGCTATATTCCCATTCTGTTTTGAAAATAGTGTCAGTAAAAGTATTAGTAAATTAAATGATAAATTACACAATAGATAGAATTCTGTTAGTTCAGGTAAGAGTTAAATACCCTTAAACTATTATTGAAATTAATTGTTTCATCGATTTCTTTGTTTTCTGATATTAATCTATATAGAGTCGTTTTCTGTCCATTTTTACTTGTAGTTATGAGACTCTCATAGTTATTAATATCTGCATTTTTAGGCAATTTTTTTATATAGCCAATTTTTTCTAGTGAATATTTTTTCTCTTTTGACATTATTTTAGTTGTTAAAGCAAACTTAAGAATTATTTTTTTATAAGAAAAATTTAGATGGTTTGTTTTGAGTATTCTAGTATTTTTGTACGATAAATGGAAAATAGTCATAGGTATAAAAGTTTCACATCATTTATTAGAAGTAAATTTGGTGTTAGAGTGCAAAAAGTATGCATAGATGCTGGTTTTACATGTCCAAATAAGGATGGGACCAAGGGTACTGGAGGCTGTACTTATTGTAATAATAATACTTTTAATCCTGATTATTGTAAGCCAATTAAACCTATAAAGGTTCAGATTAATGAGGGTATAGAATTCTTTGCTAAAAAGTATAAAGCGCAAAAGTATTTGGCATATTTTCAAGCGTATACCAATACTTATGCTCCTTTAGTTGATTTACAAAAAATATATGAAGAAGCCTTAGAACATAAAGAAGTAATAGGCTTAGTGATTGCTACTAGACCAGATTGTATTAAGGATGATGTGTTGGATTATTTAGAATCATTAGTTAACAGAGGTTTCTTTATTAAATTAGAGTTTGGCTTAGAATCTACAAATGATGAGACACTTAGAGTAATAAATAGATGTCAAACTCATGATGATGCAATTGATGCTTTTAATAGAGCATATGGTAGAGGTCTCCATCTTGGTGCTCATTTAATATTAGGGTTGCCTGGAGAGAGTAGACATGATATGCTAGACCATGCTCGTAAAGTATCACAATTACCTGTAGATACATTAAAAATACATCATTTACAAATTGTAAAACATACTATGATGGCTTTTCAGTTTAAGAACAACCCAGAGATGTTTACATTTATGGAGCTAGATGATTATATTGATGTAGTAGTAGATTTTATTGAATTGTTAAATCCAAATATTATTTTAGAAAGGTTTTTTAGTGAATCACCTGCTAGTATGTTAATATATCCAAAATATGGGTTAAAGAATTTTGAGGTTAAGTATTTAGTTGAAAAACGTCTAGAAGAGAGAAATTCTAAACAAGGTAGATTATTCTAAATTATTTATTAGTCTTATAATATTTTTAATAATTATTTTTGTCTAAAAATAAATAAAACATGTCAGAAAATAAGAATATAATTTTTTCCATGATTGGAGTATCTAAGTCATTTGAGAATAATAATAAACAAGTTTTAAAAGATATTTATTTATCTTTTTTTTATGGTGCTAAAATTGGTATTATTGGACTAAATGGATCAGGAAAATCAACACTTTTAAAAATTATAGCAGGTGTTGAAAAGTCTTTTCAGGGTGAGGTTGCTTTTTCAGAGGGTTATGATATAGGTTATTTAGAACAAGAGCCTAAGTTAGATGATAGCAAGACTGTAATTGAAATTGTAAAGGAAGGCATGCAAGAAGCAGTAGATGTTTTAGCAGAATACAATAAAATAAATGATGCTTTTGGGTTGCCTGAAAATTATGAGAATGCTGAAAAAATGGAAAAATTAATGCAGGAACAAAGTGTTATTCAGGATAAGATAGAATCTTTAGGAGCTTGGGATATTGAAACGAAATTAAATATTGCTATGGATGCTTTAAGGTGTCCTGAAGCTGAAACTAAGATATCAGTTCTTTCTGGAGGTGAAAGAAGGAGGGTTGCACTTTGTCGTTTGTTACTTCAGGAGCCCAAGATATTATTGCTAGATGAACCAACAAATCATTTAGATGCAGAATCGGTATTTTGGTTGGAAAAACATCTTTGTGAGTATGAAGGTACAGTGATTGCAATTACTCATGATAGATATTTTTTAGATAATGTAGCTGGTTGGATATTAGAATTAGATAGAGGGGCGGGTATACCTTGGAAAGGTAATTATTCCTCATGGTTAGAGCAAAAAACAAAAAGGTTAGCTCAAGAGGAGAAGGTAGAGAGTAAAAGAAGAAAGACTCTTGAAAGGGAATTAGATTGGGTTAGAATGACTCCAAAAGGAAGGAGAACAAAATCAAAATCTCGATTAAGTAATTATGACAAATTATTAGCAGAAGAAGGTAGGAAATATGAAGATATTATAGAATTATATATACCACCAGGACCAAGACTTGGAAACAATGTAATTGATGCGCAAGCAGTTAGTAAATCATTTGGTAATAAATTATTATATGAAAATTTAAATTTCAAATTACCTCCAGCTGGTATTGTAGGAGTTATTGGTCCAAATGGCGCTGGTAAGACTACACTTTTTCGTATGATTATGCAACAAGAAACTGCTGACTCTGGTAATTTTAAAGTTGGGGAAACAGTAAAGATTGCCTATGTAGATCAGCAGCATGTAGATATAGATTTGGATAATTCAATCTGGGAACAAATTACTGGCGGTAATGAACAAGTAAAAGTTGGAGGTAAATTAATAAATTCTAGAGCATACGTAGCTCGGTTCAATTTTAATGGTTCAGATCAGAATAAAAAGGTTAGTGTGCTTTCAGGTGGTGAACGTAATCGTTTACATTTAGCTATGACTTTAAGGCAAGAGGCGAATGTTCTTTTATTAGATGAGCCAACTAATGATTTAGATGTTAATACATTAAGAGCGTTAGAAGAGGGTTTAGAAAATTTTGCTGGTTGTGCTGTAATTATTTCACATGACAGATGGTTTTTAGATAGAGTTTGTACGCATATTTTAGCATTTGAAGGGGATAGTAATGCAATATATTTTGAAGGAGGCTATTCTGATTATGAAGAAAATAGAAGGAAAAGATTAGGTGATGTTTCACCTAAGCGTATTAAGTATCGTAAATTAAAGAGGAATTAGTTATTTTGGAGCTTTGTAAACTAATATTCCAGCTAGTATTGTATAGCAAATATTAGGAATCCATACTGCTAAAGCGGGTGTTAGATTACTGTTAGTAGCAAATGTAGTGCTTACTTGCATAAAAAGAATATATGTGAAAGCAATAAGTATGCCAATTCCTAAATGTATTCCAATACCACCTCTCTTTTTTCTGCTTGCAATAGCTACTGCAATTAAAGTAAGTATTATTGATGCAAAAGGAAAGGCAATTCGTTTGTGTTTTTCAATTTTATGATAAACTAATTGTTCACTTCCCTTTAATTCTTCTTCATTAATATAATTATTTAGTTCAAACATATTCATGGTTTCAACAAGGCTAATCCTTTTGGTGAACTCTTGAGGATTTAGATTAATAATAGTATCTAACTTGCTTCCAGTATTAATTTTCTCAAAATTATTATATAAATTCCTTATTTCATAGTTATAAATTTGCCATTTATTGCTTATGCTATCAAATTTAGCATAATCAGATTTTAATTTTGAGATTAGTTTTCCATTTTCAAAATTTTCAAGTGTAAATTTATAACCTACATCTGTTCTTGAATTAAAATTTTGCATATACATATATTGCCCTGGAAGTATTTGCATATGGATATCTGTTGCATTAGAGTAGCGTTTATTTTTAAGGTATTTATTTTCAAAATTAATTCGTTTAGTGTTTGCAGGAGGGATAATGAAATTTCCTAAAATAAAAGAAAGAGCTGCTAGTATTATTGCAGACATTATGAATGGTCTTAATAATCGAGTAAAACTTATGCCACTATTTAGCATGGCAATAATTTCACTATTATTAGATAGTTTTGATGTGAATAATATAGCTGATATAAAAATAAAAAGAGGGCTGAACAAATTTCCAAAATATGGAATAAAATGGATGTAATAATCTAGAATAATAGATTTTGGTGTGATTTCATGCTCTAAGAAGTCATCTATTTTTTCTGAAATATCAAATACTATAACAATAAGCAATATTAATGTAAGTGTGAAAAAGAAAGTACCCAGAAACTTTTTAATGATATACAAGTCAATCTTTTTCATCTATAAACGCGTGTCTAATTTTTTTACCATTTTGTTTTTCCATGCAGTGAATGTTCCTGCTGATAATTGCTCTTGTGCTTGTTCCATTAACCATAAGTAGAAGCGAATATTATGTAGGCTAGCAATTTGTTTTCCTAATAGTTCGTTTACTTTAAAGAGATGGTGTACATATGCTTTTGTGTAGTTAGTGTCTACGAATGATGTTCCATTCGTATCTAGTTTGTTATAATCATTGGCCCATTTTTTGTTTTTTAGATTTATCGTTCCTTCTGATGTGAAAATCATTCCGTTTCTAGCATTTCTAGTTGGCATAACACAATCAAACATATCAACTCCAAGGGCGATATTTTCTAATAAATTAGTAGGTGTTCCGACACCCATAAGATATCTAGGTTTTTCCCATGGTAATACTGAGCATACTGTGTCAGTCATTTCATACATTATTTCATGTGGCTCTCCAACTGATAGCCCTCCAATTGCATTTCCTTCTCTTTCAAAGCTTGCAATTTTTTCAGCAGATTCTAAGCGCAAATCTTTATATACACTTCCTTGCACGATAGGAAAAAAACTCTGTTTGAAGCCATATTTCTCTTGTGTTGAGTCAAATCTATTACAACATCTTTTTAACCATCTGTGAGTCATATACATTGAACTCTTTGCATAATTATATTTACAAGGGTATGGAGTACACTCATCGAAAGCCATAATAATATCAGCACCTATTATTCTTTGTATATCTATGGCGTATTCGGGTGAAAAAAAATGATAACTACCATCTATATGTGATTGGAATTTAACTCCTTTCTCTTCAATTTTTCTTCTTCCAGATAATGAGTAAACCTGATAGCCACCACTATCTGTAAGTATTGGTTTTTTCCAGCCTATAAATTTGTGTATTCCTCCTGCTCCTTTAATAATATCAATTCCTGGTTTTAAATATAGGTGATAAGTGTTGGCTAGTATAATCTGTGCTAGTGTATCTGTTAATAGTTCATGCTGATGTATTCCTTTTACACTGCCTGCAGTACCTACTGGCATAAATATGGGGGTTTTTATTTCCCCATGAGCAGTTTTCATAATTCCTAATCTTGCTTTTGATTTTGTATCTTCTGCTAATAATGCAAATTTCATATAGGCAAAAATAATTAATTTAGTATGTTATGGTCTAATTTTTAAAGTCTATTGTTTATTTTTGCTCTTGTAATTACTGATGCTATCGCTTTAAAATATTAAAGAGGAAAGTCTGGACACCTTAGAGCAACATAATGGGTAATCCCCATCTTCCGTAAGGAATGGACAAGTGCAACAGAAAGCAAGTACAGTTCGGCTGTAGTGAAATCAGGTATACTCTATGTGGTGCAATACCATGTATATCAAGACTTAAGAGTTGCTCGCTCTTTCTTGAGGGGTAGGTAGCTTGAGGTAATAGGTAACTATTACCCTAGATAAATGATAGCACTCTATATTGAGAACAGAATCCGGCTTATGTGTAATTACTATTATTAAGCCGGCACTTACGTGTCGGCTTTTTTTATCTTTGCTTATATGAGATTTGTTTTTGCTGTTTTGTTTTTTCCAATTTCTATTTTGCAGGCACAAGATACCCTTATGCCAATAATTTTTTTAGATGATGTAGTTATATCGGAAGAGAATAACGGTTTTTCAATAGAAGAATTTGTTGATTTTGTTAAAGGAGATACCACTTTTTATATGGGATTTAAACATTTACGATATTATTCTCACATATATGAGGGGGAACTTAATATATTTAATAAAAAAGGAGACGTGATTGGGAAAATTATGAAATCAGGACGTCATTATTCAGATGGAGGTAAAGCATGGGTAATAAATGATTCTGTATCTAATTTTGGCAATATCTTTAAGCGCAATGGAGATTATAAATATTATACTCCAGAAGCTTTTGATGAGGTTTTTTTTCCAAATGATACTATCTCCGTTAGCTTAAGTATTTCTAATAGTAAAGATCCAAATGAGAGTCAGAATATGCGAGATGCAAAAACAGTAGGATTCTCTATTGGGACAGATGATGTAGAACAATCCAAGGGTGGGGTGTCTAGAAAGTTGGCTATTTTTGATGTTAATATGCAAAAATATTATGATTATGTTATTGGTCAAACAATTTATAATAATAGAGATTGTTACATATTTACTATTAAGGTAAAAAAGGATTTGTCTAAAAAAGATATGAAAAAGGCACTTATTAGGAAAATTGTTTCTTATTTTGATAAGGAGAATTTTAATGTTATATATCGAGAATATAAATTTGTTTATAAAAATTGGTTTATAGATTTAGATATGGATGTATTAGTTGAGATGGATTATTTTAATGAAAAGCATTTCCCAACAAATATTTATTATAAAGGTTATTGGAATGTTATATTTTTTAAGCCAGAGAGAGCAGAGTTTAGGTTGAAAAATAGTGAGTTTATAGTTGATTAATCTTTTTAAGATACTTTTTAAAAAAAAATACATAATATTTATTATAAACGTAAAAAGCCGTTATATTTGCAATTCTTATTTTAATTAAATAAAAGAGTTATGCCAAAAAGAACATTTCAACCATCCAATAGAAAGAGAAAAAATAAACATGGTTTTATGTCTAGAATGTCATCTGCAGATGGTCAAAAAGTATTAGCTAGAAGAAGAGCTAAAGGAAGAGCTAGATTAACAGTCTCTGATGAGATAGGTCATAAATAATAATGACAAATAAATAAAATAGGAGGTGTTGCTTTAGCAGCACCTTTTTTTTAGGTTTTTTTTAAAAAATTAACATTGTTAATATTTATTCAAATTTCTAGATATAAAAAAAAAGTAAAATATTGTAAATTCGCACTCATAAAAAAAATAAAATGCCTAAGAATAATAGATTAAAATCAGTATTAATTATAGGAAGCGGTCCTATTGTAATTGGTCAAGCTTGTGAATTTGATTACTCAGGATCTCAAGCAGCCAGATCCCTTAGGGAGGAAGGGATTGAAGTTTCTCTAATTAATTCTAATCCAGCAACTATTATGACTGATGAAGTTGTTACCGATCATATTTACTTAAAACCATTAACTATTACTTCTATTATTGAAATATTAGAAGAAAGACATATAGATGCTGTACTTCCCACAATGGGGGGACAAACAGCCTTAAATCTTTGTATTGATGTTGATGAGAAGGGTATTTGGAAAAAATATAATGTTGATATTATAGGAGTTGATATATCTGCAATTCATATTACAGAAGATAGAGAGAAGTTTCGTAAATTAATGGGTGAAATTGATATACCAGTTGCTCCGGCTCGTATTGCAACTTCTTTTTTAGAAGGTAAAGCCATTGCACAAGAGCTAGGTTTCCCCCTTGTTATTCGGCCTTCTTTTACATTAGGTGGTAGTGGTGCTTCATTTGTACATACAAAAAAGGAATTTGAGGAATTGTTATCAAAGGGATTACATGCTTCTCCAATACATGAAGTTTTAATTGATAAAGCAGTGTTAGGATGGAAGGAATATGAACTGGAACTTTTAAGGGATGATAATGATAATGTTATCATTATTTGTAATATTGAAAACCTTGATCCAATGGGAATTCATACAGGTGATTCAATTACGATTGCTCCTTCTATGACATTATCAGATACAACTTATCAAAAGATGAGAGATATGGCTATAAAGATGATGCGTTCAATTGGCGATTTTGCAGGTGGTTGTAATGTGCAATTTGCTGTAAATCCAGATTCTTCAGAAGATATAATTGCAATTGAAATTAATCCAAGAGTATCTCGTTCTTCTGCATTAGCATCTAAAGCTACTGGATATCCTATTGCGAAAATTGCTGCTAAATTAGCTATAGGATATACTTTGGATGAATTGAATAACCAAATTACAAAATCAACATCTGCTTGTTTTGAACCTACTTTAGATTATGTTGTTGTTAAAATTCCAAGATGGAATTTTGATAAGTTTAAAGGTTCAGACATTAAATTGGGATTACAAATGAAATCGGTTGGAGAGGTTATGTCTATCGGAAGGTCTTTTCAAGAAGCACTTCAGAAGGCATGCCAGTCGTTAGAAATTGGGCGCAATGGTTTAGGTGCTGATGGAAAAGGAAAAACAGATCAAGATGAGATTTTATATGAATTGAAACATGCAAGTGGTGATAGAATATTTAGAGTCTATGATGCAATGCGTATAGGAATTCCGACTAAGAAAATACATAATATAACTAAGATTGACTATTGGTTTTTACACCAAATAGAAGAGCTTGTGGTGCTTGAAAGAGAGATTGAGAAATATACTATTGATGATCTACCCAAAGATATTCTTTTAGAGGCAAAGATGAAAGGTTATGCTGACAGACAAATTGCACATCTAGTAAATTGTTTAGAAAGTGCTGTATATGAGAAAAGAAATGATCATAATATTAAGAGAGTTTATAAATTAGTTGATACTTGTGCAGCTGAATTCAAGGCGGAGACTCCTTATTATTATTCTACTTTTGAAATGAATAAAGAAGTAAATGGCCATCAATTTCCTGAAAACGAGAGTGAAGTAACTAATAATCAAAAAATTATTGTTTTAGGTTCTGGACCTAATAGAATTGGACAAGGAATAGAGTTTGATTATTCATGTGTACATGGTGTTCTTGCTGCTAAGGAGTGTGGCTATGAAACAATTATGATTAATTGTAATCCTGAAACTGTTTCTACAGATTTTGATACAGCGGATAAGTTATATTTTGAACCCGTATTTTGGGAGCATATTTATGATATTATTTGTTATGAAAAGCCTTTAGGAGTTATTGTTCAGTTAGGAGGACAGACTGCTCTTAAATTAGCTGAGAAGCTTGAACGCTATGGAATTAAAATTATGGGAACTTCATTTCATGCATTAGATGTGGCTGAAGATAGAGGTAGATTTTCAGAGCTTTTAGAAAAAAATAATATTCCTTATCCTAAATTTGCAGTTGCTGAGACTGCAGAGGAAGCGCTAGAAATTTCAAAATCTTTAAATTTCCCCATACTTGTTAGACCTTCATATGTTCTTGGAGGTCAGGGAATGAAAATTGTAATTAATGAGGAAGAGCTAGAGCATCATATTGTTAATCTTTTAAAAGATATTCCAGGAAATAGGGTTCTTTTAGATCATTATCTTGATAAGGCTATTGAGGCTGAAGCAGACGCTATTTGTGATGGCAAAGACGTTTATATTATTGGAATGATGGAACATATAGAGCCCTGCGGTATTCATTCAGGAGATTCTTATGCCGTATTACCAACATTTGATTTAAGTGATAATGTGCGTCAGCAAATGATAGATATTACCAATAAAATAGCTGTTGCATTGGAAACTGTTGGGTTATTAAATATACAGTTTGCTATAAAAGATGAGGTTGTTTATGTAATAGAGGCAAACCCTAGAGCTTCTAGGACGGTTCCTTTTATTGCCAAATCATATAAAGAACCTTACACTAATTATGCTACAAAAGTTATGTTAGGAAAGAATAAAATAAAAGATTTTGTTTTTAATCCTACTAAAAAGGGTTATGCAATAAAGGTCCCAATTTTCTCGTTTGATAAATTTCCTAATGTTAACAAGGAATTAGGTCCAGAAATGAAGTCAACAGGAGAAGCGATTTATTTTATAGATGATTTGCAAGACGATTATTTTACTAAAGTATATTCTGAAAGAAATTTATATTTAAGTAGATGATATGGGATTACTTAAGTTTATAGTTATATTATTTTGTGTTTTTTATTTTATCAAGATAATATTGAGGTTTTTGATGCCAATTTTAATGAGACGTTTTTTAGCTAATATTCAAAATAAATTTCAAGATAAATTTAATCAGCATGATCAGTTTCAAAAAGGTAAATCTAGTGATGAAGGAAAGGTGACAATTGAAAAAAAATATAATTCAACTAATAAAAGATCAGAAGGTATAGGTGAGTATGTTGATTTTGAAGAGATTAATGAAAAATAGAATAATGGAAAAATTAAAAAATCTAATACCACATTTTATAGTTTTGCTGTTGTTTATAGTAATTTCATTTATTTATTTTTCACCAATTCTTGAAGGAAAGAAATTAGATACTCATGATGTTAAAACATGGCAAGGTGGCAGCAAAGAGATCAAGGATTTTAGAGAAGAGACAGGAGAAGAGGCTCTTTGGACAAATTCTATGTTTGCTGGTATGCCTGCTTATCAAATTTCTACGGAATATAGAGGTAATAAATTAAATTATATTTCAATTTTGTTATCTTTAGGTATGCCTAGACCAGCTAGTTTACTGTTCTTATATTTATTAAGCTTTTATATTTTGCTTGTGTCTCTTCAAGTAGATTATAGATTGTCTGCTGTTGGTGCAATTGCTTTTGCGTTTTCATCTTATTTATTTATTATTTTGGAAGCCGGGCATATGACTAAAGCACATGCTATAGGTTTTCTTCCAATGGTTGTTTCTTCTGTTTTGTATACATATAGAGGTAAAATACTGTTAGGAGGAGTTTTAACTGCAATCACTGTAGCATTACAGATTTACGCTAACCATTTACAGATTACTTATTATTTATTATTAATGCTTATAATTATTGGTATAGTACAATTTGTTAAAGATTTAAGGGCTAATAATCTGTTTGATTTTTTCAAAAGAACTAGTGTTCTAATTATTGCAGCTATTTTAGCCTCAGGCACTTCTTTTTCAAGGTTAGCTACAACTATGGAGTATGGTAAAGATAGTACTAGAGGTAAATCAGAATTAAAAGACGAGTTAGATAATAAAACAACCGGATTAGATAAAGATTATGCTACTTCCTGGAGTTATGGTGTTGCAGAGACTGCCACTCTTTTGATTCCTGATTTTCATGGTGGTTCATCTCAAGGAAGTTTAACTACTGATTCAGAAACTTATAAAGCAATTAAAAGAGCGCCAAATGCTAAAAGAATTATCAAACAATTACCTCTTTATTGGGGTTCACAACCATTTACATCAGGGCCTGTTTATGCTGGTGCTATTGTAATATTTTTATTCATTTTGGGTTTGTTTTTTGTCAAATCAGAGATAAGGACATGGTTGCTTCTTGCAACAATTATGTCGATAATGCTTGCTTGGGGTAAAAACTTTATGTTCCTCACAGAAGTATTTCTAGATTATGTTCCTGGATATAATAAATTTAGAGCGGTATCAATGATTCTAGTAATTGCAGAATTTACTATCCCTTTATTAGCGTTTTTAGCTTTAAATAAATTCCTAAATCAAGAGAACAATAAAGAAGATAAGGAAAGATATTTAAGATTTTCGTTTTATGTTGTTGGTGGCGTTACATTATTATTTACGTTTATACCATCATTATTCTTTGATTTTGTTGGGTTACAAGATTTAAATTTAGAGCAAAATGGATGGCCAGTTGATGCTTTGCAATCTGACAGATCAGCTCTTTTACGTTCTGATGCATGGAGATCATTTGTTTTTATTGGATTAGCTTTTATAACACTTTGGTTTTTTCTTAAAAATAAAGTTAGTAAAAAGTATGTGATATTGCTTATTGGGGTATTAGTGATTTCTGATATGTGGACTGTAAATAAAAGATATTTAAATGATGATGATTTTGTTAGAAATAGAAAGACTACGGTTCCTTATCAACCAACTGTTGCTGATACTCAGATTTTAGCAGATAAAGATCTTAATTTTAGAGTATTTAATCAGAGTGTTAGCACTTTTAATGATGCAAGTACTTCGTATTTTCATAAATCAATAGGTGGTTATCATGGAGCAAAATTAAAGCGTTATCAGGAATTAATTGAAAATCATATTTCTAAGGGAAATATGGCTGTATTGAATATGCTAAATACTAGATATTTTATTACACCCAAAGGACAAGTTCAGAAAAATCAAGGTGCACTTGGAAATGCTTGGTTTGTAAATGAAATTAATATTGTTTCTAATGCAGATGCGGAAATTGCTGCATTAGATAGATTTGAACCTATTAATTCTGCTATAGTTGATCAACGATTTAAAGAAGAAATTATCGAGGGATTAGATAATTCTAATGCAGAGATTAGCTTATTAGAATATAAGCCGAATTATTTGAAATATAATTCTAATTCTATAAAAGATGGTATTGCTATTTTTTCTGAGATTTATTATGATAAAGGATGGAATGCTTATATTGATGGTGAATTAGTGCCACATTTTAGAGCAAATTATGTTTTAAGAGGTTTACAAATTCCTAAAGGTAACCATATAGTTGAGTTTAAATTTGAGCCAAGTACTTATAGAAATGGAGAGTTAGTTTCATTTGCCTCTTCAATTATTTTGTTTTTGCTTATAGCTTTTGTGTCATATAAGGAGATTACGACTTCCTAGATGGGTGTTATTAGAAATCAAAGTATTAAGAATTTTTTCAGTTATTATTCAGCAATAATAATTGGTGCCGTTAATACTATTTTTGTTTATCCAAATGTGTTTAATGATAATCCTGAAAATTATGGTTTAATTCAGATTATAATTAGTTATTCTGTTATTTTATCTGTTTTTTCTCAATTTGGAATAAACTCTTCTTTTGTACGTTTTTTTCCAGATGTAAAGGATAAAGGACAATTATTGTTTTTTAGTGTTTTAGTTTCACTAACGGGTTTTTTATTAATTTTTGGGACGTATTTGTTGTTTGAAGATCAGATAATACAATATTTATCTCCTTCAGAATTATTATTAGATAATTTCTATTATATATTTATTCTTACAGCTCTTATAATAACCTCACAATTGTTAACAGCAATATCTTCATCTTATTTAAGAGTAGCAACACCCACATTTTTAGACGAGGTATTTATGAAAGTATCTAGTTTATTTTTGTTAATATTACTTTGGTTTGGTGTAATAAGTTTTGATCTCTTTTTACAATTGTTCTTTGCTACTTATTTAGTTAAGGCATTAATATTATTTGCTGTTCAATTAATTCATGACAGGTTGCACTTTACTTTTAATTTAAAAGATTTTGAATTTAGAAAAGTGTTAATTTTTTGTTCTTATGTTTTTTTTGGAGTAGGAGCATCTTTAGTAGCATCTAAGATTGACATTATGATGATTGGATATATTCTTGATTTACAAGATGTTGCGTTCTACACCATTGCCTTTTTTATTGGTAATGTAATAATAGTTCCTGCTAGAGGAATTAGATCTATATCTTATCCAATTTTAGCTAATGCATTTAAAGAAAACAATCATGAGTTGATTAAGGATATTTATAAAAAGTCATCTATCAATCAATTTTTGTTTGGAGCGTTATTGTTTTTATGTATTTGGTTAAATATTGATGATCTTTTCAATTTATTGCCTGAAAAATTCGCAGGTGGAAAATATGTAGTTTTATTCATTGCTATTACTCGATTATTTTCCTTACTAACAGGAGTCAATGGATTAATTTTAATTAATTCAAGATTTTATAAATATGACATTATATTTAAGTTGCCATTTTTAGTGATTGTAGTTATAACTAACTATTTGTTAATTCCTATTTATAATATTGAAGGAGCAGCATTAGCCACAGCAGTTTCTTTTTTTTGCTTATATACTTGTGAGATATTATTTGTCTACAATAAAATGCGAATACAGCCTTTTTCTAAAAAAACTATTTATGTGCTTTTAATTATTCTATTTTATATTTTTTTAATACCATTTGTTGATTTGACAGCTAATTCATTTATTAACATCCTGATTAGGAGTGTTTTAATTATTCCGTCTTTTATTTTCTTAAGTTTAAAGATGAATATTTCTGAAGATATTTCTGTAATGATCAAAGACCTTAATAAACGATTTTCAAAAAGTTAATTGGATTATTATTATTATTCTAAAAATTAAAATTATTTTTGTGTATCATTAACGCATAATTTTACTAAAAACTTTAAGTAATTTGAATAATAAATTTACCATCACTGCTTTATTACCCATGAAAGGTTATTCGGAAAGGATTTCAAATAAAAACTTGAAACTTTTTCATGGAAAACCTTTATTTTCTTTCGTACTTTCTACACTATGCTCTAGTAAATTTGTTGATCAAGTAATA
>MDTB01205284.1_pt1 | contig 18286 bp, 17 predicted proteins | sample 811161 | NCBI WGS metagenome assembly MDTB01 (sample SAMN05326650, study PRJNA326480) | marine metagenome | isolation source: seawater | place: Mediterranean Sea | collected 2009
AAATTCCCAGCTAGCTCTTAATGTGATAGCTAAAGCTATAAAATTCATAATAACACTGCTGCGCCCATAACTTATAAATGGTAATGCTAGTCCTTTTGTTGGTATTAAGCCTAAATTTACGAAAATATTTAAAGAAGTTTGCATGAAGAATAATAAAGCAAAAAAAGATATTAAAAGACTATTAAAAAAGAAGTTCTTTTTCATAGAACTGTCGGCAAGTTTGAACAGCCTCCACAAAATAACTAAATAACAACTAAATAATAATGTCATGCCGATTACCCCAGTCTCCTCAACAAAAATTGAAAATATAAAATCAGTATGAGATTCAGGCAGAAAGTAATATTTTTGAGTACTTTCTCCTATGCCTAAACCAGAAAAACCACCTTGCACTGAGGCAACTAGAGCATTTATTAGCTGATAATCCGTTCCTCTTACATCGTCCCAAGGATTGGAAAAACTTACAACTCTGCTCCATCTCTCTTCATTGAAGTAAGCAATTAAAATGACAATTGAAATGAATACTAGAAATAATATGAGGAGCTGATTAAATTTTGCCCCTCCTATAAATAAAATCAATATTCCTATAGCAAATATAACAACAGTTGCACCGAGATCCATTTCAAGTAAAAGCAAGACACTTATAATTGATGTCAGAATTAATGGCTTCACAAAACCCCACCAAGAAGTTTCTAATTGATCTTTTCTTCTTAGACAATAGCCGCAAAGATAAATAGGAACAAAAATTTTTGCAATTTCTGAAGGTTGAATATTAAAGCCTATATTAATCCATCTTAGGCTTCCATTTTTTTCAACACCAACCCCAGGCACAAATACTAAAGAAAGTAAAAATGCTGATATTAATATAAGTAATAGCCCATTCTCCCTATAAAAGGATATTGGAATAAATAAAAATATAGCTCCTGCAAATAACCCTATAGACAAAGCTACTAATTGTCTTTGCAAATAAAAATATTGATTACCAAAATCTGCATCTGCTACAACACTAGAGGATGAATATATAAAAACGATACTTATGGCTGTGAGTATCGCAAATGGCATTAATAAAGATTTGTCTAAAAGGCTCTCTTTTTTATTCACAAAAATATTTTAATACTTTATTTTTAAAGTATTGGCCTCTCTCACTAAAATTTTGAAAATCACTTCCGCTAGGGTTGCCAGGTGAAAATAAAATTTTTGAGGAATCATTTGAATCTTTTAAGTCTTTAAGGACCTCATCGAGAGTGGCAAAATCTTTAATATTTTCATGATTCATTATCTTTAGAAGATTTTTTCTATGATTACCAAAAATGTAAACCTTCTTTGGTCCTTTGATAATTATTTCATCCAAGCATTCTTTATCTGGATCTCCACAAACAATTAGCACTCCTGAAAATTCTAACTTTGATATTGCATGCTTTAATGAAGACGAGTTTGTTGATTTAGAATCATCTATGAATCTTCCTGCAAACTTCTCAAGCCTATGCGGAAGTAGAGATAATTTTAAGTCACCATAGTTTGAATTAGGTTCTAGATCTTTGGCAATTTTCTTGGCAATGTTTTCATAATCATGGCCATCACAGAGGATGGTCTTCATTTGATCTCTACATATTTTAAGCTTTGCTTCCTTATACCTCTTAAAAGTTTCGTGAAACTTAATATGATCATGCTCAATATTAGTAATGATAGCTAAATCAAACAAATTGCTTTCCATTTTTTCTAACTGATAACTTGAAGCTTCAATGACACTATATTTTTTTTGGTGATTAAGATTTTCTAATACTGGATTACCAATATTGCCTAGAGCTATAGCTGAACTAGAGTGATTTAAGGCTTGCTCTAAAAAATGTACTAATGTGCTCTTTCCATTTGTACCGGTAATTCCGATTTTAAATGAATTGTCCTCTAAGAAAAATATATCTAAATCACTTTTTAGTTTTAAGTTAGTAATCTCATTTTTACTTAAATAATTTTGCAGCTTTATTCCTGGCGAAATATAAATATCTTGATATTTTTTTAGAGAATTAAATGATGGAGATATATCTTTTGATTGATGAGCTTCTGGTAATTTGCTTATATCATCATCGTAAATATCAAAAGCTATATTCTTATTCTTTAAATACTTTTCGAAAGATTTGCCTGTCTGTCCATAACCGAAGATTAATGATTTCATTATCTAATCTTCAATAGAGATAGGCCAATTAAAACAAAAATAAAAGTTAAGATCCAAAATCTAACAATTATTTTAGGTTCTTTCCAACCCATAAGTTCAAAATGATGATGAATAGGAGCCATTCTAAATATTCTTTTCTTTCTTAGCTTAAATGAAGTGACCTGTAAAATAACACTCATAGCCTCCATCACGAAAACCATTGCCATTACCGCAAAGACTATTTCATGTCTTACAATTATTGCAACAAGTGCTATGAATGCTCCCATCGAAAGAGACCCAACATCACCCATAAATATTTGAGCAGGATAAGCATTAAACCATAGAAAACCTATACCTGCGCCAATCATTGCTCCACACAAAACTAATAATTCTCCTGTACCAATAATATGCGGTATATAGAGATAATCGGCAGCAATTATATTTCCAGAAGCCCATGCAATTATACCAAGGGCAGCAGTTATTATTATTACAGGTAATATTGCAAGACCATCTAACCCATCAGTTAAGTTAACTGCATTAGAACTTCCAATAATTATAAAAATAGAAATAAAGATGAACCAAATTCCAAAATCTAAAACAACATTTTTAAAAAAAGGGACTATATATGATGTCTCCATTTTATTTTCAGCTGTGGTATATAGGACAACTGATATAATGCATGCACAGATAAATTGCCAAAAGATTTTAGACTTTCCAGATAGGCCTTCTTGGTTTTTGTATTTTATCTTATTGTAATCATCTATAAAGCCTATTAGAGCAAACATAAATAAACAGAAAATAGATATTAAAAGATATTTGTTTGTTAGGTCTCCCCATAAAAAACCAGATAAAATAACGCTTCCTATTATCAATAGACCTCCCATTGTCGGTGTGCCATCTTTAACCTTATGACTATCTGGACCACGATCACCGATGGATTGCTTAAATTGAAGTGATCTAATTCTATTAATAAATGTCTCCCCAAGAAAAAGAACCATCATTAGCCCAGTCAGAGTTGCCAAAATAGTTCTAGTCGTTAGATAAGAAAATAGATTTAAAAAGTTTGACTTTTCTGGAAGGAAGTTTAGTAAAAAATCAATCATCGGTTATCAAATTTAAATATTGCTCCATTTTACTTGACCTTGAGCCTTTAAAATATAAATTTTTTCCTGCATCTAATTTTTTAATTAATGTTTGTTTAGGAAAATCTTCTAAACCATCAAAATAGCTGACATCTGAATTTTTTAATTGTTTGAGTGCTTTTTTAAACAGGATCCCCGTTACAAAAATTTCATATTCTTTAAGTTTTATCAGTACATCAGCATGAATGCTAATTTCGTCTTTACCAAGCTCGGCCATATCTCCTAGTATTAAAGTAGTATTACTTGGATTTTCCATAGCAACAGTCTCATAAATAGTTTTCGGATGTGCATTATAAGTCTGATCAATTATTTCTCCATTAGATTTGTTAATTCTATTCCCTCTTCCCTTTGTAGGAGTAAAAAGATCATGGTTCAGAGAATTCGTAAGACCTAAAATACTCATAGTCATATCAACTATCTTCTGATTATGTAGCTGAAAGTTATCTTCTGATATTTTTCTTCCATCAATAAAATTATCTTTTTCAACTAAACAGTTTTTAAGTTTAAGTTTTGTATTTGTAATACACTCTAAATCACCAAAAGATTCCAGATGATTGCTTGCTATGCCTGTCAGTATAAAAATATCACAGAATAGTTTTTTTGAAATTAAATCAAAATCATTTTTTTTCCTTGCACCACATTCAACAACCAAGAACTTTGTGTCTGTTGGCATACTTAAGATTGTAAATGGTATACCAAATTCATTGTTTTCATTTTCTTTACTACAGTGGCATTGAGTCCCAAGATGGTGCTTTAACATATCTTTGATAGTCGTTTTGCCATAACTACCTGTAACAAAAATAATTTTTGGCCTTATATTTTCTAAATTTTTTTTAGCTAACTTCAATAAACATTTATAAACATTATCAACTTTCAGAGCTAAGCCACTTAAATCCTTTTCCGTGATTACGGCAGCTCCATTATCTAAAGCTAACTCGGTAAAATCTTCTCCATTAAATTTTTGCCCTATTAGCGGTATAAATAGATCGTTGTTCTTAGATTCCCTTGAATCAAATTTTATAGACGCAATTTCACAATCTTTATCTGGACCACACATATCTAATGCATTTGCATAATCACTTAGTTTTTTTAAACCCTTTACTTTATACACTTCAAAATCTCCTCATAGTCTGAAAATGGTTTCTTTTTATTTTCTATTATCTGATATTCTTCATGACCTTTTCCTGTTATCAAAAGGATTTCATCTTTTTTTAATTCACTAATTGCTATGCTTATTGCTTCTGCTCTATTTGGCTCAATAACGATTTTTTCTTTATCAGTTATTCCTGCTGCAATCATCTCTATGATTTCTTCGGGTTTCTCAAATCTTGGGTTGTCTGATGTAATATAAATCTTTTTTGCATATTTTTGAGCAACGCTTCCCATTAGTTCTCTTTTGCCTTTATCTCTATCTCCTCCAGCACCAAAAACTAATTTTAATCCTTTGCATTTTTTTCTATTAAGTTCGGAACAAACTGCATCAAGAGCATCTGGTGTATGAGCAAAATCAATAAATATGTTTTCATTAGGAATTTTTTGAAGTCTTCCAGTGGGTAGTATCATTTCTTCAGCAGCAGAAAAAAATTCTGTGCAATTTGAAGTTACTGAATGGTAGTAAGGTAACGAAAGAAGCAAATTATATAAATTATATTTTGCATGTAGTTTAGGGCTTGAATCAAAATCACCCCATGGGGTTTTAGCAGAAAAATTTATTCTCCCATCTTCTTGGAACTCTTTAATTTCAAAGTAAATATCAGCCTTCTTATGTTTATTGGAAATTGAGTATATTTTTTCACCCTTAAATACACTATCTATCTTTGAAAAATGCTCTTCGTCTAAATTATAAGATAGTGTTTTTAGATTGTTCATTTTGGCCAATTTAAGCTTTGATGTTAAGTACTCATCAAAATTTTTATGGTAATCAAGATGATCTCTTGAAATGTTAGTTAATACTGCATGCTCAACTGTCAAACCTTTAAGCCTATTCTGATGCAATCCTATTGATGATGCTTCAAAAAATATATTCTTAATATTATTTTGTAAGCATTTGCGCATTACTGACCTAATAAATAATGGCTCCTCGGTCGTCAAGTTATTACTGAAGTACTTATTTCCATTTAAATAAGTTCCAAGAGTGCCTATTGTAGAATTAGAGATAGAATTAAATGAAAAGGCTTGGCTAAGCAACTCTATAGTAGTGCTCTTTCCATTTGTTCCTGTCACAAAAAGGTTTTTAAAGCTTGTTTGCTGAATACCATATATCTCATCAATCCATTTAAGATAATTTTCTTCAAGATTGTTAATTTTTAAGATCTTCGGATTGTTATCCTGCTCAAATTTACTGTCTATTAGAATTAATGAAAGCTTATTATGGTCTTCTTGAGTAAGATATTTAATTCCATCATTCAAAGAAATAAAAATATCGTCATCTTTTATGTATTTTGAGTTAGAAACGAAATTTCTTTTTTCAAAATTCATATTGTCAAAAGGATTGATCACAGAAGTTTTAACCTCTGCATAAATTCAGACATTTTTGCAACAACAGGAGCCGCAACATCTGCACCAAAATAATTATTAGGATTGGGCTCATCAATGGTAACAACCATTATAAATTTTGGGTCTTCATATGGAAAAATAGATGCAAAACTTGATAAGTATCTTCCATCTTTTGCTCGACCAAACCCTTCAATATACTTTTCAACTGTACCTGTTTTTCCTGCTAAGCTTACCGGTGTATTTTCTAAGTTCTTTGCTGTTCCATTAAGAATGACACTCCTTAAAGATTCTAAAATAAAAATTGCAATATCTTCGTCTAAAACTTTTTTTCGTACTACTTCTTCATCAAATTTAATTTTTGGTTCAATCATATAGCCTTTGTTTGCAAATACACTATATGCTCTAGCTATTTGTAAAGAATTTACAGCCATGCTGTACCCATAGCCTAATGAAGCTTTATCAATTTCATAGAATTTAGGCCTATCAAGAATTAAACCTGGATAATTGGTAGTCCAATCCATTCTTAAATGCTCTCCAAAACCAAATTGGCTTAAATTATCTCTCAATAGTTGATCTGAAAACTTAATAGCAATCATTGCTGTGCCAACTTGTGAAGAATTAGAGATGACTTCTTGCGAATATATCTTGCCGAAATTCTTACCTCCAGCTTCACATCTTTTATGGGTAGAAAGTGTTATACACCCAGGATTAGTGTCTAACTCGGTATCTTTATCTATTAGATTAAGTTGCAAAGCTCCTGCTACGGTAAATGGCTTTATTAATGACCCTGGTTCATAAAAATCATCAATTAATCTATTTTTTTCAATAACTCTTGAGGAGTCATTAGGGTTGAATGTTGGATAACTTGTCATAGCTAAAATTTCACCTGATTTAGCATTCATTAATAATGCATAGCCTCCTTTTGCATCATTTGAAGATATTGCATTTTTTAGCTCATCAAATAATTTATATTGAAGGGTGATATCTAATGTAAGCTTTAGATTTTTTTGGGTGCTAGATAGATCAAAACTAGTTAAGTCACCAAAAATTTTTTCCCCTCGTCTATTGCGCAAAAAAGACTGAGATAATTCACTTTTTGATATTTCATTTTCAAAAACTTTTTCAACACCTTCAAGGCCACCATCAGTGCCTGCGAATCCTATTACTGTGCTTGTGATAGAGCCATAAGGATAATATCTTCTAGATCTAGGTTCTTGAATTGGGTTACAGTTACATGCGATTTTAGCTTTTTTTAAAAAATCTACATCAATTTCATTCTCAAACCAAAGTCTTCTATTAGAGTTTAAAAAGATAGGAATCCCCTCAGCTTTAGCAAGTTTAAATACTGTTTCTTTTTGTGCTTGCTTGCTAAAAAGTAATGTTTGTCTGACTACATCGAGGGCTAATTGACTGTTATTTCTGTCAACTATCTTGCCTCTAGGCAAAAAATTAATTTCTGTTACTGTGCTCTGATTTATGCCCTTAGCAACAAAGATGTCTCTATCTTTACTAAGCTCATAATACCTCAATATTGGCAATAATAATAAAATCAAAAAGATCAAGAAAATAATTCTGAGTTTTATCATTAGTCCTCAATTTTAGGTTCTTTCATTCCTAGATCTAAAGCTCTTTCATATATGAAGGGTGATGATTTTATTAGAGATATTTCAAGGTTTAATTTTGTGTTTTGATTCTCTAAGGATGATATTTTTTGTTGAACTTTATCTAAATGCTCAAAATTTCTTTTATATTCAAAAACAAGATTTACCTTAACCAAAGCAAGGCAGGTTGCTAAGACTAATAGGCCTAATAAAATAAAATCTAATAACTTCATAATTTTTCAATCACTCTCATTTTTGCACTTCTTGATCTTACGTTCATTTTAACTTCATCTTTAGAAGGATATATAAGCTTATGAGTTCTGAATATAGGTTTTTTTTCTTCCTCTATTATAGGTATTCGCTTTTCATGAATATTTACCTTTTCTTTGAATGCATTTTTTACGAGCCTATCTTCTAATGAATGAAAAGAAATGACCACAATTTTTCCACCCTTGATAATTTTTTTCTTGAGCTCTTCAAGACATTCTTCAAGATTAAGAATTTCATCATTTACAGCAATTCGTAAAGCCTGGAATGATTTCGTTGCAGCATGTTTCTTTGTTCTTATTTTTTTATTTTTTTTGATTAAGTCTGATAAATCAAGTGTATTTGTAAAAAGTTTATCTGATCTTCTTTCGACTATTGCTTTAGCGATCCTTCTGGATTCTTCTTCTTCACCATAGAACCATAATATATGACTTATTTCTTCTTCTTTATATTTATTAACTATATCTGAGCATGTTATGCCTGACTGATTATTGAATCTCATATCTAAAGGCCCTTTATTTTGAAAACTAAAGCCTCTTTCAGGAGAGTCAAGCTGAGGTGATGATAGTCCGCAATCAATTATCGCTCCTGAAATTGAGCTATTATCAAAATAACGATCTAAATTACGAAAATTATCATGAATGAAATTAAAATTTTTAGATTTAATATCTTTTGATGCTGACAATGCATCGGGATCAAGATCAAAAGAATATAATTTTGCACTCTTACCTATTCTGCTAAGTATTTCTTTGCTATGTCCACCTCTGCCAAAAGTGCAGTCTACATATATTCCATTTCTATCTGTTAGAAGATGGTCAATCGACTCTTTAAGTAAAACAGGGGAATGTTTAATCCTTTAATCTCCTAAGAGTTTCTTTGATGTCAATTTTTCTTAAATTATTTAAATTTACATACCCATCAGAGTTTGTGCCTGAACTTTCATTCAGTGGTTTAATTGTAGGTGAAGTTATATAAGTGGTTTTAAAATTATCTAGATCAAACCTTCTTAGGCCTGTAGCTATTATTGTCACTGATAATTCATCGCCATAAGACGTATCTAACATTAGTCCAGGGATTGCTTCTATCCCTTCCATGCCTATATTTTGGACCTGATTCATAATTTCTGGTAATTCTTTTTTTTCTAAGGCTGATGCGCATACATTTACAATTAAACCTTTTGCATTCTTCATCTCTGCTTGATCAAAAAAAGGATTACTTAGAGCTTTGTGAACAGCTTCTGCAGCTCTATTTGTTCCAGTTGCAGTGCCATAACACATTATGGCCATTCCTTTATGTGACATTGCAGCCTTAACATCAGCAAAATCTATGTTCATTCTTGCAGTATCAGTCAAAATTACATTTGTGACACTTTTTAATGCATTGGTTAAGACATCGTCAACTGCATCAAAACCTTCAGATAAGTCTGTATCTTCTGGAAAAACTTGAAAAATCTTTTCATTATCTATTTCGATTAATGAATCAACGCTCTCCATAAGATCGCGAATACCTAATTTTGCCTGATTAGCTCTTTTTGCGCCCTCATGTTTGAATGGAGTCGTCACCACACCAACTGTCAATATACCCATATCTCTTGCTAGCTTTGCGATTATAGGTGCTCCACCTGTGCCAGTACCGCCACCCATACCTGCAGTAAGAAATAGCATTTCAGTATTTATAAGAAGTTCTTTTATTTCTTCTATGCTTTGTTCAGTGGCAGCTCTGCCCCTTTCTGGATTATTACCAGCTCCAAGCCCTTTTGTTAATTCTTGCCCTAAAACTATCTTTCTCGCGGTATGTATTTTGCTTAGATCTTGGGCATCTGTATTAGCACAAATAAAGTTAACGCCCTTAATTCCTGAATTAATCATATGGCTTACACTATTGCCGCCACCTCCTCCAATTCCAAGAACTGTTATCTTTGCTTGCTCATAATCTGAATCTAAAATTTCCCAAGTCATAAGAGAATTTTATATGAGAGGTTGGAGTTGGTCTATAAGCCGGATTCTGTAAATAGCTATCATTTATCTAGATGCTTTGTTGCCAAAACATTCATTTTTCATAGCTGCCTACCCAGATCATGCGCGAGCAACGCAATTTGATCTCTATTTGGCATTGCTTCAAGTGGGGTTTACCATGCCCTGATTTTACTCAGGCGGTAAGCTCTTACCTTACCTTTTCACCCTTACCATAAAATGGCGGTATATTTTCTGTGGCACTAGCCGTAGGCTCACGCCCCCCAGTCGTTAACTGGCACTTTGCTCTTTGAAGTCCGGACTTTCCTCTCCAAGTGTTTTATATCACGCTGAAAAACATTAGAGCGATAGCTCGACCAACTCAGCTGCATATGATATCAAGACTTTTGCGAAAAAGATAAAAATCTTTCATAAATTTTATTTTTACTAATTCCTGTAATTTCAGAAGCTGCTTTTGATAGGTCTTTTAATGAAAGTTTAGACGACAATTGATTATAGATTTTATCAGCTAATATAAATGATTCATCTATATTTGTTACTTTAATAAGAATTAAAAATTCTCCTCTTACTAAATCTTTATTTTCTAAAAAGAATTTTTGAATTTTTTTGGGTGTACCTCTAAAAAAATTTTCATGTATTTTTGTTAATTCTTTTGCCACGCAGATTTCTGCAAAATCTCCAAAATTCTGATCTAGGAAATCAAGTGTATCTATTATTCTTTTTGGAGATTCAAAAATTATGGTAGTGCCTTTAAACTTTTGCAGACTATCACATAAGGATTGAGCATCTTTTTTAACTTTTGGAAAGAAGCCAGTGAATTGAAAATGATCGGTTGGCAGACCACTAGCAATCAAAGAAGTAATAACTGAAGTAGCGCCTGGTAATGGAATAATTTTTACTTTTAAATTAATTAAATCAGCTATCAACTTAAAGCCTGGATCAGAAATTAAGGGTGTACCTGCTTCAGACATTAGGCCTCCCGAAGATACATTTTTAAATAAATTAATTATTTTCTTTCTGTCTTTATCAGTAGATTTATCATTATATGTAACAATATTTGGCGGTTTTATATCATAATTTTTTAGAATAATTTTGGCTTTCTCTTTGTTTTCTACAATTAAAAGGTCTAATTCTTTTAGAACTTGGATTGATCTAATGGTCATATCATCAAGATTGCCAATAGGAGAAGGTATAATATAAAAACTCATGTCAATAAGAACTGTCTTAATTACATTTTATATTTTAATTATCGTTAGTTGTTCATCTAGCCCAAAACAACTTGATAAAACAAAATTTATTGATTCTGACATTAATGTCTTTAGTTTTAGTCAGATAACTAATTTAAAGCAGGTTATAAAGCAAAATAATTATGATGGTTCTTACATAGTTGCTTTGCCAGATTATAAAAGATTCTCAGAATTTAATAACTTCTTTCAGATTGGAATGATCTATGCAAGTAAAGAGCAAGGCATAGAAAATAATATTGAATTTATTCTTCAAGAAAAAGTAAATACTAATAGGGTAAAAGAAAATTTTCTTATTGGCCCAGTAAGCAGAGAACTGGTAAAAAAAATAGATGGATCCTTACCAAAAGATAGAGTTTTGCTTTTAAATGAGGCTAATATGAATTTTCATATTTCTTTAGGGAACAAATCTCAGTTAAATACATTAAATAAATATTTAAATTCAAAAGAAGCAAATAGAGTTGGAATTATTAGTGATAATGATGGCGACATAGACTCTGAAAAAATTTTTAAAAAAATTTGGTTTGATGGTTATAGGGATATTGTCACAATTGACTCTAGCCCATATGTAGACTCAGACTCAAGAATTAAAAATTTTCTGGATGTGTCGGAAAGCATTGAACGGTTTAAAAAAATTGATGATGCAAGCTTCTCTTCATTAGAATTTATTCCTAGAACACGTGACGATATTGAGCAAATCATAATTTTTCCAAAAGAAGCAACCAGATTATATGAACTAGCTTCTCTTATAAGATTTAATTACGGCTTAGACTATGATGTCATAGCCATAACATCTGAATTAGATGAAAAAATTGATGAGAATGAGATTAAACTTCACAATATCACTTTAATTGATCATGCATATGAGAATAGATTTGGCTATGATCTAAATAAGAGTAGAAGCTTTTGCTTAGGTTATGACTCAATGCTTTTAGCTCATGCTATAAGTAATAAAATTCAGGGAGAAATAAGAGGTTTTCTAGGAATCTATACAATTAATTCAGATTCAATAGAAATTAATTCTTATATTAATTAAAGGAATACTTTAAATCTCTTTCTGAGTCTGTAAGAGATAAATCGAATCCTGGTCTACTAAATAACTTGTCTTGGTAACTATACAAACTATCAAAAGATTTAGATTTTGGAGTACTAACACCCAGGTAAGGTAGCCTATACAATATTGCGCTCATATAGCAATCAACCAGTGTAAACTCATCGCTCATAAAATATGGTTTCTCTTTAAGCACTAACACAATTCCTGCAACCAAAGATACAAGTTCTTTTTTCAATTTATCAAACTCTTTTTGTGTAACTTTTGGAGCCATCATCTTATCCATTATTGGGAGCCAGTCTCTTTCAATTCTATGTATTAAAAGTCGGCATTCTGCTTTTTCATTTGGATAAATAGGCAAAAGTGGTGGATGTGGAAATCTCTCATCAAGATATTCTGATATTATGCGAGGCTCATAAATTGTTACCTCTCTATCAACCAGTACAGGCAGTTTGTTGTAAGGATTGATAGTTGCCAATTCTGGTGGCAATTTACCATTTGGGTCAAATTCTTTTATATCACAAGATATATCTTTCTCTGCTAGAACAATTCTAACCATATGACTATAGTGTCCCTTTTCTTCCGAATAAAAAATCATTTTATCTCCTTAGCGTATTCTCTATATAACAGCCACATGACTGCGGTAAAAATTATGAAAAATAAAATTACAAAAATTCCATTTTTCTCTCTTGTAATTCTTGCAGGCTCACTTGCATAGGCTAAAAAATTTACAAGATCCTTCATTGAATCATCAAACTCTACTTTTGAAAGAGAACCTTCAGAATTAAATTTTATTGTACCATCGCTGTCAAGTGCCTGACTGCCCTGCAATCCAACCAAAACATTTGGCATCGAAGTGCCGGGGTATACAAGATTATTTGTTCCTGTTAATTGTTCGGAGTCTTCATAGAATGTTCTTAGGTATGTGTATATCCAGTCTTCTCCTCTTACTCTAGTTCTAAGCGTGAGATCTGGTGCGCCAATTGCAGAGACTTCTGGTAGTCCAAAAGTCATATAATCAGCAATCTTTGTATCTGGATTCGCAATAAGATCATCTATTAGAATTGTTTCAGGTATATCGAGATCACGCTGTAGTCTATTCCATCTCAATAGTTCAAGAGTATGGCATGTAGAACAATAGTTCATATATATACCCAATCCTCTTTGAAGTGAAAATGTATCATGAACATCAGCGCTATAATAATCACATTTTTCTAGAGAACCACACTTATTTTCACCTGCAGAAAACATAAATAAAGATATCGATAGAAATAAAATTAAAAACTTTTTCATAGACGATCAGGAACCTCTAATGTTTTTTCATATTTCGTATAGATTGGCATAAGTATGAAAGGTGCAAAATAAAAGATAGTGCAGATTTGAGCAATTAAAGTTCTTAGTTCATTAACAGGCTTGGTTCCTAAATAACCTAAAGTAATAAAAGAAGCGGCAAATAAAATCATACCAATTTTACTATAAATACCTTTATACCTAATGCTCTGCACATTTGATCTATCTAACCATGGAACCACAAACAGAATGGCAATGCTTGCTGCAAAAATTATAAATCCAAGAAACTTACTTGTAATTCCAAGAAATGGAATACCAAAAGTTACAGCTCTAAGAATGGAATAAAATGGAGCGTAATACCATACTGGAGCAATATGATCTGGGGTTTTTAGGAAATTTGCTTCTTCAAAATTTGGTTTCTCAATCAAATACCCTCCACCAGTTGGAGCAAAGAAAACAATTGCAAAGAAAACAATAAAAAATATACCAATGGCTGGTAGTGCGCTAAATGTTTTGTAAGGATGGAAGGGGGCACCATCTAATGGCATGCCTTTTGCATCTCTATGTTTTTCTATATCAACACCTTCTGGGTTGCCAGCACCTACCTCATGCAAAGCAAATATATGAAAGACAACTAATGCAATCATTAAAAGGGGTACCACAACAACATGTAGTGCAAAAAATCTTGAGAGTGTTATTCCAGAAAGAACAAAATCTCCTTGAATCCAAATTTGTAAATCAGGCCCTATATAAGGTATTGCTCCAAATAATGACAAGATTACATTTGCTGCCCAATAAGACATTTGTCCCCATGGGAGAACATAACCAAGAAAACCCTCAGCCATAAGAAGAAACAGTAGAAAACAACCAAAAAGCCATACTAATTCTTTTGGTTTTTGATAAGAACCATAAAGAAGTCCTCGAAACATATGAAAATACATCAAAAAGAAAAATGCGCTAGCTCCCGTGCTATGCATATATCTCATTAGCCATCCATATTCGACATCACGCATAATATATTCAATGCTCGCAAATGCACCTTCTTCAGTATTTGTATAAAACATCATTAACCAAATACCAGTTATCACCTGAATCATAAAGACAACCATCAATAAAGCGCCAAAAAGATAATAAAAATTAACTTTTTTTGGTACAGGATGTTTGGTTAAATGTCTTTCTAGGTTTTCAGTCACTGGAAACCTTCTATCGATCCAAGACATCATTGAAGACATTAGTGATTTTGAATTTTCTTTCTCTGACATTATGCAGCTTCTCCTATGATTAAAGTATTTCCAGAAAATGTATGTGGTGGAATTTCTAGATTTATTGGTGCTGGCACACCTTTGTAAACTCTCCCTGCCAAATCAAATTTTGAGCCATGGCAAGGACAAAAAAATCCTCCCAGCCAATCCTGATCCCATGCTTTTGGTTCAATCTCAGGATAATACTTCGGAGCACAAGATAAATGAGTGCACACACCTTTTAATACGGTAAATTTTTTGGTGCTAGATGGTAAAAGATCATTTGCCTGATCTGTAACTTTGTTATTTAATTTTGGAAGATTATCTATGGCCTCCTGAGTTTGATGTACTACAAAAATAGGTGTTCTCCTCCATTCGACTATTGCCATGGCGCCTGGCTGTAACTTCGATAAATCAAATTTAACTGAAGCGCCTAACGCTTTAGCTTTTTCGCTTGGTTTCCATGCGCTCAAGAAAGGAACCGCAAAACCAGCTACTGTTACTGCCCCCATTATTCCGGACGTAATTAGCAAAGCTTTCCTTCTTTTTTTATCTACTATGATTTCTTGCTTTGAATGGTCATGATCTTCTTGGTCATCATGCTCATCATTGGAATTTAGAGAGTTAGAAAATATTTCATTTTTCCACGTAAAAAGTAATCTTTCGGCTTCTTTTCTATCAGTTGTTTTAAGACTTTTCTTAAAGATCTTTCCTTCAATGTTTAGATAACCCCAATAAAATGGAGATCTATCTCTAGTGTAGAGTGACATACCGTCAAGTATATGAATATGTTTTCTTTTTTTAGACATTTTGAACATTAAAAGCTGTGTTCAAATTTATTTGAAAAAGCTTTTTTGACCCACCTTTACTAAGCATTTCGTGCATTATATACGGAATTTATAAAAAAAAGAATTATTTTTTTTGTTTTTTTTAATTAAATAATTTTGAACATTAAAAATGAAAGTGTTCAAGATAAAAATCCTACCTCTTAGAGAATTGTGGGGATTTTCTTGCTTTTTTCAAGCCAACTTTCTTTCTTTCTTTTACTCTTGAATCTCTTGTGAGGTATCCTGCTTTTTTTAATTCTGCTCTTAGTTCCGGATTCAATTCAATAAGTGCCTTTGAAATAGCTAATCTTATTGCTCCAGCTTGCCCAAATGAACCTCCACCTTGTACTTTAATATCTATATCATAAACATTGTCAGATTTAGTTAGAACTAGGGGCTGCCTTATTATCATCTTAGCAACATCTCTGCCAAAATATTCATCTATGTTTTTCTTGTTAACTGTAAGAATGCCCTTACCTTTCGTTAGCCGAACAACTGCTGTGGCTTCTTTTCTTCTACCTGATATTGTAGTCATTTATTTTAAAACCTCAGGATTCTGAGCTTCATGTGGATGAACCTCATCGTTATATACTTTTAATTTCTTTATTATTTTTCTGTTTAGTTTATTTTTAGGCAGCATGCCTTTAACAGCATCTCTAATGATCTTTTCTGGATCTTTTTCTAACTGATCTTTAAAAGATATTTTCTTTATCCCACCTGGATAGCCAGTATGTCTAAAGTAGATTTTATTCTCTGACTTATCACCAGTAACTTCTATATTCTTCGCATTTACAAGAACAACAAAATCACCAACATCTGAATTAGGTGTATATTCTGGCTTATTCTTGCCTCTTAAGATATTTGCCACTTGTACAGATAATCTGCCCAATCTTTTGCCTGAACAGTCCATCAGATACCATTTTTGTTCAATATCTTGTGTTCTTAATGCTGTTGTTTTCATCTAATCCTCAAAGTTGAGTCGCTATATATTAATATATTGATAAAGGATTTTAAACATGAGGAACCTGTTTTTATTAATTTTATTTTTTGGCTTATTTTTTGGAGTACAAATTGTCTACTTCGAAAATTCACTAAATAAGAATACTGAGATAGATTTTGAAGATATTTCTCAGTCTATTGTTTCTATAGAATCAGTTCCTAACATTCCTCAGAAACAATTTGGTTCAGGTGTAATAATCTCAAATGATGGTTACATAGTGACTGCTTTCCATATTCTTTCAGGAACACTAAGTGCAGTAAAAATTGATGAGAAAACATATATTGCTAATTTAATTGGTTTTGATGAGTATGCTGATTTAGCTGTGCTTAAAATAAATGAAAATAATCTGAGGTCTATAGATTTTCCAAATAATTTTGATTTAAAGATAGGAGAAACTGTTTTTGCAATTGGCAATCCGTATAACCTTGGAGTTTCAGTGTCAAAGGGAATAGTTAGTGGTACTGGTAGAAATTTTGGAAATCCTTATTTAGATATTATTCAAACTGATGCAGCAATAAATCAAGGTAGCTCTGGTGGCGCAATTATAGATTCTGATGGACAATTAATTGGATTAAGCACCTCCATTGCGTCAATTTCTGGTGGTTCTGATGGTGTTGGTTTTGCTTTGCCAGCTGAAAGAGTCATTCATATTGCGAACGAAATAATAAAATATGGGCAAATTAATAGAGCTTGGATTGGTGATTTTCAATTTAAAAGAGGTTACTACAATAAAGATAATGAACGACTTCCTGCTTTGTATGTATTTGGTATTGATAACTCGAGTATTAAGGGAGGACTAAAAGATGGTGATATTATAATAAATATAAAAGGATCAGAGGCGAGATGGAACATCTTGAAGGCTTCAGTAAATAGCATATCGCCAGGAGAAATTCTAGAGCTGACAATTGACAGAGCTGGTGAAATAATTTTGTTGGAAATAATAACTAGAGAAAGACCTAATATTCCGCAGGTTCTCTAAAAATTTCAGCGCCTAACTTAGTAAGTTTTTCTTCTATACATTCATACCCTCTATCAATATGATATATATCTTCAATTTGTGTTCTGTTTTTGCCTACAAGTCCTGCCAAAACAAGACTTGCAGAAGCTCTCAGGTCAGATGCAGAAACAATAGCACCGACAAGATTTGAAACTCCTTTAACTGATGCTCTATTTTTTTCTAGGGATATTTCTGCTCCCATTTTATTTAACTCTCCTACATGCTGAAAACGATTTTCAAAAACAGTTTCTTCGATAACACAGTGGCCATTTGATATTGTATTTAAAGCCATAAATTGAGCTTGCATATCAGTAGGAAACCCGGGGAATGGTTCAGTAGATATATCTTTTGAAATAAGATCTGTAGTTGTTGCATCTACCTCAACCCAGTCAACCCCAGACTCAACGATTACTCCCATTTCAACAAGTTTTGAGCTAATTATCTGTATTGTTTCGGGTTTAATCTTATTAATTTTTACATGTCCATTCGTTATAGCTCCAGCAACCATATATGTGCCGGCTTCTATTCGGTCAAACAATACATCCCATTTATTTGATTTTAAGGATGCACTTCCATTGATCTCAATTGTATTTTCGCCAGCACCAATGATACTTGCTCCGCAATTATTTAAAAAATTTGCCAATTCAACTACTTCAGGCTCTTTAGCACAATTTCTCAATATAGTTTTTCCTTCGACAATAGCTGCTGCCATCATTAAATTTTCTGTACCAGTCACAGAGATTTTAGGGAAGCTAAAATCTATAGGGCTTAATTTGTCTGCTTCAAGATAAATATATTTTGAGTCAGACTTAATTTTAGCGCCCATTTTTTCAAGCCCATCTAAATGAAAGTCTATTGGTCGTGTCCCTATATTACAGCCGCCTGGTTGAGATATTTTTGCTTTCCCATACTTAGCAACTAAAGGACCCATTACCAATATTGATGCTCTCATTGTTTTTACTAATTCATACCTTGCTTCAGGCAAGAAAATATTAGATGCATCAATTT
>MDTB01136536.1_pt1 | contig 18284 bp, 11 predicted proteins | sample 811161 | NCBI WGS metagenome assembly MDTB01 (sample SAMN05326650, study PRJNA326480) | marine metagenome | isolation source: seawater | place: Mediterranean Sea | collected 2009
TCCCCACTAGTCTCCACCTTCTTCCTGCGGAGGGGCGAGTAAGTTCAACTTTATAGCCTGAGGGATATACATATGTAACTTTGTCTTGAAGTTTTATTTTTGAGAGTTCTCCTGTTTTATTCTTCCATTCTATGGCTTGCTTTTCTTGATTGATGGTAGCATTTTCTGGGAGATAAATAATATTATTATGAAGATTGTCGATGGCATGCCCTTCAGGCTGTCTTTCTAAGATATCACCAAGGTAGTCAAAGACCTTTTCGAAAGTGTGTTCTTCCCCGGCAAGCTTTTCATTTAATGCAAAATTTTCCCCCAGATCAAATGATGGGAATGCTACGGCGCCGCCTGCGTGTTCTTCCTCGCAGCCTCCCAATAAATTACAAGAATAACTAATTTGTGATTTAACTTCTTTTTTACAATATCCGTAATAATTATCTGCGATGATAGTCACAATGACCCCTTTGTTATCCCGACAAGTTAATTTGAATGCTGATCCTTCATTGTAGAGTTCGGATTCATCGTTCCAACACATGCCATCCTTCTTTTGTCGCTCTGTTGCTTCTGAAGAATGAGGTAATCCTAAATCTTTTTTCTTAAAATTAATGAGATGAGGAGCAAGGATGACGCAACCAGTGTGTCCAGTCCACCCCTCGGGGTCGAGTGCGCTGTTGTTTTCTGGTAGAAACGGATCGCCTGCATTACCAAAGATTGATTCTACAAAGTCTAAGTTGCTGACTAGATTGCCAGGCGCAAAGAAACGAATTTCCATTGATTGGCCTTTTCTAATTCCAGGAACATTTGGGGAAACTGAGGGACGTAAAAGTAATGAAAGAAATGACTTCGTTACTGTATTTCCAGATGTTGTATATGGGATTTTAAGTAATTCTTCAGGAGGGTTTAGCGCTTCCGATAGTAATCTAGCAAAAGTGATTTCAGGTACTCCCTTTTTGTCAGCTGGAATTGGAAGTCCTCCCTCAACAATATGAAATACACCTTTGGTTGTTCTTCTATCTTTTGCAGGGTTATTGCAAACTCCTTGAGCAACCTTAAAAGAAGATACGATAGAGGACTTAAATTTTTCTTCGTTATGTGGAATGCTTAATAATCTAGCTATACCATGCCTCTCTAAAATTAAAGAGCCCATCGGCAAAGTGAATTTTATTTTATTAAGCTCATCGGGAAATTCCTTTAAATAAATCTTTAAAAAATTATCTATTCGTTCATCTGCGGGGCAAAGATAATCCGATAGTAACTTTACTCTTTGTTTAAAATTATCGAGTAAAGACTGACTCATATCCAAAAATGGGTAGTCTTCTTTGTCGCCAACTACTTCAAAACCTCTGGCTGCAAGTTTTAAATTAATATAGTCTTTCAGTGATTTTGTTGATGGATCACTTGGATGATAAGAATTTCCTATTCCCAGTTTTTTTTTTAGGCCTTTTGCTTTGGACATTGGTTTTTAATAGGTAGTTTGTATAATTTTTTTCGCAACAATTGTGCCAAATTGTAATATCATAGTATATTCAGCAGATCTTTCATTTTAATAAATCGCTAATTTTATTTATTTTGATGATGATAACTCAAATTGATAATTACTAACCATTAATTACATGATCGATTCATCGGAAAAGATTCAAGTTATTGATTCACACACTGCTGGTGAGCCCACAAGAGTTGTTCTTGATGGAAACTTGAAATTGGGCACAGGAACAATGGTTGAATTGAGAGATCGATTTCAAGAAAATGGTGATTGGTTAAGATCTTCTCTTCTTTCTGAACCAAGGGGATTTGAGGCTATGGTTGGGGCTCTATTGTGCGAATCGTTAGATCCAAGATGTGAGGCGGGTGTTGTTTTTTTTAATAATGCTGGAGTTCTAAAAGGATGTTTGCATGGAACTATGGGTTTAATTAAAACCCTCGAATTTATGGGTAGAATAAGTTCTGGCGAGCATTTCATTGAAACGCCTGTTGGAGTTATAAAGGCAGACCTTCGCAACGATGGTTCAGTACAAGTTACTAACGTTCCCAGTTATCGTTATTTGAGTAATGTCGAACTTAAAGTAGAGGGTTATGATAACGTAAGAGGGGATGTGGCTTGGGGAGGTAACTGGTTCTTCCTAGTTGAAAGTGGTGGTCCAGAAATAAGTCATTCAAACATCAGGGAATTATCCAGTTTTTCTGTTGCTGTAATGAATGAGCTAGAGAGTTCATTCATTACAGGAAAGGATGGCACAAGAATTGATCACGTAGAGATTTTTGGGCCGCCGGAAGATTCTATTATCGCGGATTCCAAAAATTTTGTCATGTGCCCTGGAGGAGAATATGATCGTTCGCCATGTGGCACTGGAACTAGTGCTAAATTGGCATGTCTTCATGATTCTGGTAAGCTTAAAGTGGGGCAAAAGTGGAAACAGGCAGGTATTTTAGGAACTGTATTTGAGGGTGAAATTCTTCAGGAAAATCATGGGAATATTATTCCTTTGGTCAGTGGTCAGGCTTGGGTGAATGGAAAATATGAGTTGATTGTTGATCCTTCAGATCCATTCCGATACGGTTTTAAATAATAAATCAGTGATGAATTCTTTCTTGGTTTTTGCTTTTTTAACTGCCTTGACTTGTTGGGGTTTTGGTTCCGAAGGGAGGATTTCATTTGATACTAAAATAAAACCTTTTTTTCAAGAGCATTGCTTTAAATGCCATGGTAAAAATGACAAAATAAAGGGTAAGTTTGATCTAAGAGAATATAATAATCATACTGACTTTCTTAAAGACGCAGAGAAAATTGAGGATATCATTTCTGTTATTTTGGATGAGGAGATGCCTCCTGAAGAAGAGCCAAGAATTGATGAACAAAAAAGAATTCAAATTCTTGATGAGCTAAAAAATAGACTAGCTCAAGCAATTAAGGAAAATAAAACGCCTTCTGTTACTCCCATACGAAGAATGAATAGGTTTCAGTATGCTAATGCTGTTAAGGATTTGCTCAAACTCAGAGTTGAGGTTTATCCGCTTCCCGAGCGGATGATGAGAGATCGTAGTAATTATTTTAAACCGGAGACAGGTAAAGTTCCCTTAAAACTAACTGTAAGCAGTAGACCTCTTGGTAAGTCCGGTTTGATAGAGCCTCGTCTTGCTGGAGTTGCTCCATTTCCTCAAGATTTAAGAGCAGAGCATGGCTTTGATAATAGAGGTGATCATCTTTCGCTGTCTCCATTTTTAATGGAGAGTTTTTTAAACCTGGGCCGCTCAATCGTTCTTAGTGAAAATTTCAATCGTAGGAATTGTAACTTGTGGCCAGATTTGTTTGAAGAGCCCAAGGATAAAAGCCTTATAGACGAAATGATTTATGAACGATTGAGCCAATTTATAACTAGAGCTTTTCGCCGGCCTGTTGACCAGAAAACTCTTTTCCGTTATTACTCTCATGCAACACAATTAATTTCATCAGGGCAGTCATATCAGAATGCTATAAAAGAGATAGTTTCTGCTGTACTAGCCTCTCCTCGATTTTTATACCTCTACGACACGAATTTAGAATCTGAACGTACAAATAAAGTCAACGAATACGAGCTAGCCTCAAGGCTATCTTTTTTTCTTTGGGGTAGTATCCCAGATGATATCCTAATAAAGCATGCTAGGGAGAAGAGCCTGTCGAAGCCCGGTGTTCTTAGGGCTCAAGTGGAGCGTATGCTAAATGACCGGAAAATTAAACGCTTTTGTGATACTTTTCCATCCCAGTGGCTTCAATTGGATCGAATTATTTCTTCGGTTCCTGATCCAATAAAATACCCTGATTTTTACTATGCCCCACCGAATTATCGCACCACCATGGATATGATGATGGAGCCATTGTTATTATTTGAGACTATTTTAATTGAGGATAGGCCTATTGTTGAATTTATTGATTCAAACTATAGCTATCGTTCCAAAAGATTATCTAAATGGTACGACTCTAAAGTTGAAGCTAGGCTTGGTGGTCCAGTCACGATGGCTTTCGAGAGGGTTCCAATTAATGATAGGAAACAAGGAGGAGTTATCACATCTGCCGCAGTAATGACCATGACCTCTGGTCCTGAGGAAACTAAACCAATTACTCGTGGAGCATGGATTTCTGGAGTCATTTTTAATGATCCTCCTGAACCTCCACCAGCAGATGTTCCTACATTAGATGATGAGAATGCAAAAGTCTTAAAGAACATGACTTTGAGAGAGCGATTTTCATCACATCGAGATAATCCGGATTGTGCTGGTTGTCATAAGAAATTAGACCCTTTGGGGTTTGCTCTTGATAATTATGATGCTGTCGGTCGATGGAGAGAAAAGTATGAGAATGGACGTGATGTTGATTCTTCGGGTAGATTATTCAAAAAACATGACTTCAAAAACATAGTGGAATTCAAAGACGCCTTAATAATTGAAAAGGATAGGTTCACAAGAGCTTTTGTTTCACATTTGTTGTCCTTTTCGTTGGGTCGGCAATTAAATGCTTCTGATTCTTCGACTGTGGATTTAGTTGCAAAAAAGGTTAGAGAGTCTGACTATAGTCTTCGCGCTATGATTCACGAAATAATTCAGAGTGAATTATTTCAAAGTAAAATAATTCAAGTTAAGAAGGAATGAAAGGTCACTTTAAATCTGATAGAAGAAATTTTTTAAGAGGTATTGGTGGTGCTGCCTTAGCACTGCCTTGGCTTGAGAGTTTTGGAGTTAATAGGGATAATACAAAACCTAATCTTCGAGCGGCGTGGTTTTATGTTCCTATTGGGGTTGTTAGGCGTGGTTTTTTTCCTAATGAAGGGGATGCAGATATTCCAAAATTTACGGGTAGTAGAACGGAAGTTAAAAAAGACTCTAACACATCAATAGGAATACAACCTCTAGAGTTGACTGCCACGCTTGAACCTCTTAGAGGTTTTGAAGATAAGGTGACTTTAATTACTGGATTGGATAGAACTTTTCAAGAAGGCACAGATGTACACGCTCAATGTGCTTCGTGCTTTCTAACGAGTGCAGCCCCTTATAGTGTTAAACAATCGCCATATCCTCAGTCTCGAACTTTAGATCACATAGTTGCTGCACATCTTTCCAAGAATACCCCATTTAGAACTCTAGAATTTAGCTGTAATAGCCATAAGGATAATAAAGAATCAATTCAATTTGATAATATATCATGGTTTGACACGGAACATGTTGCTCCAAGTATGAGAGATCCTAGAAGAGTTTATAGCCGCCTCTTTGGTGGTGAGGGCCTCAGAACATATCAAAATATAACTGATCTTGTTTTAGAGGATGCGAAGAGTATGCAGAGAGACCTTGGTTATTCGGACAAAAACAAGTTTTCTGAGTATTTTGAATCGATTCGCTCAATTGAAGTTCAAATGGAGAGACTCGAGAAAATGAAAGAACGGATTTCTTTATCTGGCATTGAAGAGCCTGCCGATGCTCACATGCCTAGAGGTGAATATATAAGGTTAATGGGTGATTTAATGGTAACGGCTTTGCATGTTGGATTAACAAATGTTGCAACCTTCATGGTTGGACCTGAAAGATGGGATACTCCTTATATGTATGAGAGCCTTTTTGGTAAGCCTCGTAGTCACCATCAGATGTCTCACAATCAAGGTAAATTCATCAATGATCTTTTAAAGGTAGATCATTTTCATATGGAGCAGTATGCATACTTAATTAATAAGATGGATTCAATTGAGGAATATGATGGTACTTCTCTTTTGGATAATACTATTTTTACTTATGGGTCCGGTCTAGGTGATGGAGCGACCCATCAATATAGTTCGCTACCAATTATAGTCGCGGGTTCAGGCAGAGGGAAATTCATCACTGGAAAACACATTAATTTATCTAAGGACTCTGGTTCTGTTCCTAAGAAATCCGGAAAGTATCCGCAACTCTATCATGGTTTACCTTTGGCTAATTTGTGGTTAACTCAGGCTAAGGCGCTGGGACTTGAAATTAATAGTTTTGCAGATAGTTCTGGAGAAATCAGTCAACTGATTGCTTAAATTTGGAAAAATTAAAAAGTGATTATGTAAGCTTGCGGTCTTTATATATAGAGCCAAATTAATAACTATGAGTTCGGTTGACCACATGATGGCACGCAAATTCTCCATTGGCATTATTTTAGTCACATTCTTCTGCGTTATTTCGCAGGCAGTAGCTGATGATCACACTAATCTAGAATCCATGAGGATAGGGGACTCTTCTTTAAAGGTTTCTAGCCTGGAGTTAATGTTAGACCCTTTGACAGTAGAGGAGCTTCAAGAGCTTGCTTTGGCCTGGCGGGATAGTCTTAAAAAAACCATTCATAAAATTTCAGAACTTGGCCTAAAAGTTGGGGAATTAAATGAAAATGATAAGAAAAAAGAAGATGATTTAATTGAAGAAAAAAACAAATTACTAATCCTTTTCCGAGAAGTAATTTCTGAACTGGAAATTAAAGGTGGAGATATAGAAACTTTTAAAGCTTATGCTGATGCTGTTTCTAAAGCTCAGATTGTCACGAGTTCAGATGGTACATTTTGGTCTAAGTATTCTTCTTGGTTTAGATCAAAAGAAGGGGGTGTCAAGTTAGGAATTCAATTGCTCAAGTTTATTGGTGTCATGCTGACTTTTTGGTTTTTGGCAGGTTTGCTGAGGCGGTTAGTTCGAAAAGCTGCAGAGAAAAGCGATCGATTTTCCGAGTTGCTCGAGCAATTTATGATTAAGATTTCATTTCGGGCTGTCATGATTGTCGGTTTGATAGTAGCACTTGGAACTGTGGGTATTAATGTTGCCGCTTTGCTTACTGTAATCGGTGGTGCTTCATTTATTATAGCCTTTGCTCTTCAGGATACTCTTAGCAATTTTGCAGCTGGAATAATGTTACTCATATACCGGCCATTTGATGTAGGGGATATGGTCGAAGTGGGAGGAGTTTCCGGGAAAATTGATCAAGTGAGTTTGGTTAGTACAATTATTAGAACATTTGACAATAAGATTGTTCTAGTACCCAATAAAAATGTATGGGGTCAGATTATAACTAATTCTTCAACTCCTAAAGAGAGGAGAGTTGATATGATTTTTGGTATTGGTTATGATGATAATGCTGATAAAGCAAAGCAAATACTCACTAAGATTGTTAAGGACCACGATCTTGTACTTGAAGATCCCGAACCAACGATTCAGCTACATGAGCTTGCTGATTCATCTGTAAACTTTATTTGTAGACCTTGGGTAAAAACAGCAGATTATTGGCAAGTTCATTGGGATGTCACTCAAACCGTTAAAGCGGAATTTGATAAATCAGGTATTAGCATACCTTATCCTCATCAAGAATTGCATATAAAGCAGATTAAGTAGGAATTAAGATCAATTATTTTTGATCTTTGCATAAATTCTGCTTAAATCGGCTTCGTTATTTCAATCATATTTAAAATGTCAGAATCTCCTACCATAATTTACACAAAGACAGATGAGGCTCCTGCTTTGGCTACATATTCTTTACTGCCGGTTATAAAGTCTTTTACACGTTCATCCGGCATTCAAGTTGAGACTCGTGATATATCATTGTCAGGTCGTATCCTTGCTAATTTTCCCGATTACTTAAAAGAAGAACAAAGAATTAATGATGCTTTGGCTGAGTTAGGAGAGCTGGCGAAAACTAAGGAGGCAAACATAATTAAGTTGCCTAACATAAGTGCATCAGTTCCTCAGTTAAAATCTGCCATTAGTGAATTACAACAGAAAGGTTATAATTTGCCTGACTATCCTGAGGAACCAAAGGATGATGAGCAGAAACAAATTAAGATTAAATACGATAAAGTAAAAGGTAGTGCTGTAAATCCTGTTCTTAGAGAGGGAAACTCTGATAGAAGAGCACCAAAAGCCGTCAAAGAATATGCTAGGAAAAACCCTCACCGAATGGGGGAATGGTCTAATGATTCAAAAACAAGAGTTGAAACCATGGGTATGGATGATTTTTGTGCAAATGAAAAGTCCATAACTCTCAGCGACAGTAAAGAATATACTATTCAATTTGTTGATGAAGAGGGCTCCGCGACTCAACTCAAAAGTTCTGCATCACTTTTAAATGGTGAGGTTATTGATGCAACAGTAATGAGAAAAGAGGCGCTTACTGATTTTCTTGATGCACAAATTGAAGTTGCAAAAAAAGAAGGATTACTTTTTTCACTTCATATGAAAGCTACCATGATGAAGGTTTCCGATCCTATCATTTTTGGTCATTGCGTTAAAACGTATTTTAAAGATCTTCTCAATAGCCATGGAGATATCATTGAAGAGTTGGGTGTAGACTTTAATAATGGCTTTGGTGATTTGATTTTAAAAATGGAATCACTTTCTGAAGATAAAAAAGAATCACTCGAGAGTTGTATTCTTGAATGCCTTAATAGTGGTCCAGATTTAGCTATGGTTAATTCTGATAAAGGAATTACAAACCTTCATGTTCCAAGTGACGTAATTATTGATGCTTCAATGCCGGCAATGATACGTGAATCTGGAAAAATGTGGAATAGCCGTGGCGAAACTCAAGATACCCTAGCTGTTATCCCAGATAGTAGTTATTCTTCAATATATCAAAAAACTATCGATTTTTGTAAAGATAATGGCGCGTTTGATCCAATAACCATGGGTTCTGTATCTAACGTCGGTTTAATGGCTCAAAAGGCTGAGGAGTATGGGTCTCACGATAAGACTTTTGAAGCTCCTGGTAATGGGGCGATTCAAGTCGTTGATAATAACGAAAATGTTCTTTTAGAGCACCAAGTTTTTGAGGGCGACATATGGAGAATGTGTCAGACAAAAGATGAGCCTATAAAAGATTGGGTTAAATTGGCAGTTAAACGAGCTCAAGCGACTGGATCTCCTGCCATTTTTTGGCTCAATGAAAAAAGAGCTCATGATGCAGAAATAATCAAAAAAGTTAAGCTATATCTTGAGGATTATGATACGGCAAGTTTAGATATTAGAATTTTAGATCCTGCGCAAGCTACTCAATTTTCATTAGATAGAATTAAGAAAGGTCAAGACACCATATCAGTAACAGGAAACGTCTTAAGAGATTATTTGACGGACCTATTTCCAATACTCGAAGTTGGAACCAGTGCTAAGATGTTATCGATTGTTCCTTTAATGAATGGTGGAGGATTATTTGAAACTGGAGCAGGCGGGTCTGCTCCTAAGCATGTACAACAGTTCGAAGATGAAAATCATTTACGTTGGGATTCTTTAGGAGAATTTCTTGCTTTAGCAGTTTCTTTGGAACATCTGGGACAGCAATTTGACAACTCGAAGGCGCTTACAATCGCCAAAGCTCTGGATTCCGCCAACGCTAGGTATCTACTCGAGAATAAAGCGCCATCTAGAAAAGTTGGAGAGAGTGACAATAGAAGTAGTCATTTCTATCTAGCGATGTATTGGGCAGAGGCTTTGGCCGAGCAGAATGATGACTTAGAATTAAAAAATGAATTCACCTCTATTTCAGAGTCTTTGAGATCAAATGAGGACCAGATTGTAAGTGAATTGTTACAAATTCAAGGATCCCCTGTGGATGTGGGAGGTTACTATCAACCAGATGATGAAAAAGCTGCGTCAAAGATGAGGCCTAGCATCACTTTTAATGATATAATAGATAATATCTGATTCCGTAGTTTTGCGAAATTCACTATCTTTTCTGAAATAGCGGCTCTTAGAAATCAAAACACCCACTGCTTTTCCTATCAGCTGTTTTTTCTACATAAAAATTTGTCCTCAAAGGTTTGCTTATTTAGGCTCTTCGGGAGAAAATGAAGCATGTTTTTCGCGAAAATAGCAACCAAGCTATTTTGCCTCCATTACCTTTTGCTTTGGGTGCAATTATCTTTATTTGGTGGTGAGCCAATTAAGGATCATTGGTCATTTATTCCACCGGAACTTCCAAAAAGTCCGAAAGTTTTAGATAAAGATTGGGTTAGTAATCAAATTGACGAATTCATATTGTCAAAACTCGAAGATAACGGTCTTACTCCTGCAAAAACAGCAAGCCCTTCTCAGCTCATTAGGAGAATTTATTATGACTTGATTGGTTTGCCTCCTGAACCAGCCGTAGTAAAAAAATTTATCGAAGAGTATTCTTTGGATCTTTATAAAAAAATTATTGATGACTTATTGGAATCTCCCAGATATGGAGAGCGGTGGGGTAGGCATTGGCTTGATGTGGCGCGATATGGTGATTCAAATGGGGGGGATGAAAATCATGCCTACCCTCATGCATGGAGATATCGAGATTATGTAATTGATGCTTTCAATAAAGATATCCCATTTAATGATTTCATTAAGCAGCAAATCGCTGGTGATCTACTCAGTGCTCATCCAAAAGATCAATCTAGAAATTTAACTGCAACAGGGTTCCTGGCAATTGGAACAAAAATCCTTGCTGAGAAAGATTCTGTTAAAAAACGTGCTGACATTGTAGATGAGCAGATTGACACTTTAAGTAGATCATTAATGGGTATCAGTGTTTCTTGTGCTCGTTGTCATGACCACAAGTTTGACCCTATTCCTACTGCAGACTATTATGCTCTGGCTGGAATTTTTAACAGCACAATAATTGAAGATCAAGTTGTCGAGAAAGACCAAGTTATTAATGTAATTGCTGAGAAAAAATCTCAAATTAAAGATATTGATGAAAAGTTAGTAGTATTAGATAAAGAATTACAAAATCTTATTGATTCAGAGTTTACTGTTCGATGGGAAGCCGAAGAATTTCTTCGTGGTAATATTAAAATTATTGAAGCAGGAAATGATAGTGAGGTAACTTATATATCTGATCCTGGTTCCCAAGATAATTTTGCTGAATACAAGATTAATGTAGAAAAGTCAGGGACTTACTCTTTCGAATTTCGGTATGCCGCAAAAAGCGCAAGGCCTGCAAGTTTAATTGTTAACGATAATAAGGATAAAATTTACCCGATTTTGGATAAAGTTACAGGAGGTTGGAGTTCGCAATATCAAAAGTGGATTCAAGAGGCGTATGTCCATTTAGAAATGGGAAATCACATTATCAGAATTGAATCAAAGCCTCTCATGTCTCATTTGGATAAAATACGTATTTCTTTGGTTACTGACTTAGAGAAGTCAAAAAAACTCAGGAAAGAATTAAAAAACTTAACTCAAAAGCTATACAGCCTTAAGCCTAAGAAAGAAAATACATACAAAGTGATGTCAGTAAAAGACGGAGAAATTGTTGATGCAAATATTAACGTCAGAGGAGATCCTCACTCCAAAGGGGATATAGTGAAGAGAGGATTTCTTACAAAAATCAGACCTTTGAAAAAAATATCATGTAATGGTAATTCCAGCGGTAGATTAGAGTTAGCCAATTGGATGACTCAACCTGATCACCCCTTAACGGCTCGGGTTATAGTCAACAGAATTTGGTATTGGCACTTTGGAAAAGGAATCGTTACTACCATAGATGATTTTGGAACTACTGGAGATTCTCCTTCGCATCCTGCCCTTCTTGACTTTTTAGCGATAAATTTTGTTGAAAAAGGTTGGTCCATTAAGGATCTGCATCGTTTGATAATGCATTCAAATACATATAGGATGAGTGTTAATAATTTTGATCGGTTAGCATTAACAAAAGATCCCGATAATTTATTATACTCAAGGCGCGATATTCGCCGCCTAGAGGCGGAATCTTTTAGAGATTCTATTCTCATGGTTTCAGGTAATCTTAATTTTTCTCCACCAATGGCTCCATTGTCTGTCAAGAGTCAAGATCCCTCGCCGGCAGATCTTTTAAAAAACCGTCAAAGTTACGAAACTTTCTTTTTTAGGAGTGTCTATCTTCCAGTAATACGATCTCATGGCTACGATTTACTTGCGCTTCTAGGGTTTCCAAATGCAACGACTACAGTAGGTCAAAGGTCTCAAACCACTGTTCCGACTCAAGCATTAATGATGATGAATAACCCATTTATTATAGATCAATCCAAGAGTTTGGCGCTTAGATTTGATGATATACGTGAACTATATATGGTCCTTTTTTCAAGGTATCCCAACGATAACGAAACGCGATGGGTGCAAGAATTTCTTCAAAATAATACCAAGATTAATGGAGAGAAGAAGGCATGGGAATCACTGTGTCATACTTTGTTAATTTCAAATGAGTTTATTCATGTCTGGTAGCCAAGATATCAATATGATTTCCAGAAGATCTCTTCTTAACAAGATGTGTGTTGGGTTTGGTGGGCTTGCTTTTAACTCGATAATTTCGAATGCAGCTTCTAAAGTAAATAATTCTCGTTTTCCTAATTTTAGAGCTCGGGCTAAAAGAGTTATTTTTCTTTTTATGCACGGAGGGCCTTCGCATGTTGATTTATTTGATTATAAACCTGAGCTATACTCTAATGATGGTAAGGCCTTGCCTTTCGCAGAGAGAAAGGTTCAATTTGCTGCTAGGGGTAATATATTTGCCCCTCCATGGTCATTTCGTCAGGTTGGTGATAGCGGTCACTGGATGTCAGACCTATGGAAACATTTACCCGAAGTGGCTGATGATTTATGTATGCTTAATTCTCTATGCGAGACAAATGTCTCACACGGTGGTGCCTGTATGAAGTTACATACTGGAGATGAAGCATTATTACGGCCTAGTATGGGTTCTTGGATTAGTTATGGTCTTGGATCAGAAAATAAAAATCTTCCATCATTTGTAACTATTTGTCCTACTTCTTTACATGGAGGAGTCAATAACTTCGGCTCAGCATTCTTACCTGCTCGGCATCAAGGAGTACCTCTAGGAGCTCCTGGATATCCAAATACTTCAGGGAAAGATGCCAAGTTTCATTATATGAAAAATCTTAGTTCTGGGGGAGTAGAAGAGCATTTGCAAATTGATTTGTTACGCAAATTACATCAGGGAAATGAAATAGAAAATGATCAACTTGATGCTCGAATCAATAGTTTCGAACTAGCCTTTAGAATGCAGATGGCTGCACCCGAAGTTACTAATTTATCTCGAGAGTCTAAGTTAACTCGTGAACTTTATGGAATTGATGGATCTGAAACTGATAATTTTGGTAGACAATGTTTGTTGGCTAGAAGACTAGCTGAAAAAGGTGTTCGTTTCATTCAAGTTAGTCATGCTAATAGTCTTCCCTTTAATAATGAACAATGGGATCAGCATTCTCATCTTGAAAAGGGGCACTCTATAAATGTTCAGCAAATCGATAAGCCGATTACTGGTTTAATTAAGGATCTAAAGGCTAGAGGTTTGCTTGAGGACACCCTAGTTGTCTGGGGTGGTGAATTCGGTAGAACGCCAACGGCGCAAAAAGGAAATAATGAAATTGGAAGAGATCATCATCCAGATGGATTTACGATGTGGATGGCTGGTGGTGGTGTCCGTCCGGGTTTCAAATATGGTTCAACTGACGAATTTGGGTATCATGCTGTAGAAGACAGAATGACAATTCATGACCTTCACGCTACGATTCTTTATTTGATGGGCATTGATCATACTGATCTCACATATAATCACAATGGAAGAGACTTTCGTCTCACTGATGTTCATGGCAACATTGCTCAAAAAATAATATCATAGTAATAGTATTATTCTTAGACAAGAGTTCCACCGCATGAACTTCCAGCGCCTGCAGTACAACCAAAACAGTGAGTTGCAGTTCTTATAGGATATTCTTTGAATTCTTTAAGATCAATTTCCCAAACTTTGATATTTTTATTATTTTGGTAAGTTGGTAAATCAACCATTTGATTAAAGTCACAATCAAATACTTCCCCAAGCCAGTTTACATTAATAGTATCTTTGCACATCAGGCTATCCACTGTTGAGGAATTAAATGAATCTTTGAGTAATGAATAATATTCATTGAGTTTTCCATTTCTTTTCAACCAACTAGCAAATCTAGAAATTGGCATATTCGTAATACAGAAAAGGCTATTGAAAGAAATTGAGAAATGTTTTTTCATTTCTTCTTTGTATTTTTTTTCAAGTTTTTCTTGATCAGGGGGTAAGAAATCTCCAGATGGGTTATATACAAAGTGTAATGGAAGGTGAGGATTGATTCCGTAGCCCAAATTATTTAATTTTTTGAAAGCGCGGATACTTTTATTGAAGACGCCACCTCCTCTTTGGTTTTCAACGTTTTTTGGTTCGTAGCAAGGCATTGAAGCTATAATTTGAATATTATTTTCAGCTAAGAAATTTGCTACCCATTCATATCCCGGTTCTTCGATGATTGTAGCATTTAGCCTAGTAATAATTTTTCGAGGAACATTAAATTTTCTAACTTCTGTTATCAGTTTTTGATAATCAGGAACCATCTCTGGAGTTCCGCCTGTAAGATCTAAAGTTTGTATATCAGTAGATGAGAACCATTTAATTATTTTAGATATTGTTTCAGATGAAATGATTTCTTTTCGATTGGGACCCGCATTCACGTGGCAATGGATACAACTAATATTACAGAGTTTTCCCATGTTTAACTGCAAGGTTTTTATTTGCTTTCGTTTCAGTGAAACTCCATTTGCTTCAAGAATTGCATTAAAATTGTAATTATTAGCCACTAAAGAAATTAATATAAATACTTACTATATTATTTTATAAAAAAATATATATTTATCGTGGTATGGTTAATTAAATTGTATCATTTTAAAAAAGTTAATGCTTTATGAGTTCTTCTTTAATACTTTCAAATTTATGGACTTGGGTTGTCCCGCTGTTTATTTTTATTATTTTATTACTATGGGTTATCGGATTGTATAATGCGCTCATCAAGTTACGTAATTTTTATGAGAATTCTTGGGCGCAAATTGATGTTCAGCTTGAAAGGCGGTACGATTTAATCCCTGATCTCGTGGAGTCCGTAAAAGGATTTATGAAACATGAAAGTGAAACTTTGGAAGCAGTGATTCAGGCAAGAAACAGTGCTGTTCAAGCAAAGACACAGACTTCATCAAATATTGGTGATGCGGAAAGCATGGGAGCATTAATGGTTGCAGAGGCAGGTCTTGGAGGCGCTCTAGGTAATTTATTTGCTCTTTCTGAAAGTTATCCTGATCTAAAATCAAATCAAAATATGCAACAATTACAGGAAGAACTATCTAGTACGGAGAATAAAATTGCTTTTGCCAGGCAGGCTTTTAATGACAGTGTGACTTCCTACAACAACAAGAGAGAATCGTTTCCTTCTAATATTTTTGCTGGCATTTTTGGATTTAGAGATAAATCTCTTTATGAAGTTCGCGAAGAAAAAAGAGAGAAAGTTGCAGTTAAATTTTAACTGATTAGAATCCATTTATCTGATGCTTGTTAAATGAATTTCTTTGAATCTCAGGATCTTGCCAGGAGAAATTCTAAAATACTAATATTCTATTATTCAATTGCTGTTCTTGGTATTTCTAGCCTCATTGGTTTAAGTGTTCTTTACGCAAGGAGTTGGTTGCTGGAATCAGAGGGGGGAATGAGGCATTTGGGAGAAAGTGTATATTTCTTCGATTTAAAAGTATTTCTACTAAGCGCAGGTCCAGTTTTAGCTATAATTCTATTAGCTTCCTTTTTTAAGTCACTTGCTCTTTCAAAAGGAGGTGGGGCGATGGTTGCTAAATCTTTAGGTGGTCGTGAAGTTGATAGGTCTACAAATAATCATAAAGAACGCGTTCTTGTAAATGTTGTTGAAGAAATGTCCATTGCCTCAGGAGTCCCTGTGCCGAGTATTTTCATACTTGATCAAGAGGATGATATTAATGCATTTGCAGCAGGGTACACTCCAAGTGATGCGGCTATTGGCGTAACGAGTGGTTGTTTAAATTTTCTTAATCGAGATGAACTTCAGGGTGTTATAGCCCATGAATTTAGCCATATTTTAAATGGTGATATGAGGCTTAACATCCGAATGATTTCAGTCCTTTTTGGTATTTTGGTTCTAACTCTTATTGGGTATTTCACCATTCGGTTTTTACCATGGGGTTCGTCTCGACGTTCGCGTTCAAATTCAAAAGAGGAGAATGGAGGTGGGCTTGTTCTTATACTTTTCGTTGCTCTTGCTTTGTTAATTTTTGGATTCATTGGTCAAATCATGGCTAAATTAATAAAAGCTGCAGTTTCTCGTCAGCGTGAATTTTTGGCAGATGCCTCGGCTGTTCAGTTTACTCGAAATCCTGCAGGTATTTCAGGAGCCCTTAAAAAGATTGGAGGAGGGGCAGGATCACTTATTGGCCATCATCGTGCAGAAGAGGCTAGTCATATGTTTTTTGGATCCTGTTTTAAGAAAAAATATATTAATATATTTGCAACTCACCCTCCTCTGGAAGACAGAATTAAAGCAATCGATGGAAGGTTTGAAGGATTTGATTCCCTTGAGGATCAAGGTTATTCACGAGGTCAGTTCGATCAAAATGAATCGATGATTTCGTCTTTCTCGGGTGGAAATTCAAACTCAATTAATTTTGAGAGTCAGCAATATGGCTTAGATTCACTTGAGCAAATAGGGCAAATTAATGAAGAACAGTTGCATGTTGCTCGTGAAATTCTATCGAATATTGATAGTAGAATTATTGATGCCGTTCATGATAGGAGCGGTGCCAAAGTGATTGTCGGATTTTTACTTTTGTCCTCTGATGAATCAATAAAGCAGAAACAAATTTTTATAATTAATGATTTTTTTGGTCCTATGTTTGATGATCTAGAAGTCCATATTCAAGGAGTGTCTAATTCACCATCTGCAACAAAAATAGCATTAATGGACCTTTGCGTTCCATCTCTTAAGAATTGTTCTGAAAATGAATATGATCAATTTTGTGATTTCATAGATATGCTGATCAAAACTGACGGTCACGTAGATTTATTTGAATACATGATTCAAAGAATTATTAAGAGGCATCTAGATAAATATTTTGGACGAATTAAAAAGACACGTTCTTTTCGATATATCTCTTTATCCAATGTAAATAATGAGTGTGCTGTGATTCTCTCAGCCATGGCTGGAGTTGGAGGTGCTATTAAAACCGAATCGCAGGTAGCTTTTAACAAGGGTTCTTTAATTCTTGAAAATGAAGGTTCAGGAAATTTAAAAATGCTTGATCAAAAAAAATGTGGACTTCATGAAATTGATCAAGCTCTTGATGCTCTTGAGAGGTGTACAGCTAAACTAAAAAAAAGAATTTTAGTAGCATGTGGTACGGCTGCTTTATCGGATAATTATTTAACTTGTTTGGAGCTCGAGCTTTTAAGAACCGTTGCTGATTCTTTAGGAACACCCATACCTCCATTTGTTTTCCGAGAAACTGAAAATGGACATTAAGTAATAGTAGAGCTTATTAGTTAACAGTGTCTCTAACGCCAAGATTATTAAGTACAAGTTATCCTATTTGGTTATGGCCTAATCTAATTGGGCTAGATGCTCCATGTATTGCGACTGTATGGCAAAAACTATTTGCAGATAGTTTTAATATTAAAATCCCATTATCCAATTACTTAACACTCTTTTTGGTAGTCTGGGTTATTTACTCAGTGGATCGTTTGATGGATTCGAAATCATTAGGAAATAAGGAAACCGCAGCGTTACGGCATAGATTTTACTTCCAGCACTTTCACATTATGCTTGTTATAACTTTGATTTGTTTTGGATGCGTGGGCTATCTTTGTCTTGCAGTTATTCCTTTTGAGATGTTAAAGACGGGTCTTGTGATTAGTCCTTTTGTTCTAGTTTATTTGTTGCACAGGAAATGGTCTAGAGGGCCGATGATGGTATTTATTCCAAAAGAAATATTTGTTGGTTTGGTATTTGCAGTCGGTTCCACTCTACCTGGCCATGTATGGTCAAGCGATGTTCCAGAAGCTTTTTTGTCTCCCTCAGTTATTGTATTTGGAATATTATGTTCGATAAATTGTATAGCCATTTCGGTTTGGGAGAGGGACTTAGATTATCAGAATGATAATAGTGCATTACCTCAATTCTTTCCTATTATAACTAAAATTTTTACTCCTATATCGTGGATTGTATTTGTAACCCTTTTTATTTTTTCAGTATATTCTTTCCGTAATCATTATGACTCTGAAGCCTTACCAGTAATAATGGCTTCAAGCTTTGGATGTGGAATAATTGCAGTTCTTTCTCATTATGAAGGTAAAGCATCTAAAAATATTATGCGATTACTTGCAGATATGGCAGTGCTCATTCCTGGGCTTGTTTTTGTTATTGCGCTATGAATTTTGATATTATTGCAAGGCATTATAACTGGATTGAGAAAATTATTTTCCGTTCAGA
>MDTB01022587.1_pt1 | contig 18283 bp, 18 predicted proteins | sample 811161 | NCBI WGS metagenome assembly MDTB01 (sample SAMN05326650, study PRJNA326480) | marine metagenome | isolation source: seawater | place: Mediterranean Sea | collected 2009
ACTGTGAATATAGATTTATCAAAAATTAAAGTAACAAAAATTTTTAAATGGTTAAAAAGCAAAAATATTTCTGATGGTGAAATGTTAAAAACTTTTAATTGCGGTGTAGGATTTTGTTTAATAGTTGATAGAAGAAATGTTGATAGAATCAAAAAAATATTTGATAATGGTTATAAACCATATGAAATTGGATATATTTCTAAAACTTCAAAAAAATTAAGATTATTTAAAAACTTAAAATGGTAAAAAAAAGAGCTTGTGTTTTTATTTCTGGAAATGGTTCAAATCTTAAAGCAATTATAAAAAACTCGAGGGACCCAAATTTTCCTGTAAAAATAAATTTGGTTATATCTAATAATAAAAAAGCTTTTGGTATAAAATACGCAAAAATATTCTCAATCCCTTATAATATTATAGATGAAGAAAAGAGTAAGTTTGAACATAAAACACTTAAATTGCTTGAGGAAAACAAAATTGATCTCATATGTTTAGCTGGCTTTATGAAAATCTTAAGTAAAAATTTTTTAAGAGTATTTAAGGGTAAAATTATAAATATTCACCCATCTCTATTACCAAGATATAAGGGGTTAAATACTTTCAAAAAGGTAATTAAAAATAAAGATAATTTTACTGGTTGTACTGTTCACTATGTAAATGAAAAACTAGATGGTGGAAAAATAATTTTAAAAAAAAGAGTGGAAATTAAAAGCAATGTTGAAGAGATGGTAAAAAAAAGTGTTCAATTACAAGAGCACAAAGCTTATTCGATAGCTATAAGAAAGATCTATAATAAAAATTAATCTTTAAAAAAAAAACTTATCTCTTTTTTTGCATTATCTACTGAATCTGATCCGTGTACCGAATTCTTGTCAATTGAAATACCATATAATTTCCTTAGTGTCCCTTCTTCAGCATTTTTTGGATCAGTTGCGCCCATGACTTTCCTGTTTTCATTTATTGCGCTATCTTTTTCAAGAACCATCACAACAATCGGTCCAGATGATAAGTAAGAGCATAATCTATCATAAAATGGTTTTGTTTGATGGACTTTATAAAATTCTGCTGCTTCTTCTTTTGATATTTGAATTTTTTTACTTTTAATAATTTTGAAATTTTTATCCGTAAAATTTTTTTGTATCTTTTCTACAAGGTCCCTTTCAACTGCATCAGGTTTGATTATTGAAAGTGTCTGTTCCATGCTACTCATAATTTTCTTCAACAAGTTGGTTTAATAATCTTACTCCAAATCCTGTTGCGCCCCCTGAGTTTAAAGCCCCGCCATATTTTGAAAAAGCCATACCTGCAATGTCCAGGTGTGCCCAAGGAGTTTTATTTAAAATAAATCTTTGTAAAAATTGAGCTGCTGTTGTTGACCCTGCTCCACCAACATAATTTATATTTTGTACATCGGCGTTTTTAGAGTTCATAAGTTTATCATAATTTTTATGAAGAGGCATTCTCCATACTTTTTCTTCAACCTTTTCACCTGCGTCGAAAATTTGTTTAGATAATTTGTCGTCATTTGAAAAAAGGCCGGCATATTCAGATCCCAAGCAAACTATAATTGCACCGGTTAAGGTAGCTAAATCAACAATGAATTTTGGTTTAAATTTCTTTTCAGCAAATGTTAACGCATCAGCTAAAACTAATCGGCCCTCTGCGTCTGTATTTAATATTTCTATGGTTTTACCGCTATAAGATTTAACAATATCTCCTGGCCTTTGAGCATTCCCGCTAACCATATTTTCTACTAGACCCACAACACCAACTGCATTAATTTTTGCTTTTCTTAATGCGAAGTTTTTCATTAAACCTACTACGGTAGCTGATCCTGCCATATCATAAGTCATATCTTCCATAAATCTTGCTGGTTTTAAAGAATATCCACCAGTATCAAATGTAACTCCTTTTCCAACGAATGCTAAAGGTTTAGAATTATTTTTAGCTCCGTTCCATTCCATTGTTACAAGATATGATCCTCGTATACTCCCCATGCCCACACCAAGTAAAGAGTGCATACCAAGTTTTTTTAATTTTTTTTTATCATATATGGTAACTTTCAAACCATCTTTTCTAAGAGTACTTAGTCTTCTAGCATATTCATCAGGGTGTAAAATATTTCCTGGTTCAGAAACTAAATCTCTTGCAAAAAAGGTTCCTTCTTCTAAGGCCTTAAATTTTAATTGATTTTGAACAGAGGGCCTCTTTTTATTTCCTGATACATTTATTGAAATAAGCCTTATGTCTTTTTTTGTTTTATATTTTTTAAATTCATAAGATTTTAATTTTAGGCCATGAAGAAAATGCCCTAAAAAATTATCAGCTTTCGTACCTATACTATCAGAAATTATAAAATATTCGCTATTCTTTCCATGATTTACTAATTTGTAAAATTCTGCCCCCAAATTCTCAGCATCAGAAGTTTTTAAATTATTTTTAATTGATACCAATACAATTTTTTTTTTGGAATTAACGTTAAAAACTTGTAAATTCTTTTTTAAGTCAGTTGTTTTTAACAAGTCATTTATGTAAGAAAAATCAGTATTAGAAATATATTTTTTAAATCCATTGATGCTATATTTTTCATCACAAAATAAGACTACATTCGAGGATAATTTGCCGATTGTTTTTTTTGAATAATTTAATTTAATAGACATAATTTTTTTAAAAAGATTTAATAAAGCTTAACTTCGTACGTAAAAAACCCAAATTTTCACATTTATCATCAAAATTTTTAATTAAATTAATCATTGTATCAACCTTAGATTGAAATTTTTACTCTGTTGCTTTAAGTATATACAATTATACAAAAATGTTTAGAGATAAAATTTATAGACACTTTTTTTCTGAATTAAGCAAGCACTTTTTCATTGTAATAGTTGCCCTTTCAACAATAGTGTGGGCGGTACAATCGGTAAATTTCTTGGACTTGATAGTTGAGGATGGCCACTCCGTCGCACTTTATTTAAAATATTCATTTTTGAATGTAACAAAAATTGTTACCAAATTCATTCCTCTGTCATTTTTGGTATCCTTAATTTTTACTATTGGGAAATTTGAGAGTGATAGTGAACTTATGGCTTTATGGACCGCAGGTCTTAGTAAGGTAAAAATAGCGAACTTCTTTTTTAAAGTTTCTATATTAGTAACTCTTTTACAATTGTTTTTAGCATGCATTTTAAACCCCGCAGTATTAAATCACTCGAGAAGTTTAATTAAGTCTTCTGATATAAACTTTGTTACTGGCACCATAAAAACTAATCAATTTAACGACACAATTGAAGGTTTAACAATCTTTGCTGAAGGAAAAAATGAAAATGGGGAATTTGAAAATATTTTTATAAGAGATGATAGTAAAATTTTAAAAGGTTTCGACAATAATAAAGATACTTCTAATATTACAATTTTTGCAAAAAAAGCTAAATTAATTGACACTGGTAATAGTATGCTTGCACTTCAAGAAGGTTCGATTCAATCTGAAAATAAAGAAGGAAAAATAAAATCAGTAGATTTTAGTAAAACTAAACTTAATTTATCTGGCATGAAAACAAAATCTATTATTCAAGCTAAGGTCCAAGAAACAAATACAGTAAATTTAATTCGATGCTTATTGATAAAAAATCAAGATTTTGAAAACAGAAAAAAAAGAATAATCAACTGTCCTGACCGAGATAAAATTGAGGTTCTTGCAGAAATAAATAGGAGATTTGGTATGCCATTATATATTCCTATTGTAGCATTATTGTGCTCTTTTCTTTTAATTAATAGAGAAGAGAGTAAGTATAATAATTTATATAAATATGCATTTGGTGGTTCAGCTTTTTTTATTTTAGTAATAGCTGAAATTTTAGTTAGATATTCTGGTATATCATTTTATTACAGCATAATTTATTATCTATTTCCTTTACTTTTGATGCCAGTTTTATATTTGGGAATTGTTAGAAAATTCTATTTTGAAAATTTGAGAAATTAATATGCAAAATTTTGTTCTTAATAAATATCTTGTAAACCAATTTTTAAAAAGTTTTTTGAATATTGTATTAATATTCACTGCATTAGGTCTGATAATGAATCTTTTTGAAGAAATTAATTTTTTTAGACAGTTTGATATCAATATATCTATACCTATTGGTTTATCATTTATGGTAATTCCAAGTATGTTGGTGAGTATTTTACCTTTTATTATTTTTTTATCTTCAATGCTAGTTTTTTATAAATTAAAGAATAATAGAGATTTAATTTCTATTAAGGTTTTGGGCTATTCTAATTTGAAGTTTTTAACTTTATTTTCTACAACTGCATTTTTTTTAGGGATTTTTACTTTATTAGCTATCAATCCAGTTACATCGGCAATACTAAAATCCTATGTCGATATAAAAGGTAAGTATGATATCTATAAAAATCATCTAGCTTCCATCACGGCAAATGGAATATGGATTAAGGAAAAGATTGGTAATTCAACTCATATTATACAAGCCGAAAGTTTAAACAATGATGAATTAATTAATGTGGCAATTTATAAGTTTGATACGAACCACGTTTTGTTTGAGAGAATAAGCGCCAAAACTTCAGATATTTCAACCTCAAAATGGATAGCAAAAAATGGGGTGAAGTATACTTTTGGTGCAGAGAATAAATATGAAAAATTTGATACTTTGCTAATAAATTCTAACTTTGACAGGGAAAAGTTAAATTCTATCTACTCAAATTTAGATACTATTTCCTTTTATAAATTAATTAGAGGTGAGAAAGAATTAATTCAGAAAGGTTACGCACCATCTTTACTGGAAGAAAAGAAACATTTTTATCTATCTCTCCCATTTTTTTTGGTACTTATGGTTTTTCTTGCAGGGATTTTTACGTTAAACGATAACGAAAAAAAACAAAATACATATTATATTCTACTATCAATAATAGCTTGTGTAGTAATATTTTACTTAAAAAATTTTTCTACTGCTTTAGGAACTACAGAAAGGATACCATTGATAATTTCTGTTTGGTCTCCTGTATTAATTCTAAGTATATTTTGTTCAATAGGAGTATTACAAATAAATGATAAATAAGCTTTATTCTATTTTTTTTACTCTTGTCCTGTTGCTTTTTTCAGTAAATTCGATTGCTCAAGATTTGAATATAAATGCCAAGATTATTGAGGTTGAAAAATCAAATCAAATAATTGTTGCAGAGGGAGATGTTGAGGTTATTGATTTAAAAAACAATATAATTAATGCACAAAAAATAAGGTATGACAAAACAAAACAAATATTAAATACATTTGGAGAAACGGAGGTTTTTACTTCTGAAAAATATAAAATTATTGGAAAAAATATACTTTACGATAATACAAAAAAAGTAGTGTCTTCAAATGAAAAAACTGAAATTATTGATGGGGATGGAAACACTATCGAGGTTGATATGTTTAATTACTTAGTTGATAAAAATATGTTTCTTTCTTCAGGAGAAATTAAAATTAAAGATAGTAAAAAAAATGAATATTATTTTACTGAAATTTATATTGATGAGAAAAATAGAAAAATTGTTGGTAGCGATATTAGAGCTTTCTTAAATGATGGAAGTTTTACAGGTGACTCAAGAAATGAACCAAGGTTTTTTTCTAATTCTGGGATAATTGAAAAAAATAATACAACTTTTAATAAGGGTGTATTTACCACTTGTGAAAACATTGATGGCAAAAAATGTCCTTGGCTAATAAGAGCTAAAGAAATTAATCACAATGCAGCAAAAAAAACTATCTTTTATGAAAGTGCAGTTTTAAAAATTTATGATTTTCCCATTTTTTATTTTCCTAAGTTTTTTCATCCTGATCCGTCGGTTAAAAGACAGTCAGGTTTTTTAATGCCACAGTTTGCTAATAACTCTTCGGTAGGTTTTTCAACATCTATTCCTTATTTCTGGGCAATTTCAGATGATAAAGATATGACTATATCACCTAAAATTTATACTGGCGAAAATATCTTATTACAGAATGAATACAGACAGGCTTTTAAAAATTCATTTTTAATAGTCGACTCAAGTTACACTGAGGGATATAAAAAAAATAATAATAAAAAGTTAACAGGTTCAAGAAATCACATTTTTGTAAATTATGCTCGAAATTTTTTACAGCAAGAGAGTTCTTATAGTAATTTAGAAATAAACTTAGAACATGTTTCTAATGATACCTATTTTGATGTACATGACATAAAAAGTGAACTTGTTGGTAATGATAAGCAAATTTTAAAAAACGAAATAAAAATACAATATCAGGACGAGTCTGAATATTTTGGCTTAACAGCTTCTGCTTTTGAAGATTTGAAAAAACCAGGTAGATCAAGGTATGAGTATGTACTTCCTAACTTAGTTTACGAAAAAAACTTATTAAGTAGTCAAAAATTAGGAATTATAGATCTTAAGACGAACGCCATAGCAAAAAATTTTAATGTTAATCGGACTACTAAATTTTTAGTTAATGATTTAGGTTGGAAATCAAGATCTTTTAGCAATGCTGGTGGTCTCCAAACAAATTTTGAAGGACTGTTAAAATTTGTAACTTATGAGGCTGAAAATACAGAAAGATATAAAAATGAAGATTTAAATGGAGAGGCATACGCTGCGCTAGCCTATAATACCAGTTTACCTATGTATAAAAATATAAAAGATAAAAATAGTATAAATTTTCTTACTCCTAAACTATCTTTTAGATATGCTCCCGGTCACATGAGAGACATAGATGATGACAATTTAAAATTAAGTTACTCAAATTTATTTGATCTTAACAAAAACTCTCAATTAGATGTAATTGAAAGTGGGGCAAGTTTTACCGCAGGTTTTGAGTTTGGAAATCAAGATTTTATTAATAATAATACTGGAGATGAAAATTATTCTTTTTACATTGGTCAAGTATATAATTTAGAAGAAAATTTTGATATGCCTACAAGAAGTTCTCTGGATCAGAAAGCTTCAGATATAGTTGGTAATGCTTCGGTTAAATTTAACAAAAATTTTTCTATATCAAATGAATTTACATTGGATCATAACTTGAATGATATCAATTACAATGATTTGCAGGCAAATTTTCTATTAGGTAAAGCTAAGTTTAATATGGGATACCTTGAGGAAAGCAATCATGTAGGTAATAGTTCTTACTTAAAATCTGATGTTCAGTTAAAAATTAATAATTCGAATAATCTAAGTTTTGATTTGAAGAAAAATTTAGAAACTGATTCAACTGAGTTCTATAATCTTGCATACAATTACATAAATGATTGTTTGAAAGCAGGGCTAGTTTATAGAAGAGAATTCTATGCAGATCCTGATGTGGAATCTTCTGATACGCTTATGTTCAATATTTCTTTAATACCGCTTGGCAATGTACCACTTCCTAACGTAGAAAGATGAAAAAAAAAATTTTAATTATTTTTTTTCTATTTTTTTTTTATACAGAGAAATTAGCTTCTGATGTTAATAACTCAATTATAATAACAGTTGGAAATAATCCTATAACACGTCATGATTTAGTTAAAGAAATAAAATTTATAGCAATATTATCTAAAACAGAAATTAATAAGAATAATAAAGAAAACATTAGAAACTTAGCTATACAAACATTAATTAGGAGAACAATTAAGAAAGGCGAAGTAGATCGACTGGGTATTACTGATTACAGTAAAAAGGATCTTGAGCTTCAAGTATTAAAAGTTGCTAATAATCTCGGTTTAGATAAAGAAGGTCTTAATGTATTACTAAAACAAAATAATCTCAGATATCAAGATTTGCTAGAAAGTTATAAAGTTGATTACAAGTGGAATTCTGCAATATTTAAATTATACAAAAATAAAATAGCTTTAAATACAATTGAAATTGAAGATAAAATAGACAAAGAAATTGAAAAAGTAGAGTCTAGTAGACTTTTTCTTTTGTCAGAAATACAAGTTAATTACTCAACTGAAAATTTGGGGGAAATATCAGAAAAAATTATTATGAATATAAAAGAGATAGGTTTTGAAAATACTGCAAGAAATTTAAGTGTTTCAACTTCCTCTGAAAAAGGAGGAAGTTTAGGATGGATCAGTGAAAATAAATTGTCAAATATAATACTGAAAAATATTAAAAATCTTAAAAATGGACAAATAAGTGAGCCATTACCTTTGAATGGAACTTTAGTTTTTATTAAAAAAATTGATGAAAAAGATGTTTTACCAAACTTGGAAACTATCAAAAAAAATGTAGTTAATCAGGAAAAAATGAAAAAACTTGAGATGTTTTCAAATGCACATTATTCGGACTTAGAAAAAAGTATTAAAGTTAAATTCTTATGAGAAAATTAATAGCAATAGTTAGTGGTGATCCAAATAGCATTAATTCAGAAATTATAGCCAAAGCTTGGAAAAAAAACAAAGAATTTAAGAATTTAAATATTTTTATTATAGGAAATTTTATTTTGTTAAAAAGACAGTTTAAAAAAATAGGCATAAATACTAAAATGGAAAAAATTAATAAAATTTCAAAACAAAATTTTAAAAAAAAATTATATATTTATGATGTTCCGTTAAAGTTTAAAAAGCCCTTTAAAGTTAATGGTCAAGATAAACAAAATTATATAAAAAAAAGTTTGAACCTTGCCATGCAACTTATTACTAAGAATAAAATCTCAGGGTTGATAAATTGCTCCATGGATAAAAAAGATATAGCTTTAAAAAAGGGAGTTCACGGAGTTACAGAATTATTAGCTTATAATAGTAATGTTTTGGGTAAAGAGGTAATGCTAATTTATAACAATTCATTATCTGTTTCGCCAATTACAACACATATTAAATTGAGAGATGTAACCAGAAATATTTCTAAACAAAAGATTATTAAGAAAATACTTACAATAGATAACTTCTTTAAAACAAAATTAAGAAAAAAACCAAAAATAGGAGTTTTAGGTTTAAACCCACATAACGATGAGTTTAGAAAAAATTCAGAAGAGAACAAAATTATAAAACCTGCAATTATTTCCTTAAAAAAGAAAAAAGTAAATATTGAGGGTCCTATATCGCCAGATACTGCATTTATAGACTACAAAAAAAAAGGTTATAGCGTATTAGTGGGAATGTACCATGATCAAGTACTAACACCTTTTAAATCAATATTTAACTTTAATGCAATTAATATAACTTTAGGACTTCCATTTATTAGAGTTTCTCCAGACCATGGGACAGGCAAAGATATAATTATGAAAAATAAAGCTAACCCACGTAGTTTAGTTGAGTCTATAAATTTTTTTAAAAAAATTAATGTTAAAACTTAAAAAGTCTTTAGGCCAAAATCTTTTAGTAGATAAAAATATAATAAATAAAATTGTTAATTTAGAAATTTTAGAGGATCAAAGAATTTTGGAAATCGGGCCTGGTTCTGGAAATTTAACAAGTTTAATTAATATCAAGAATCCTAAATCATTATTTTTAATTGAAAAAGATTTAAGATTTTGCAATATCTTGAAAGAAAAATATGGTAATTTAAAAAATTATAATATTATTAACGAAGATATTTTAAATTTTGATTTAAATAAATTTAAAGATAAAGATGTTATAATATACGGTAATCTTCCTTATAATATCTCAACTCAAATTTTAGCTAAATTCATTAAGACCAAAAAATGGCCCCCTTTTTATAAAAAGATAATTTTTATGTTTCAAGATGAAGTTGCAAATAGAATTTTAGCAAAAGTAAATACAAGAAACTTTGGTAGATTAACAATTTTATCGAATTTTAGATTAGAAATTCAGGATACTTTTAAAATATCAAAAGAATGTTTTTTTCCAGTTCCCAAGGTTGACTCTAGGATTATTGTTTTTAAACCAAAAAATAAAATTAATTTTACTATAAAAAATATAGAAAGCCTTGAGAAAATTACTCAGATGTTTTTTTCAAATAGAAGAAAGATGATCAACAAGACTTTTGCTCGTCTTTTCAAAAATCATCAGATAATTGCTGAAAAATTGAAAATTAACTTGCTATCAAGGCCTGCAGAAATTTCTTGTGAAAAGTATTATGAAATTACAGAGCTTTATGAGAAAAAATTAAAAATTTAATAATTCTTTTTTTGATGATTAAGTACTATCTGTTTTATTTGTTTGAAACACTTCTCAACTTTATCATTTGTGATTACGTGGTCATAATCTTTCGCATGAGTGACATCCCTCTCATAAGCACTTAACCTTCTTTTTATTGCTTCTTTATCATCTTGGTTTCTTGATATTAGTCTTTTTTCCAACTCTTCAATACTTGGAGGAAGTATAAAGATTTTAAGTAAATTCAATTCCTTATGATTGCTAAGCTGTTCTGCACCTTGCCAGTCAATATCAAACAAAACATTGCATCCTTTATCTGTTATTTTTTTAATTGAATTTTTAGAAGTTCCGTAGTAATTACCAAAAATTTCAGCATGTTCATAAAAAGCCTTTTCATCAATTAGTTTTTTAAACTTTTCTTTATTGACGAAATGATAGTCTATTCCATCTACCTCGTTGGGACGAGCTTTTCTTGTTGTGTGTGATACTGATACTTGAAATTTACTATCTGACTCTTGTAATTTTTTTGACAGTGTTGTCTTGCCAGCTCCAGAAGGTGAAGATAATACAAGCATGAGAGGCTTATTACTATTCTGCATTAACTTTTAAATAGTTCTAATTACTTTTGCTCTCAATAAATTTAATTGCGTCCCCTACAGTCAAGATCTTTTCAGCTTCACTATCAGAAATTTCTGAGCCAAATTCTTCTTCGAAAGCCATGACCAGTTCTACTGTATCTAAACTGTCAGCTCCAAGGTCGTCTATGAAGCTAGCTTCATCAGTTACTTTTTGCTCATCAATACCCAAATGATCTGCAACGATTTTTTTAACTGTAGCATTTACGTTTTTTGTCATTTAATATTTTTCCTTAAGAATGTTTTAAATTGTTATTAAAGAATTTTATTTCATTGTCAAGACATATACATTCCGCCATTAACATGAATTGTTTCCCCAGTTATGTACGAGGCGGAGTCTGAAGACAAAAAGGCAACGCAGCCAGATATATCATCTCCGGTACCTAGTTTTCCCATAGGAATTCTTGATATTAAATATTCCTTCATTTTGTCTGCTATGTTCATAGTCATATCTGTGGTTATAAAACCAGGTGAGATACAATTAATTGTGATGTTCTTTTTTGCGTATTCAAGCGCTAAACTTTTTGACATTCCTATGATTCCAGCTTTTGAAGCAGCGTAATTTGTTTGTCCTAGATTACCACTGTGCCCTACTACAGACGTTATATTGATTACTCTGCCAAACTTATTTTTAAGCATTTTTTTTATACTGAACTTTGATAGCAAAAAAGTAGAAGTAAGATTCACGTCTATTACTTTTTTCCACTCTTCTTCTTTCATTCTTAAAGACAATGTGTCTACATTTATTCCTGCATTGTTAATTAGAATATCTAATCCACCTAGCTCTGAAGTAACCTCTTCAATAAATTTTTCAGTTTCAGAATGTTTGGAAATATCAAATTTTTTTGTTTTAATAGAAGGATTTTCTTTTTTAAGGACATCTAATTTTTCCTCTTTGGTACCAGTTCCTAAAACACTTGCTTCTAAAGAAACAAATTTTTTGACAATTGATTTACCTATGCCGCCACTTGCTCCGGTTATTAAAACTTTTTTATTTTTTAAATTAATCATTTAAGACTTTTAATATCATCTATTGTATTAATACTTTTAGTCAAAACTTTGTCATTTATTCTTTTAACTAAACCTGATAGCACTTTTCCAGGTCCAATTTCAATAAATTCTTTAATTCCATTATCTATCATATACAGAATACTTTCTCTCCATCTTACTTTTGAAACAATTTGCTGAACTAAAAGATTTTTGATTTGGTCTGGATCGCTAATTTCTTGTGCCGTTACATTCGCAATTAAATTAATTTTTGGATTTTTGAAGGTTGTACTGTTAATTTTTTTTTCCATTTTTTTAGCAGCTGGTTTCATTAAAGAACAGTGAAATGGTGCGCTTACAGGTAATAGAATTGATCTTTTTTTCATATTTTTTAAAACTTTGCTTATTTCATTTATTGAATTTACATGGCCACTTAAAATAATTTGATTTTCAGAATTATCATTTGCAATTTCGCATACACCTAAATTTTTATCTAATTGTGAAATAATACTTTCTAATTCATCCGTTTTTATTCCCATAACTGCTAACATGGATCCTGAACCTTTTGGTACCGCTTCTTGCATAGATTTTCCTCTTTCATGTAAAAGATAAAGTGCATCTAAAAAATCTAAAGAGCCAGAACACACAAGTGCGCTGTATTCTCCTAGTGAGTGTCCCGCAAAATATTTTGTATCTTTAATTTCAATCTTAAATTCGTCTCTTATTAATTTAAAAATTGAATAACTAATAGTCAAAATGGCCGGTTGAGTATTTTTTGTGAGTTTTAATTCTTCCTCTGGACCTTCTAAAAATAGTTTAGAAAGGTTATAATTTAATTTTTCATCTGCTTGTTGGAAAGTTTTTTTTACCACATCAAAGTTACTGTATAAATCTTTGCCCATTCCTACAAATTGAGAGCCTTGGCCAGGAAATAGTAATGCTTTCATTTTAAATTTTATCGATTACCTCTATTATTACTATTGTACAAACAATATTTAAATAGTATAAAACGCAACAAAAAAAAAATGTCTAAAATGAGTTTTTATGAACATACATTTGTTGGAAAACAAGACGTCTCTGAAAAAGATGTTAACAACATTATTGATACATGTTCAGAAATAATAAAAAAATCAGGTAAATTGCTTAAAACAGAAAAGTGGGGTTTGCTCAACCTTTCTCATAAAATCCAAAACAATAGAAAAGGCATATTTATACATTTTAAGTTTGAGTCAGATAGTAAAGTTGTTAAAGATATTGAAAAAAAATTATCAGTCGAAAACAAAGTAATACGTTACTTAACTGTAAAGTATAAAAATTTAGATATTAAAAAAAACTACTTTGAGGAAAATAAAAAAATTAATGAGAAGAGATAAAAATAAAAAAAAGAAAAAAGGCGAAAGATTTGGTGGTTTAAACAAACTTAGCTTATTCAAAAAAAATGATATTAGATTAAAAAGAAGCTGTCCTTTGTCAATAAAAGGAGCACCCGAAATTGATTATAAAAATTTAAGACTTTTAAAAAAATATATTTCGGACACAGGAAAAATTTTACCTTCAAGAATAACTTCTATAAGTCAAAACAAACAAAGAAAATTGTCTCTTGCTATCAAAAGAGCTCAATTCTTAGGGTTGGTATAAATGGATGTTATTTTATTAGAAAATATAAGAAACTTGGGTAAAATCGGTGAAGTAGTCAAAGTCCGAGACGGTTACGGAAGAAATTTTTTAATAAAAACAGGAAAAGCTCTGAGAGCAGATGAAGAAAATAAAATCATTTTTCAAAAGAAAAAGGATGAAATAAATAAGAAGAATTTAGAAAGTAAAAAAATTGCCAAAAATATTCTAGAGAAAATTAAAAATAAAAAATTAAATTTTAAAAAAGAAACAAAAGATAATGGAGATCTTTTTGCATCCATTAAACCAAAGGAGGTGTCTTTACATCTTGTTGAAAATTTTAAAGAAACCATCCATCCATCCCAAATTGATTTAAAAAAAGAAATAAATAAAGTAGGTAGTTATCCACTAACTATCAATTTACATCCTGAAGTAATAGCTGAACTTCAGGTTGTGGTTGAAAAAAAACAGGTTAAGTAAATTTATTTTTTCCACAGCCCACCAAAAAAGTTAATAACTTTTATTTTTTAAAAAAAACACCTCTAATGTAAATTGCTTTAGTGGAAACTTTAAAAATAAACAAATTTTCTTCTGAAAACAAATTGCCTTCGAATCTTGATGCTGAACAAGCTTTATTAGGTTCTGTTCTTGTTAATAATGATATAATTGATGAGATTGCAAATATAATTAATTCTAATGAATTTTATGACCCGGTTCACTCTAAACTATATGGTTTGATTGAAAAACTTCATAATAAAGGAATGATTGCAAATCCAATAACATTAAAAAATTCTTTTGAAAAAGATGAAGGTCTTACTGAGGTTGGTGGAACTGACTATCTTGTAAAATTAACTCGTCTTTCCTCATCTACGAAACAATCAATAGATTATGCAAAAATAATTCATGAAAAATTCGTTAAGCGAGAACTTATTAAAATATCGGAAAGTCTATCCGAAGACGCTATTGATGAAAAAACAGAGAAAAGTGGTGAAGATATAATTCAAGATACTGAAAAATTATTATTTGATTTAGCAGAAAGAGGAACTTTTAATCAATCATTTTTAAAATTTAATCAGGCACTTGACCAGACTATTGAAATGGCCACAAATGCCATGAAGAGTGATCAAGGAATTGTTGGTATTCCAACTGGTTTAAAAGATTTAGATGAGAGATTAGGAGGATTGCATAAATCTGATTTAGTAATTATTGCGGGTCGACCATCAATGGGTAAAACTGCTCTGGCTACGAATATTGCATATTATGCTGCAAAAAAAACTTTAGATGATAATAAAAAAGCTTCGGTTGCTTTCTTCTCTTTAGAAATGTCATCTGAGCAACTTTCTACAAGAATTATCTCAGAGCAATCTAGAATTAAATCAAATGATATTAGAAGAGGAAAAATTACAGAAGAGGAATTTAATAGACTAATTGAAACTTCAAGAAATATTCATCAGTTACCATTGGTTATTGACGAAACTCCTGCGATAACTATTGCTACGTTATCTAATAGAGCAAGAAGAATGAAAAGATTATTTGGTTTAAATTTAATAGTTGTAGACTATATCCAATTAATGACCACAGGATCAAAAAGGTTTGACGGAAGAGTTCAGGAAATCTCTGAAATAACTCAAGGTTTAAAAGCTCTTGCAAAAGAATTAAATGTTCCTGTTTTAGCATTATCACAATTGTCTAGAGCTGTTGAACAAAGAGATGATAAAAAACCACAGCTTGCTGATTTGAGAGAGTCTGGATCAATTGAGCAAGATGCTGATGTGGTTATGTTTGTATTTAGAGAAGAATACTATTTAGAAAGAAAAGAGCCCAGACTTGGTTCAATTGAACATGCGGAATGGCAATCTAAAATGAATGAAATTATTGGGGCAGCAGACATAATAATTGGTAAACAAAGACACGGCCCTACAGGTAACGTTAAAGTAGAATTCGAAGGTATCTATACTAAGTTTAAAGATGCAACAAAAACTGGGTAAAATTAAATAATTTTAAATGACCCCCTTTTAAGCTATACATCTTTAAAGTGATCTTTTCTAATTTATATAAAAGTACAGTTATCCAAAAACCTAAAATAACATTATTAATCTTAGTAGTTCTATTGTTGAGCTTTGGTTACTATTCAAAAAATTTTCAGTTAGACGCCTCATCAGATACATTGTTGTTAGAAAATGATCCGGACTTAAAATATTTAAGAGAAGTGAATAAAAAATACGGATCTAAGGATTTTTTAGTTTTAACTTATAGTCATAAACCAAATGATGCTTTTGACTTTAAATCTGAAAACACGATAAAAAATCTTACTCTTTTAAAAAACTCTTTGGAAAACTTAAAGTGGGTTGATAGGGTAATCACAATATTAGATGTCCCTTTGCTCAAAAATAATGATGATTCTTTAGCCGAAAGGATAAAAAATTTTAAAACTTTATCTTCCCGAGATGTTAATCTTGAAAGAGGCTTTGATGAAATCATAAACAGTCCAATATATAAAAACTTTGTTATCAGTGAGGATGGGAAAACAAGTGGTATTCTTGTTTATATTAAGCCTGATAAGAAACTAAATGAATTAATACAAACCAAAAACTTTTACTTGGATAAAAGAGATAATAAAGAATTAAGTGAAGATGATAATGAAAAATATAAATTATTTTTAAAAGAGTATGATTTATATAAAAAAATTTACAATAAGAAAAATCATGAAAATATAAATGAGATAAGAAAAGTTATCAACGACCACCCTTCTCCAGGGAAAGTCGAAAAAAATTCAAACGAAATCTACCCAGTTATTCATTTAGGTGGAATTCCAATGATTGCTGATGACATGATGACGTTTATTAAAAGTGACATAATTGTATTTGGCTTAGGTGTTTTTCTTTTTATTGTTGCTACCCTATGGTTTGTTTTTAGAAACATTGTTTGGGTTGTTGTCCCTTTATTAAGTTGTTTTTTTTCTGTTTTTATTATGGTCGGTTTTTTAGGTTTGGTCGGATGGAAAGTTACAGTCATATCATCAAATTTCATTGCCTTAATGCTAATTCTTACGATGGCAATGAATATTCATATGAGCGTTAGATACCTTCAGTTTAGAAAAGAAAATCCTAATGTATCTAATAGTGACGCTTTGCTTTGGACATCTAAGAAAATGTTTTTGCCTATACTATACACTGTACTAACAACAATATGCGCTTTTCTATCTTTAATTTTTAGCGGTATAAAACCAATAATAGATTTTGGTTGGATGATGACTGTAGGTCTTCTGGTTTCTATGTCAGTAACATTTACATTACTTCCAGTAGCCTTAAATATTTTAAATTATAATAATGTTCGAAATGAAAGCGAAAAGAAATCAAAAATCACTTCATTTTTGAGCAACTTTTCACAAAAAAATTCAAAGATTATATATTCATCAGCGGTAGTTGTAATTTTTGTAAGTATAGCGGGTATTACAAAACTTGAAGTAGAAAACAGTTTTATAAATTATTTTAATAAGGATACTGAAATTTACAAAGGAATGAAGTTAATTGATAATGAGCTAGGTGGTACAACTCCACTTGATATCATAATTAAATTTCCTAAAAAAAATAATTCAGATGAAGACGACGATTGGGGTGATGATGATCAAAATGATGACAAGTATTGGTTTACAAGAAACAAAATTGATAAAATTACTAAAGTTCATGACTACCTTGATAATTTAGATCCTGTTGGAAAAGTAATATCTTTTGCATCAATGGTTAGAGTTGCTGAAGATTTAAATGATGGAAAAAAATTACAAGCATTAGAGATGGGTGTTTTGTTCACAAAAATACCTGATACGATCAAGAAAGAAATAATTGATCCATATATTTCAATAAAAAATGATGAAGCCAGAATTAGCCTTAGAGTTCTGGACTCTAAGGAGGATCTTAGAAGAAATGAATTAATTAAAAAAATTAATTATGATTTAGAAAAAGAATTAGGTCTTAGAAAGGAAGAGTTTAAATTGGCCGGTGTACTAATATTATTTAATAATCTACTACAAAGTCTCTTCAAGTCCCAAATTTTGACACTTGGTATTGTTATGGCGGGTATTACTTTAATGTTTTTAATATTGTTTAGAAATATTACTCTCTCGTTTATAGGTGTTGTGCCCAATTTTATGGCTGCCTTTCTAATACTTGGGTTAATAGGGTTGCTAGGAATACCCCTTGATATGATGACAATTACAATTGCAGCTATTACTATTGGTATAGCTGTAGATAATAGCATACATTATATTTACAGATTTAAGGAAGAATTTAAAAAATTAAAAAATTACAATAAAACTCTAGAAAAATGTCATGAAACAGTAGGAGTCGCAATATTAAATACTTCAATTACAATTGTTTTTGGCTTTTCCATCCTTGTTCTGTCTAATTTTATACCTACAATTTATTTTGGTGTTTTTACAGGTATAGCAATGCTATTAGCAATGCTGTCTGTTCTTACCCCTTTACCAAGATTAATTTTAACTTTTAAACCTTTTGGAAATGAGTGAACTGCTATCTTTCTTAAGAGAAAACGTAGTATTGTTTGATATAATTTTTTTGATTTTTATAGGATATTTTTCAATTCAGTGTTTTGCAAAAGGTTTTTTTATAAGCTTAGTGTCCTTTTTAAAGTGGGTATTGGCATTAATAATTACTATTATAATGGTTCCAAAGATAGAACCATATATTTCAGAATATATTAATAATGTATTCCTTACTGGAATAGGTTTGGGAATAGCTATTTATATTTTAACATTATTCGTTTTGATTCTTCTCGGCAGATCATTAGGACGTCTTTTTTCATACACAGGCATGGGGTCTGTTGATAAAGTTTTTGGATTTTTCTTCGGTATTTTTAAGGGTTATGTTTTTGTTGTATGTATTTTTTCAATCTTAAATTGGTTTCATTCATACGAAAAATGGGATATTAGTCTTAAGAATTCTTACTTTTTCCCAATAACAGAAAAAGGTAGCC
>MDTB01044097.1_pt1 | contig 18282 bp, 24 predicted proteins | sample 811161 | NCBI WGS metagenome assembly MDTB01 (sample SAMN05326650, study PRJNA326480) | marine metagenome | isolation source: seawater | place: Mediterranean Sea | collected 2009
ATAGTTAGAAAATTAAATTGTATTAAAACAATCAAAGCTAATGAGCAAAGAATTATTACATAAAACCATGCTAATTTTTTATTTAATGCTCCAGATGCAATAGGTCTATTTTTTGTTCGTAAAACTTTTTTATCTATTTTTTCATCAATAATATCGTTTACTATACAGCCAGCACTTCTCATTAAAACCGATCCTAGAAAAAATAAAATCATAAAATATATAAAAGTATTAAAATTTTTATCAAAATAAAAAGCCAAAGATAGCCCCCACGAACATGGCCAAAATAATAAAAGAAAACCAATTGGTTTGTTGAGTCGTGTTACATTAATGAAGTTTCTTATATGTTTTGACATTAATAGTTCTTGTAAATATCAAACACTAAATACATAATCAATCCGATTCGAAATGAACATAGATTATACAGTTACAGCATTAATGTTTCCTGCCATACCTCTTATAATGGCAGTCTATAGTAACAGATTTCATACTTTGAGCGCTCTTATCAGAAAACTTCATGACGAACATGTATTTGAGAAACACATCCCACCTGAATGGGAGAAACAGCTTAAAAATTTGAGTCAAAGAATAAACTATTTAAAATATGCGATTGGAGCAGCTGGGCTAGGTTTTTTATTTAATATGATGACAGTTCTAGGACTATATTTAGATAAAATTTTTGTTGCAAGATTGATATTTGCGACTTGCTGCGTATCAATGATTGTATCAATAATATTATTTTTATTTGAAATTTTTCTTTCAACAAATGCGTTAAAATTACATTTGTCAGATATGAAATTTGATGGAAAATAGGCTATATGAAAATAAATGCTATAAGGGCCTTTATAATTGCTTCTATAATAATAATTCTTTTGTATGCTTTAGGATTATTTTTGCCTATTATAATAACCTCTAATTAATTATGTTTGGAAAACCCGTAATACTTATAATTTTACTTGTTTTGTTATTAGTATTTTATCTAGTAATAAGAATTGGTGCTGGTAAAAAAAAAGACATTGATCAATCAAAAAATTTAACAAGATATCTTTTTGGAATAAGGATTCTGATAATTATTCTAGCTATTGTTGGCTTAGGGCTTTGGTTTGTTCTTTAAATTGGTGTTATAAACTAATTTTCCAAACTTAATCTTCTCATCATATGATTGGTTAAACGTTTTCAATTGTGACTGACTCATTCTTGAAACTAAAATTTTTAAATTATCTTTTTTCCAATCGTTTGTAGTTTCAATATTTTTCCAAATTTTTTTTTCTTCATTAGTTCTTGCACAGCCATAACACAAACCAGTTTTGGGATCACTTTTACAAATACTAATGCAGGGACTAATTATTTTATTATTATTCATTTGGAATTAAAATAGCCGGACCTAAAATTTTTCTTCCCTCGAGATCTTCGTGAGCTATTTTTGCATCAGATAATTTATATTCTTTAAAAATTTTCACTTTAATTTTACCAAATTTAATTTGTTCGAAAAGTGCAGCCGTTCCTTCCTCAAGAGCTTTTCTACCTGCTCCATAATCGGCCAGTCCTGGTCTAGTAAAAAACAAACTTTTATGTGCTATATATTTTTTCACATTTATAGGATCCAGCGCACCCGAAGCATTTCCAAAAGAAACCATCATTCCCATTGGCTTTAAACAATTTATGGATTTTTCAAAAGTTTTTTTTCCAACTCCATCGTAAACTACTCCAATGCCTTTATTATCTGTTATCTCCAGAACCTTTCGATCAAAATCTTCCTTATTATAATTAATTACAAATTCGCATCCATTTTCTTTAGCAATATCAATCTTACTATCTGATCCTACTGTGCCAATCACTTTACATCCTATACTTTTTGCCCACTGACAAAAAACCTGCCCAACTCCCCCTGCAGCAGCATGAAATAAAATTAGCTCTCCAGCTTTTACTTTATAAGTTTTAAACAAAAGATAATGCGATGTTAAACCTTTTGTCATTATACTCGCTGCAACTTTATCACTAACGACCTCGGGTATTTTTACTGCAATTTTTTCCGGAATAATTCTTTCCTCAGAGTAAGAACCCAAGGGCATTTGAGAGTATGTTACTCTATCACCCTTGTTAAAATATTTTACTTCAGAACCAGTTTCCAGAACAACCCCAGCACCCTCCATTCCTAAACCCGAAGGTAGATTAAGTTTGTAAAGTCCGGACCTATGGTAAGTATCAATGAAATTTAAACCTATAGCTAAATTTTTAATTTTAATTTCGGCGGGACCAGGTGAACCTACGGAAATATCTTTTAATTCTAATACTTCAGGACCACCATGTTTATTAATAATAATTGATTTTGACATTAATATTTTGCAAAAGTTCCGTTTTGATAATCTTCAATAGCTTGATTAATTTCCTCTTTTGTATTCATAACAAATGGACCTCCTCTTGCAATTTTCTCACCAATTGGTTTTCCAGCTATAAATAAGAATTCACTTTTTTTGTTGGCTTTAACAACTAACGTACTACCTTTTTCAAGTAAAATTAAATTTGAATCGCTAGTTTTTGATTTTTCATCGCTGCCAATTTTTAAATCTCCTACTAATAAATATATGAAAGAATTATGCCCAGGTGGCACGCTACATTTAAACTCTTTTCCTTTATTTAAAATTATATGAAAATAAATTGGTTCTACATTATGTTTTTTTTCAGGTCCTTCAATATTTTTAAATTTACCTGCAATTATTTTCACTTCCATATCTTCATTGTTGTAAAAACCCAAATCTTTTTTTTTAAAATAAAAGTATTCGGGTTTGTTTAATTTTAATTCCGCAGGCATATTAATCCATAATTGGAAGCCCAGTAATTTTCCGTCGGACATTGCCGGCATTTCAGAATGAATTATTCCTCTCCCAGTTTTCATCCACTGAACATCGCCCGGTTTCATTATGCCTTTTGCTCCAGTGCTATCTTGATGTTCAAACTTTCCTTCAAGCATATAAGTGACAGTTTCAATGCCTCTATGTGGATGGGACGGAAAACCAGAAACGTAATCATCTTTGTTCTCAGAACCAAATTCGTCTAACATGAGAAATGGATCAATATAACTCGCATCTTGTGTGCCAATACTTCTTTTTAATTTAACTCCAGCACCATCTGATGTTTCTATAGCTTTTATAATTTTTTTTATTTCTATTGTAGACATTTAGAATTAGACTATCACAAAATAATATTTAATATAGTTCTTTTTAATCGCATGAGCTCAAAAATAAGATTATATTTTTCTAAAAATTTAACTTCTGGAATAGTTTTAAAACTTCCAAAAAATCAATCTCATTACATTAAAAATGTAGTACGGTTAAAAAAAGGGGATAAAATTTCTTTATTTAATTCCTTAAGTGGAGAATGGGACGCAATAATATTACAACATGGTAGAGATTTTACAGAATTTAAAGTTGAAAAACTATCTAGACCTCAAGAGAAACAAAATAATTTATGGTTAGCTTTTTCGACCATAAAAAAAAATCAACAAGACATGATGTTACAAAAAACTACAGAACTTGGCATACAAAAATTTTTCCCTCTACTATGTGAAAGAAGCATAGTAAGAGAAATTAATAACGAAAGAGCAGAAAAGATTGTTACTGAGGCAAGCGAGCAATCTAATAGAATTTCAGTACCTGAAATTTTACCCATTCAAAATTTAAAAAATTTTATTAAAAATTTCCCAACAAAAGGAATTATTATTTTTTGCGATATTAATTGTAGAACCAATAATCTTAGTGAAATTTTATCTTCAAAAAATCCAATTTGTATTTTAATTGGACCAGAAGGAGATTTTTCAGAAAAAGAAAGACAATTAATAGTTGATAATAAAAAAATAGTCTCCATATCACTTGCTAAGAATATTTTACGCGCTGAGACTGCCGCAATTGCAGCAACTACAATTTTAACTCACAATTTAAATTTTAAGTAATTTTACCCTTTAAATTACAGTAGAATTTTACCTTGCAAAAGTGTCGCAAAACCTTATTAAACATGCATAAAGTATATATATATAGTAAATATTAATTATGAATACTGCTTACGCATTACTACTTGGATTAGTCATCTTTTTGATCCTTTTTATTTATTTTGTTTTTTTTTCAGTTTCATTGAGATTAGAAAAAAATGAAAATAAAGCTGAAATCGCAGTTAAAAGAAAATCAGTACCATTTAGATGGAGAGATTTGATTGACTCTAAAAACAAAAAACTAGGAATGATAGATTTAGGAAATCATATTCTTGTTGCAGGCATTATTCTTATTGGAATTTTTATAATATCTAACGCATAAACATGATAGTAGCACTAGCCATATTTCTTATAACTATTGGATCAATCGTATTTCATTTTTGGTCACCTTGGTGGTGGACAGAAGTAGCATCTAATTGGGGTAACATGGACGATACAATTCTTTTAACTTTTTGGATAACAGGAGCTGTATTTGTAGCTATATGTTTTTTTGTTGCATATTGTGTTTGGAAATATAGTTATAAAAAAGAGAGAAGAGCTGAATATAAACCAGAAGACAAAAAGTTAGAAAGTAGATTAACCTGGGCAACCGCGATTGGAGTTGCAGCTCTGCTGGCACCTGGTTTAGTTGTCTGGAATCAATATGTTACAGTTCCAAAAGACGCTTACAAAGTAGAGGTGTTCGCTTACCAGTGGGGATGGAAATACAGATTGCCAGGCGAAGACGGTAAATTAGGAAAAACTGATATAAGATATATCAATGATGAAAATCCATTTGGATTAATTTTAGAAGACCCGAATGGTAAAGATGATCTTTTAGTAGACGCTCAAGAACTACATGTATTGAAGGATCGACCAGTTAAATTTGAATTAAGAACTATCGATGTATTGCATAATTTCTATGTACCTCAATTCAGGGGCAAGATGGATATGGTTCCAGGAATAATAACTTATTATTGGCTTACCCCAACTAGAGTAGGAGATTTTGAGGTGTTGTGTGCGGAGTATTGTGGATCTGGGCATTACGCTATGAGAGGAAGAGTAATAGTTGATGAAGAGAAGGATTATAAGACATGGGAGGCAAAACAAATAACTTTTGAGAAAATGTTGGCAAAAAACATGAAAAATGACAATTTGCGACTGGTAAAAAAGGATAAATAAATTATAAAAACAATTAAATATGTCAGATGAATACGAACATAAATTAGAAGCCAAATCAGACTATGTTGCTGATACATCGTCTGTATCGACACCAGATATTGACTCAGTTCCAGATGCTGAACTACCTGATCAAGAACTCTATCATTCGCATAGTTGGTGGACTACATATGTTTTTTCGCAAGATGCAAAATATATTGGAATTCAGTATGCATTGACAGCTATTGGAACCGGACTTTTAGGATTAGTCCTATCCTGGTTAATGAGAATTCAATTAGCCTTTCCAGGTTTAGGTTGGCTTGATCCTGCATCTTATTATCAATTTGTAACAATGCACGGAATGATAATGGTGGTGTATTTGCTAACTGCATTATTTCTTGGAGGTTTTGGAAACTTATTAATACCTCTGATGTGTGGCGCAAGAGACATGGCATTTCCATATGTGAACATGCTTAGCTACTGGGCATTCGTTGTTGCTGTTTTAGTTTTGCTAGCAAGCTTTTTTGTTCCTGGAGGACCGACCGGAGCAGGGTGGACACTTTATCCTCCACAAGCAATCACAGCCGGGACACCAGGAAGTGATATGGGAATAATACTGATGTTAATTTCATTAATATTATTTGTAGCTGGTTTTACAATGGGCGGATTAAATTACATCGTAACTGTTTTACAATTAAGAGCTAGAGGTATGACATTAATGAGATTGCCTTTGACAATTTGGGGAATTTTTACAGCAACTGTACTTGCGATGTTTGCATTTCCAGCTTTACTAGTTGGTTGTTTAATGATGACACTAGATAGTTTGATCGGAACAAGTTTCTTCATGCCAGCTATGGTGTCTTTAGGGGAAAAGTTGACCTATGAGGGTGGAAGCCCAATTTTATTCCAACACTTGTTTTGGTTTTTTGGCCATCCCGAAGTATATATCGTTGCTCTACCCGCTTTTGGAATTGTTTCTGATTTACTTTCAGTGCATTCAAGAAAAACTATTTTTGGATACAGAATGATGGTTTGGGCCATAGTAGGAATAGGCGCACTTAGCTTTTTTGTATGGGCTCACCACATGTACGTAAGTGGAATGAACCCTTGGTTTGGTTTTTTCTTTGCAACAACAACATTAATCATTGCGGTGCCTACAGCTATAAAAGTTTATAACTGGATTTTAACTTTATGGAGAGGAAATATAGTATTATCTCTTCCCATGTTATTTTCTCTTGGCTTTATAGTTACTTTTTTAAATGGCGGATTAACCGGTTTATTTCTTGGAAATGTTACAGTTGACGTTCCTTTATCAGACACTTATTTTGTTGTAGCTCATTTCCATATGGTTATGGGCATTGCTCCTATACTTGTTGTTTTTGGAGCAATTTATCATTGGTATCCATTAATTACCGGTCGTATGATGAATGAAGCTTTAGGAAAAGTTCATTTTTGGATTACATTTATTGGTTCATACGCAATTTATTTTCCAATGCATTACCAAGGTTTTGTTGGAGTGCCAAGACGATACTTTGAAATTTACGATAGCCCATATATTGATACTTCGACATTGCTCTTAAATAAATTTATTACAATTGCAGTTTTAATAGTAGGGGCAGCACAATTACTATTTTTATACAATTTATTTGCAAGCGCTAGACTTGGAAAGAAAGCAGAAAAAAATCCATGGAAAGCAAATTCATTAGAGTGGCAAACTCCTCAAATGCCTGCAGAACATGGTAATTGGGGCAAAGAACTTCCAAAAGTTTATAGATGGCCTTATGACTTCAGTGTGCCTGGAGCAAAAGAAGATTATATTCCTCAAAACCAACCTCCAAGTGAGATCATAGGAGCGAAAGTTGAGAAGACGTGAGCGAAAAAAAAAGCATCTTTCAATTACTAACTGAAAAACCTTGGGAAAAAGATCAAATAGAGTCTGATAATAAGCACCAAGGTCAAACACTTAGCTTAACAAAACAAAAACTCGGCCTAAGAACTGTTATGGCTGCCAGCACAGTTTTGTTTTCACTTTTTGTAGTTGCGTATTCAGATCGAATGCTTGTAAGCGATTGGAGAAACATGCCAGAGCCTTGGCTTCTTTGGTTGAATACAGGAATTTTAGTAATAAGTAGTTTAGTTTTTCATCAGACGACGAAATACGCTAAGAAAGAAATTTATGATAAAACAAAAAACAGTCTATATTTTATTGGTTTTCTAGCATACTCTTTTTTAATTGGTCAGCTTATAGTTTGGTATCAACTAATGCATAACGGCTATTATGCTACAAGCAATGTTGCTAATGCTTTTTTCTATTTATTTACCACAATTCATGGCCTTCATATTATTGGTGGAATATATTTCTGGGGAAAAACAACTTCAAAATTCATTAAAAAAAGTCTTAAAAAAGATGAGATTAACAATTTGATTGATATTTGCGCAGTTTACTGGCATTTCTTATTAGCTGTTTGGTTAGTACTTTTCGGATTAATGTTATCAAGTTAAGGAATATTAATTATGTCAGACTCATCATTAGAAAATCTTCCTAAAGGTTGGAAAAGTGTTCCAAGTGATTTAGGCTCAGACCAAACTGCTTTTAAAGGTGTTCAATGGGGAAAAGCAATGATGTGGATATTTTTATTAAGCGACACATTCATTTTTAGCTGCTTTCTGATTTCTTATATGAAGGGGAGAGCCTCAACAGTAGTTGATTGGCCTAATACAAGCGAGGTATTCTCACTTGATTTTATGGGAGTTCCTGTACCACTTCTTTTGATAGCAATAATGACCTTCGTACTTATTACCAGCAGCGGAACTATGGCGTTGGCAGTAAAATATGGTTATGAAAAAAATAAAAAAATGTGCGGCTGGTTTATTTTTGCAACAGCTATTGGCGGATTAACTTTTGTAGGAATGCAAGCTTATGAATGGTCTAAGTTAATTCACGAAGGAGTAAGGCCATGGTCAAACCCATTTGGCGCAGGTCAATTTGGATCTTATTTTTTTATGATAACCGGTTTTCATGGCACCCATGTCTCAATAGGTGTAATATTTCTATTTATTTTCGCAAGAAAAGTTTTCAGAGGAGATTTTGACACAGGCAAACGCGGTTTTTTTACTACCATGAAGTCAGATTATGTTTCAATTGAGATACTAGGGCTTTATTGGCACTTTGTTGATTTAGTTTGGGTTTTTATTTTTGCTTTCTTTTATCTGTGGTAAGATAATTTATGGACCAAAATTCAGAAATTAGTAAAAATAAACAAAAACCAGCGACTACGCATAAAATTGGAATTTATCTTTGGATTTGGGGACTGCTCTTTGTTTTAAGTTTTTTTTCTTACATGGTTGACTGGTACCAATTTCAAGGTTTGCTGAGATGGTCTTTAATTTTATTTTTCATGTTTTTAAAAGCAGGACTTATCATGGCCTTTTTTATGCATCTTTTTTGGGAACGTTATACGCTTGTAAATGTTTTGTTATGGCCTATGACAGCGATAGCTTGTTTTGTAGGGTTAATGGTTGCAGAGGGAAAATACACTGTATTTACAAGATTAATTTATTTTGTTCTTGGAGAATAATAAAAAATAAGGATCGTAATTGTCTAATACCTACTCAAAAACTAGAGGAATTAAAATAGAAAACTTTCAATATTTAAAGGCTCTTTATGAATTAATGAAGCCTAGAGTTATGTCACTCTCTATTTTCACATGTGTAGCTGGTCTATTAATAGCCCCAATACAAACCGACCACTTATCTGCAATTATTTCTATTTTAGCAGTTGCACTTGGGTCAGGTGCAGCCGGAGCTTTAAATTGCTGGTATGAATCTGATGTAGACTCATTAATGTCCAGAACGTGTTTAAGACCTATTCCAACTGGAAGATTGACAAGAAGGGAAGCCCTAATTTTTGGTACGATATCTTCCTTTATTTCAATTGGAGTTTTATACTTTTTCTCAAATATAGTTGCAGCTTCTTTGTTAGCACTAACTATTTCTTTTTATGTTTTTGTTTACACGATTTGGTTAAAAAGAAAAACTCCACAAAATATAGTTATTGGAGGAGCAGCGGGCGCATTACCCCCAGTTATTGGTTGGTCTATTGCAACAGGAAGTATTTCAATAGAACCAATTATTTTATTCTTGATTATTTTTATTTGGACACCTTCTCATTTTTGGGCATTAAGTTTATTTAAATCCGATGACTACAAAAAAGCTAAAATTCCAATGTTGCCAGTAACTTCGGGGATACCAACTACTAAAAAAAATATATTATTATATTCCATTTTATTATTTCCTTTTGCCTTAGCGCCATTTTACCTGGGGTTCTCAGGATTAATTTATTTATTTTTTTCATTTCCATTGAGCGCATATTATATTTTTATCTGCTTTAAACTTTACAAAGAAAAAAATAATAAATTAGAAAAAGTTATAGCTAAGCAAATATTTGCTTTCTCAATTCTATATTTATTTGCAATTTTTATATTAATTTTAGTGGATAAATTTGCTTAAAATAAAAAAATTAAATAGTCCAATTTTATTTGTATGTTTTTTTATATTCGTAGTTATTATTGCGGTTCAACTTTTAAAAAGTGAAAACTTCGAAAAAAAAGAAATAAAAACAAAATTAATTACTAGCGTTCATCAAGATTTACCATTTGAATTTGAAACTAAAAATGAAAATATAATTATTGTGCCAGGTGAAATACACACAATAAATTACACTGTAAAAAACTTAAGCGATAAAAGCTTAACGGGACTGGCTACTTTTCAGGTTTATCCTGCCGAATTAAAAGATCATATAACCAAAATGAACTGTTTTTGTTATGAGGAGCAGACCTTAAAAGCGGGTGAGAAAGAAAAATATGCTCTTGTTTTATTGGTTGACCCAAAAGTGACAAAGAATATAAAAGAAGCTATAATTCAATTTATTTTTTTTAAAAAATGATATTAGATACTTTTAGCTCTGAAACTTTATATATGTGTGCGGTTTGTATTTCAGAAAATTCTGGGGGACAAATTGCATTACTTATTATTGTGATGTCATTTATTTTATTGGGGCTATTAAATTCATCTTGGAAAAAATATTTTAAAAAAGAACAGAAGTCCTAAAAATAGTGGAATATTTAAGCACAAGGAATAAAAAGTTAAGCTTTAATTTTAAAGAAATTTTCCTGAGAGGTTTGGCGCCTGAAGGGGGATTGTTTATACCAAAAAATATCAAACGTTATAATAAAAGTGAAATTCAAAAATTAAGCAAATTATCCTATACTGATCTGGCAATTGAAATAATATTTGAATTTTGTAATCCAGAAATTAATAAAAATATATTAAGAAATTTAATAAAAAAATCTTATAAAGATTTTAATAAAAAAGAAGTTATTGATATAAAAAAACTGGGAAATATTAATCTAATAGAACTTTACCACGGACCTACGCTTGCATTTAAAGATATTGCAATGCAGGTCCTTGGAAATATGTATGATGAACTTAATATTTCTTCAAGCAATAAAATAAATATTGTAGTAGCCACTTCAGGCGATACTGGTTCAGCAGCCATAGCTGCATTAAATGATAGAAAAAATATAAATGTTTTTGTCTTGCATCCACATAATAAAATTTCAAAAATACAAAGAAAAATTATGACAACTATTGGATCTAGCAATGTTTATAATATAGCTATCAAGGGAACATTTGATGATTGTCAAAAAATTGTTAAAGAAATGTTTGCCGATAATACATTTAGAGAAAAAATTAATATGTCAGGCGTAAACTCTATTAATTGGGCAAGAATAGTTTGCCAGATTGTTTATTATTTTTACTCTTACTTTAAATTTAATAATAAAAAAGTTAACTTTGTAGTTCCAACTGGAAATTTCGGGGATGTTTTTGCGGGTTATGTAGCTAAAAAAATGGGATTACCAATTGATAAACTAATAGTTGCTACAAATGAAAATGATATTTTGGAAAGAGTTATAAATACTGGTGAATATAAGCCTGGCAAAGTAAAACCATCTCTGTCACCTAGTATGGATGTACAAATATCAAGTAATTTCGAAAGATTACTTTTTTATGTATTAAATGAAGATGATAAAAAAGTATTACGTTTTATGAACGATTTAAAGTCTAAAGGATCATTTTCATTAAACCAAGAACAGATAGACATTATAAAAGAAGATTTTAGTGCAAAAAAAATAAATGACGATGAGACCGTTGAAATAATAAAAAAATTTTCAAATGACTATGGTTTCATTATAGATCCGCATACAGCAACTGCAGTCGGAGCTTCTAAAGTAATTAAAGATAATTCTGAAATTTTAGTTTTGGGCACAGCTCACCCTTATAAATTTTTGGAAACAGTTAAAATGGCTACATCTCAAGAGATAGAGACTCCAAAACAAATAGAACATCTGATGGATAAAAAAGAGAAATATGATATTTTGGAAAACAAAACCACAGATATAAAAAATTATATATTAGAAAAATTATCATGAAAATTAAACTTGGTGAAAAATTACCTCAAAATGATTTTTTTTATTTAGATAAAAATAATGAAGTGAAAAAAATTTCTACAAATGATTTATTTAAAACACATAAATCTATAATTTTGGGTATGCCTGGAGCATTTACCAAAACATGTTCGGTAATTCATTTGCCTGGATATATAAAAAATTTCGATTTAGCTTTAAAAAAGGGAATAACAAAAATTGTTTGCATCGCTGTTAACGATCCGAATGTGATGAAAGCCTGGGGTCAAAATCAAAACGTTGGCGATAAAATATTTATGGCGGGAGATCCTTTTTGCAAATTTACTAAATCTATTGGGGCTGATGTAGATAAGTCTGCAAAAGGTTTAGGAATAAGATCAAGTAGATATACAATGTTATTAGAAAACGGTGTTGTAAAAAAAATTGAGGAAGAAAAAGAAACAGCAACCTGTGAATTGTCTGCTGCAGAAAATTTCTTAAATGGAATTTAATTATTTAGTTGGAAGTTGATTATTTTTCCAACCAACTTTTTCTCCACCATCACCACTAAAACCATCAGAAACATTTAGGCATTTAAAATCATTTTTAGTTAATAATTCTGCCGCTCTCTGGGATCTATTACCTGATCCACACATTAAAAGAATCTCGTAATTTTTATCAATTTTTAAATTTTCAAATTCTTTTACAAAATTTTCATTAATAATTCTCCCCTGGAATTGGGATGACAAAAAAAATGTTTTGATTCCTATCTTATCACCATCTGGTTTTCCTATTTGATCCCACTCTTCTTTTGTTCTTACATCTAGCAAAATACTTTTTGGATTCTCTTTTATAAAGTCTTTGATTTTTTCACTTGGAATTTGTTTAATCATTTATCCTTTTATAGCTCCTTGCGCGAGTTCATCAACAAGATTATTATATTTATTTTGAGCATGGCCTTTTACCCAAACCCATTTAATGGAATGCTTAGACGACAAATATTTTAATTTTTTCCACAACTCCTTATTTTTTACAGGTTTTTTTGAAGCAGTTTTCCATCCATTTTTTTCCCATTTTTTTATCCAAGTTGTCATACCTTCTTTTACATAAGTAGAATCAGTATAAATAAAAATTTCTGATTTTTTTTTAAATTTTTGAATTGCTTTAATAGGGGCTAACAGCTCCATTTTATTGTTTGTAGTATTTTTCTCACTTCCCGAAATCTCCTCCATAATTTTATCATCAATTAATATTATAGCAGCCCAACCACCTGGACCTGGATTTCCAGAACACGCACCATCTGTAAATATTTTATATTTCATATTAAATTAAATAATCTTCAAAACTTTTTGCGTTTTTATGAAATTCTAATCTTTTTAAATATTCCTCAGGGTCTTTAATCTTAACAACAGCGTTATCAACTGTATTAATATAATCGAAAACTCTTGTCAGAAGAAATCTTAAAGCGGCGCCTTGAGAAAGAACTTTTATAGCTATTTTTTCATCTTTTGTTATTTTTCTAACCTCATTGTATCCTTCCATTAACTTTTTTGCTTTAGTAACATTAAAACTTAAATTTTGCTTCATTCCATCAAAGCATAAAGCATTGAAGCATATTGCAATTTCAAAAGCATAAAAATCATTACAGGAAAAATAAAAATCAATAAATCCTGAGAATTTATTATTTTTAAAAAAAATATTATCACTAAATAAATCTGCATGAATGATCCCAGATGGTAAATCCTTTGGCCACTCTTTTTCTATGCTTATTAAATTTGCTTCAATTAATTTTGGTAGTTCAGGATGAATTTTGTTACACTTATCTTTAACTTGCGAAAATATACTTCTCCAAGATCTTACTGATAAATCATTTTTTCTTACAAATTTAAAATTCTTTGTTATTTGATGTAATTTAGCAATTTGACTACCCACGATCTTACACTCTAAAGGAGTAAGATTACTTTTAGAGCTTCCTTCTAAAAAACTAACTATCATAAACTTTTTATTATTTGTATTTGATATATAATTGTTTTCTTTATTAGATATTGGCTTTGGGCAAACAAAACCATTTTTGCTTAGTTCAACCATTAAATTTGAAAAAAAGGGAAGGTCAGTCTCTTTAACCCTTCTTTCGTATATGGTTAAAATATATTTACCCTTTTCAGTTTCAATAAAATAATTGGTGTTCTCAATACCTTCTTTTATGCCATTAAACCTTTTAAGTTTGCCCAATTTATAATTCAATAAAATATTATTGATTTCCTCTTTTTCTAATTTTGTGTAAATAGCCATTTAACTTAACTCTTTGGGTAATTTAAAAACTACCTTTTCATTAGCTGTTACAATTTCTTCAATCGAAACTTTCATATCCTTTTTAATTTCTGATATAAAATTTTGTACCAGCTCCTCAGGAGCAGATGCACCAGAAGATAAACCAATAGTTTTGCAGTTTTTAATTTTTTCTATTGGCGCTTTTTTTCCAAAGAAAATAAGTTCAGAATTTTGACACCCCGACTTTTTTGCAACTTCAACTAGCCTTGCAGAATTTGAAGAATTTCTGCTACCAATTACAAAAAACATTTCACAATTTGGCGCGATTTTTTTAACTGCTGACTGTCTGTTAGTGGTAGCGTAACAGATATCTTCTTTAATTGGCCCTCTTATATCTGGAAATTTAAATTTCAATGCTTTTATAATTTCTTTTGTATCATCAACTGAAAGAGTTGTTTGAGTTACATATGCAAGAGGTTTTTTATTTTTTAAATTTTTAACTTCATCAATAGTTTCAATAAGTTTAATCGATCCCTCAGGAAGTTGCCCCATAGTGCCAATAACTTCGGGATGATTCTTGTGTCCAATAAGAACAATGTCATAACCCTTTTGATTTAGCTGTTCAGTTTCTCTGTGAACCTTTGATACTAGAGGGCAGGTAGCATCAACGTAAAAAATTTTCTTCAACCTCGCCTCTTCTGGTACTTTTTTAGGAACACCATGGGCCGAAAAAATTACCGGCCGTGTTAAATCAGAAATTTCAGATATTTCCTCTACAAAGATAGCTCCAAGTTTTTTTAAAGCTTCAACCACGTTCTTATTGTGAACTATTTCGTGCCTCACATAAACAGGCGGACCATATTTTTTGAGAGTTTTTTTTACTATTTCTATTGCTCTATCAACTCCAGCACAAAATCCTCTTGGGGCGGCTAGATAGATTTTAATTTCTTTTTTCATTTATTTCTAATAAATATTCCAGCAATATATGCGGAAATGTTAGAGACGCCAAACCAATAAATATCACTTTAATAATTACATCATTTAAACCATAGAATTTTGATAAAAAAACTGTTGCCAATAAATATAAAATTGCTGTTACCAAGGTTAAAGGCAAAGCTTTCTTAATAAAAAGTTTTACACCATTAGAAAAATTATTTTTACTTAACTCATATGATATCGATATAATATGCCTTATAGAGTGAAGGAAGCAAAAATAAATAGTAAAAGCAATTAATGGTATAAAAACAATATTTAAAATAATAATTGAAATTAGATCCAAAAGTAAAATTTCAAAATCTTTTAATCTATTTTTAAAAATAAAATATATATAACCTAAAATATTTAAAAAAAGACAAATATTAACAATCCAATGTTCATTTTTAAGAAATATTAATAATTCATCACTCATCCATAAAGTTTCAAAAATTTTTAAAGTTTCATCCAAATGAAAAAAAAGTGGGGCAAATACTATTAATGAACCTTTAACAAAATAAAATATTTGATCTATATAGGAATTTCCCTGATGTAAAAATGATGTATCCTCTCGTCCAAAATGATAAGAGGCAACAAATAGAAAACATAACAAAGTATAAGTACTATATAAATTCCAAATAAAAATTACTAAAACAGAGATAAATATATAAACTCCAAAAAAAACAGACTTATAATTTATTTTATAAATTGAAAGTAATTTATTTGCCTTATAATTATCTAATGCACCATGAGATATTCCTATTGATAAAATCAAAAACAGGCAAATAAATAAAATAACAGTTTCATTAGAAAAAGAAGAAATATTTTTGGTCAAAAGAGCAATTGCAGATAGCACCACTGTCAAAAGTGTAAAATAAAATATATGCTTTCCATAAATTTTTTTTATCATATTAATTAAAAAGAGATTTTATAAATATCCACTTTGGCATTTTAAAAATAACTATTATGTCATCTATCAAATTACTTTTATTTGATAGAAATTTTATAATACTGTTATTAAATATACCAAAAAGATTATAGAATAATTTAGGCATAATTTCAGGATGTGTATCTAAAACTTTCATAAATATTTTATCAAAAAGGTAGTATTTTTTCTTTATTTGAAATCTTTTAACCTCATTAATATTATCAATATTCATTCTAATATATTTTGAATGTTCTTGAATATTTAAAAATGTATAGCCAGTACTAGCTCTTGTCATTCCACCTGCAGTTCCGATATTTATGAAATTTTTTTTATTTTTTTGTTGTACAGGAAAAAGCGGTATTGCTCCTTTTTCTGCGTATTTAATTTTATAATCAGACCTTTTTAAACGCATCCATCGCCAAAGCCATTGATCGATTTGTTTTTGGTAGTCAAATAATTTTTTATCGTATTTTGAAAACCAAGTCGTTTCTACAAGCATACGATTTTTTTTGAACGGCAGAGTATATATAAAGTGCACTGAATTTCTTTGATCACAATCGAAATTCATCAAATCAAATTTATTAAGATCATAAGCCGGTTCTTTAGATTTGAATTCTATTTCTATACCGTAAAAGTGTTGCCAGTAATTTACTTTATCTCTACTAAATTTTTTTATAGATGGTACGCTATTAAAAACGACAGACCCTTTAAACTGGGACTTATTTAATTTTTTTTTGAAAATGATATTTTTATTTTTTTTTAATTTTTTAAGTATTTTTTGGTAAAATTTCTCACTATCTATACTTTGGTAGGGATAAGAGCCGCAATCACTTTCACTATTTTTTCCTAAAAATTCAGTTACATAAAATCTATCCCAACTCTTTTTTACACAATCATTAAAATTATGATTTATTACTTTCCAATATGACCAAGTTTTATCCCTTTTATAATTTGTTCTTGGATCAATAATAGCAAGTTTTTTATTTTTTAACTTTTTATGAAGATCTAGTTCATAAGCCAAAGATAATCCCGCACATCCACCCCCAATTATTATGAAATCAAATTCTTTCATTAAGCCTTATATCCTCGTTAATTAAATTGTATTCAATTTCTTTCTCATATTCTTTTGGTCTTATAAAAAAAAGCTTTACAAAGTCTATAAGGGAAAGAATTGTTTGAATTGTCTTGCTAAAATTTGAAACATAAATTTTCCCAGCTTTTTGATAATCAAAAATATCTTTTTTTTCCAATATTTTTTTTCCTATATGTCTGTAAACTCTTCTAGCAACAATAATTGAAAAACGACAGCTAAGTGGAATATCTTTTATACCCTCAAAAGAACTATCGTAAAAAGTATTAGCTTTTGAAATAGTATTTTTTATATCCAAGAAAATATCTTTAGATTTTTTTATCAAATAAGTTCTGTTTTTTTTTTCATCTTCAACCACATCTCGCGCTATATTTGTAAGTTGCATCGCAATACCCAAATCAATTGCCCTTTGTAAAGATTCTCTTTTTTTTACCCCAAATATTTTTGCCATCATTAAACCCACTGTTCCGGCAACTCTATAAGAGTAAATCAGTAATTCCTTTTCTGTTTTCATTCTTACTTCTTTTTTTAGATCAGAATTCACTCCATCAAATAAATCGTCAACTATTTTCTTTGAAATATTTATTTCATCCATTAAATCCCACATATTCTTTATTACACTGTTATTTTTATTTTTCCCCTCAAACTTTTTCTTAAATTCTTCAAGCTCTTTTTTTTTTATTTCTAAGTCTATATTTTGGTCAGCGATATTATCTATTGTTCTACAAAAATCGTATAAAACAGAGCACTTAAAATAGATTTTTTTTGGTAAAAAGAAACCTGACCAATTAAACGATTTTGCATAAATAGATAAATAATTTTTTGTAGTCATTATAAAATTTTATCTAGAACCTTAGCTGATGAGATAACACCTGGCATTCCCGCACCAGGATGTGTCCCGGCCCCAACAAAATATAAATTATCAAAAATTTCTGATTGATTATGAAATCTAAAATAAGCCGATTGAGAGAATTTTGGTTGTATAGAAAATCCTGAACCATGTAGAGTAGCTAAATCTTTTTCAAAATAATCTGGTGTGAGGTAAAAATCGCTAACAACATTTTCTTTAATACCAGGCAAAACTGATTTATTCATTTTATCTAAAACTAAGTTTTTAAATTTCTCACCTTCCTCTGACCAATTAATATTTGATAAATTATTTGGTACTGGAACAAGTACATAAAAAGCGTCTTGACCATCCGGTGCCATATTAGGATCTGTTGCAGAGGGTCTGTGTAAATAATAACTTATGTCATCTGAAAGCTCCTTTTTCTCAAAAATTTTTTCCAAATGCTTCTCATAAGATTTTCCAAATACAATAGTGTGATGCGCAACGTCTTTGTATTGTTTTTTTGATCCAAAATAATAAACAAAAAGTCCCATTGAGTAATCCATTCTTTTCATTTTTTGCTTGAACAAATAATTGTAGTTATTTTTA
>MDTB01122688.1_pt1 | contig 18282 bp, 10 predicted proteins | sample 811161 | NCBI WGS metagenome assembly MDTB01 (sample SAMN05326650, study PRJNA326480) | marine metagenome | isolation source: seawater | place: Mediterranean Sea | collected 2009
CATTTTTTCTACATCAAATTTTATCAATATATTTTTCCTACCCTCATTTCCAATTGATTGCAACTTGTCTTTATCCATTTCCATAAGTTTATTTAAATGTTCCGCTAGAGACTCAGGTTTGTTGTTCTCAAATAAGAAACCAGATTTTCCATCGATTATAGTCTCCATAGATCCCCCGTGATTACTTGCTACAATCGTTCTTCTCATGGACTGCGCCTCCACTGATATTCTGCCAAAAGCCTCTGGTTCTATTGAGGAAGATACTACTACATCTGAAATATAATAAGCTACCGGCATTTCTTTTAAATGATTTAAGAAAAATACATTATTTTTGAGTTTTAGTTTTTCAACCTTTGAGGCTATTTTTTTGTAATATACCTTTCTGCCTTGATGAGATCCTAGTATTACAGCCTGAAAATTATCTTTATTATATTTAGTTTTAAGAATATTAAGAGACTCTATAAACATCTCTTGTCCTTTCCATTGCGTAAGTCTTCCTGGTAAAAGAATTTTAAATTTTTCTGGACTAAGATTTAACAAAGAATAAAAATTTTGAACTTTTTCGTTAGTTATATTCGAATTATCAAAGTACTCAGTATTTATTCCTCTAAAAATTACTAGAAGTTTTTTCTTTCTGTTAATTAGATGACTATAATTTTTATGGATATGATCAAAAACATAATTTGATCCTGCTATTATAAGACTAGATCTTACCATAACTGAGTTATAAAATTTTTTTAAATTATTTGAGAAATTATAAATCCCATGAAAGGTTGTTACAAATTTTGTTCTTGTAATTAAACATGATAAAAAACAAGACCAGGCGGGTGCTCTGCTCCTGGCATGTACAATGTCGATTCTTACAAAAATTATAAATAAAGAAATTAAGATTGTATTTAACAAAATTAATATAGGATTCTTAGATTGAACAGGAAGTCTAAAAATTTTAACTTTATCTTTTCTAATAAATTTTAAAAGAGGGCCACCACTTGTAATTATGTAAGACTTACAATTTTGCTCTGCGAGGTAGTGTGCGATATCAAAACACCCGGTCTCCGCACCTCCGTAACCTAATTTTGGAATAACTTGCAATACTTTAAAACTCATTAATTATAGTTTAATAAACTTTATATGACTAAATTTAAATATATTAAAATATCTAAAGCAAAAAAACTCAGATATTTAAACAATTATTATAAAAAAAATCTGTATATTGTTTTTCTACCTGGTTTTAAATCAGACATAACGGGAAAAAAACCTAAGGCATTTTCATACTATGCCACCAAAAAGAAAATTGGCTTTTTGACATTAGATTATTCTGGTCATGGTAAATCGTCTGGAGAGTTCGTTAAGGGTAATTTGAGTATATGGAGCAATGAAGCTAAAATTTTAATTAAAAAAATAATAAAAAAAAATGATTTTATTTTGATTGGTTCAAGTATGGGTGCTTGGATTTCATTGATACTCTTTAAACATTTCAAGAATCAAATTAAAGGTTTTATTGGAATTGGATCGGCACCAGAGTTTCTTTCAAGGCTAATGTGGAAAAAATTTAATAAAAAAATAAAAAAAGAAATTATGAAAAAAGGACTAAGTATTATTAAACATGGTGAATATACCTATCCGATCACAAGACAACTCATAAAAGATGGAAAAAAAAATAAAGTTTTATCCAAAAAAATAAATTCAAATATAGATGTTCGTATGTTTCATGGAAGCAAAGATGAGTCAGTTCCAGTATCTTTTTCTAAAAAAGTTTTAAAAATTTTTCCATATGCAAGAAAAAAACTTTATTTAATAAAAAATGGTGACCACAGTTTATCTAATAAAAAAAATATAAAAAAAATTTTACATGAATTAGATAATATTATTTTAAATATGTGACAATTTGCCAGAGAATTAATCTTATAAAATTAATCTTAATTTAGATCGCATACGTGATATGCGTTTTAACTCAGTACTATTCATTTAGAAATTGCTTAAAAGTTAATCAGGAGTAATCTTGATTATTTGGTTGGCATCATATCCCAAGAGTGGGAACACATGGGTAAGGTCTTTTCTTTCCTCTTATTATTATTCAGAGAGGGGCGAATTTGATTTTAGTTTGCTAAAAAATATAGAGCAATACCCACAAAAAAAATTTTTTGAATCTGAAATTAAAGAACCTGCCGAAGTAAGTAAATACTGGGAAGTATCACAAAAAAAAATAATTGATAAAAAAAAATTGAAAATTTTAAAGACTCACAATTCCTTACATTCCTTGAATGGTTATGACTTTACTAGCAACAAATTCACTCTAGGGAATATATATATCATTAGAGATCCAAGAAATATTATCACATCTCTAAAAAATCATTTTGATTTAAATTATGAAGATGCTCTTGATTTTATGTTAAATGAAAGAAAATTTATTCATGACGATAGAGAAAAAGATTATGCAGATTTTCATTTTTTAGGTTCATGGTCGCAGCATTATAAATCATGGTTGAAAGATAAATCGATTAAAACTATTTTTATAAAGTATGAAGATCTTGAAACAAAGACTTATCAAACATTTGAAAGTATTATTAATTTTATAAATAATATTTCTAAATCTAATATACCCACGAACAAATCTAAAATAAAAAATTGTATTTTTACAACAAGATTTGAAAAGTTAAAAAAAATTGAGGAAGAAAATGGTTTTGAAGAAGCTATTTATTCCAAAAAGTTAAAAAAAAATGTTAATTTTTTTAACCTGGGGTCAAAAAATAAATGGGAAAGCGTTATACCAAGAAATTATCATAATAAAATTAATAAAGCTTTTGAAAAAGATTTGAGATTATTAAAATACATTTAGTTTAAATTAAAAATACTTTTTTAGAATATTTTTATTAGGTTTCATCCAGAAATAAAGATCGGTAATAATTTTTTTTAAATTTCTTTTAGGCTTCCACTTGTAAAGTTTTGTTGCATAGCTATTGTTAGTAACAAAATACGGAACATCATAAGGAGATGTTTTTTTAATTGAGCCTATTCTTATTTTATTTTTTGATACTTTCCTAGAAAGTTCAGTTAGCCTTAGTAAGTTTAATGAATTTTTCTTACCTCCGCCAACATTCATTAATTTATTATTAATTTTTTTTAATTTTTTAATCTGAAGTAAAATTAATTCACAAAGATCTTGGATATGCAGAACATCCCTTACCTGTTTTCCTTTACCCTCAAAACCGATGTAATTAAGTTTCAAGCGGTTTAGATGTCTCCATACCCAAAGACTTACGAAACCTTGTTCTTCTTTTCCAAATTGCCATGGCCCAGACACCAGTGCTACTCTATTTATAATGTATTTTATTTTATGCAAATATGAATATTCTTTAATTAAAAGCTCAGAACTGAGTTTAGTAAAACCGTAAATAGACTTATAATTTTCGACATTAAAATTTTCTTTAATGGATATTCCTTTTTTTAGTCTAAATAAATTTTCCATAGCGTAAACTCTAGAACTTGATAAATAAATTATATTTGATTTGTCTTTAGCGCACTTCTTTAAAATATTAAAAGTTCCAATTAAATTAGAGTTGAAAACCTCATCTATTTTATTTCGAGATGCCTCGATAGCAGGTTCAGCTGCGCAATGAATTATTAAATCAAACCTTTGAAATTTTTTGAATATTGTTACTTTTGAAATATTAAGTTTAAAATTTTTTATTTTTTTTTTTGATAAAATTTTATGATTTAAAATCGAACCTTTTCTAGAAAGATTATCAACACTTGTGATTTTAGCGTTTCGAATATTTTGTTTTAAAAATATTGCTAGATTCGAACCAATAAACCCACAGCCACCTGTGATTAATATTTTCATTTACGTTTATCCTGTCTGTAAAATATTTTTTTTGAGAGTAATTGGATTTTCCAGTTTACTCAACATTTCTATTGGGCAGACCTGCTTGAAGTTTTCAACTTCATCGTGGAAATTATCCAATATACCTTGTGAAATTTTCGAACCTGTTTCTGAATTGTATTCTTCGATAAGGATTTTTAACCTATCTTTCCAGTATTTTGTTTCAGGTTTTAACCACACTACCGAAGTAGGGTTAACATAGTTTTCAAAAATATTTTTTGGATCGTAAATAAAAGCCATTCCACCTGTCATTCCTGCAGCAAAATTGTCACCCACATTACCTAATATTACTACTTCTCCACCTGTCATGTATTCGCAACCATTGGCATCGCAACCTTCGATGACTGATATTCCTCCTGAATTTCTTACAGCAAATCTCTCTCCTGCTTTGCCTGATGCAAATAATTTGCCTGAGGTTGCGCCATATAGCACGGTATTTCCAATAATAGTATTTTCGCTTGTTTTAAATTTATTCTCCTTTGATGGACTAACGACTATAGTTCCGCCAGACAAACCTTTAGCTACATAATCATTTGCATCACCAAATAATTTGATTTTGATGCTCTTATGAAGAAAAGCTCCCAAAGATTGTCCTGCTGACCCTTGGAGTTTCAAATTTATAATATTAGGTGGCAAATTATCTGAAAAATTTTTGAATATATAATGGGAAAGTTTAGTTCCAACCGCTCTATCAGTATTTTGAACTTTAATATCAGAAAAAATTTTTTCATTATCTTTTAATTTTTCTTTTACATCCATCCAAATTTTTTCATCAATATTATTGTTTGGTACTTGATTTATAAGATCTTTTTTAGAGTACATCTTATTATTTCCTGGATCGGTTTGAACTAATAAAGGATTTAAATCTAAATCATCAAGATTTGGCGAACCTCTACTTACTTGATGTAATAGATCTGTTCTGCCAATTACTTCTTTTAAAGACTTAAATCCGAGTGAAGCTAAAATTTCTCTTACTTCCATTGCAACAAAGCTAAAAAAATTTACTACTTTTTCTGGAGTACCTGTAAATTTTTCTCTTAACTTTTTGTCTTGCGAGCAGACACCAACTGGACAGGTATTTGAATGGCATTGTCTCACCATTATACAACCCATTGCTATTAATGATGAAGTTCCCATACCATATTCTTCTGCACCCATCATAGCTGCCATAACAACATCTCTGCCAGTTTTAATACCTCCATCTGTCCTTAATGTTACTTTGTGTCTTAACTGATTTAGAGTTAAAATTTGATTAACTTCGGTTAAACCCATTTCCCATGGAATACCAGCATATTTCACACTAGTTTGTGGGCTCGCACCAGTGCCACCGGAATGCCCTGAAATTAAAATTATATCAGCTTTTGCTTTAGCCACACCTGCAGCTATTGTTCCTATTCCAGTTGCTGCCACAAGTTTAACTCCTATTCTGGCTTTTGGATTAACTTGTTTTAAATCATAAATTAATTGTGCTAGGTCCTCTATTGAATAAATGTCATGATGCGGAGGCGGTGATATTAGTGTGACGCCTGGTGTTGAGTACCTTAGTTTAGCAATTTCCTTTGTAACTTTAAATCCAGGTAACTGACCTCCCTCTCCGGGTTTTGCTCCTTGCGCAATTTTAATCTCAATTTCTTTACAATTATTTAAATATCTTACGGTAACACCAAATCTGGCTGAAGCTACCTGTTTTACTTTTGAATTAGCAGAATCACCATTCTTTAAAGGTTTAGATCTTTTTTCATCTTCTCCTCCTTCTCCACTACAAGAAGAGCCTTTAATTCTATTCATTCCAATAGCTAATGTTTCATGTGCCTCGGCTGATAATGCTCCGTGAGACATACTTCCGCTTCCAAATCTTGGTGTTATACTTTCTATAGTCTCAACCTCATTAATGTTTATAGGTTTGTTTACTTTTCTAAATTCTAGAAGATCTCTTAGATTAGTTGGACTCAGATTGTTAATTCCTTCGGAATACTTTCTAAACATTTCATAGGATTTTTTTCCAACTGAGTTTTGTAAAAGATGGATTAAGTTTCCTTGAAATTGATGACTCTCTCCTGACTTTCTATACTTATAAATTCCACCAATTGGTAAAACGACTACATTTTTTTGATAAGCCTTATGATGAAGTTCTCTAATTTTTTTTTCTATACCGTAAATTCCAATTCCTGATATTCTGGATATCATCCCTGGAAAGTAATCAGCAACTAAACCCCTGCTTAATCCTACAGCTTCAAAATTACATCCTCCTCTGTATGAGCTTAATACCGAGATTCCCATTTTAGACATTATCTTCAATAATCCTGCGTTTACAGACTTTTTGAATCTTTCAACGCAGCTTTCAAAATCATATTTACCAAAAAGTTTTTTTTCATATCTTTGTCGAATACTGTCAATCGCTAGATAAGGGTTAATTGTTGTAGCGCCAACTCCAATTAATATTGCGAATGAATGTGTGTCCATTGCTTCTGAAGTTTGTACATTTATAGAGGCATATCCTCTGATTGAATGTTGGACTAAATTTGAATTTACGGCACCAACAGCTAGAATCATAGGAACATTAGCCCTTTGTTCAGAGATATTTTGGTCAGAAAGAATTAAATGGTTTGCTCCTTGTCTTACAGCAACTTCTGACTCGTCTTTAATTTGATCTAGTCTATTTTTTAAATTATCTTTTAAATCAAAAGTGCAATCTATAATTTTTATTTTTTCATAAAATATATTTTTAAATTTCTTCAGCTGAGAATTTGTTAAAATTGGGCTATCTAAAACATAAATGTTTTCTTTGGTTAAATTCTCAAAATCCAAAATATTTCCAAGATTTCCAAATCTTGTCTTCAAACTCATAACTTTGTTTTCTCTTAAAGAGTCTATTGGTGGGTTTGTTACCTGGCTAAAATTTTGTCTAAAATAATGTGATATTGGTCTGTAATGATTTGAAAGAACAGCAACTGGAGTGTCGTCCCCCATTGATCCTGTGGCCTCTTTTGCATCTTCTACCATTGGATGCAGTATTAACTCTAAATCCTCTATACTATATCCCGATAGATATTGACGCCTTCTTAAATCATCTTTTGAAAAATTTTCAAATTCTTTTTCTGTAACAATTTTTTTATCTAGGTGAATAATTTGTTTATGAAATTTCTTATAATCTTTGGACAAATAATCTTTTATATCTTTGTCTCTGTAAATTTTTCCTTTTTTCAAATTCACAGCAATCAATTGGCCTGGTCCCAATCTTCCTTTTGATTTAATTTTGTGTTCAGGAATTTGAACCATGCCTGTTTCAGAACCGGCACAAAGTATATTATCGGAGGTAATTGAATATCTTAATGGACGTAATCCATTTCTATCTGTAGCAGCTATTACCCATTTACTATCTGTGGCACAAATTGCTGCTGGTCCATCCCAGGGTTCAATTGTGCTATTTAAAACATCAAAAAGTTGTTGGTGGGCCCTAGGTAAAATTTTACTTCTCTTAGACCACGCATCAGGCATCATCATTAATTTAATTAAAGGTACTGGTTTACCAGAATGAATTAATAATTCAAAAACATTGTCTAACGCAGCTGAGTCCGAGTTTCCTGGAGTTATTACAGGTTTTAAATCTTCAACATTTTTAAAAAGATCGCTAGACATATCCTGTTCATGAATTTTCATCCAATTAATATTTCCTTTAAGAGTATTGATTTCTCCATTATGAGCTAGACATCTAAATGGTTGGGCTAACTTCCAGCTTGGAAAAGTATTTGTAGAAAATCTTTGATGAAAAATTGCAAATCTTGAAATAAATCTTTTATCATTTAAATCTGGATAAAAATCAGATAAAGCTTCGGCTAGAAACATTCCTTTGTAAATAATAGATCTAGAACTTAAAGAACAAACGTAAAAATCATTAATTTGTTCTTTTCTTGTAATTTTTAATATTTTTTTTCTTGAAACGAACAAAAGTCGCTCCAAATCATTTCTATCTATCGATTTATTACTTTTGAAAATTACCTGTGTAATTTCTGGTCTGTTTGAATCTGCAGTTGTTCCTAAAACACTTGGGTTTACCGGAACTTGCCTCCATCCATAAATATAAAAGTTATTTGCTAATAGAACTTGCTCGACTATTGTTTTTGCTTTTTCTTGCATAGCATATTCATTTTTAGGTAAAAAAATCATACCAACGCAGATCTCATCTTTTCCACTATGCTCATGACCTGTATCTTTAATTTTTTCTAAAAAGAAATCTTTCGGAACTTCTACACAAATACCGGCGCCATCTCCGGATCTTCCATCAGCATCAACGGCACCTCTGTGCCAAACAGCTTTTAGGGACTCAATTCCATATTCAACTATCTGTCTCCTTTTCGTACCATCAAGTGATGCTATTACCCCAACTCCGCATGCATCGTGTTCGAGAGATGGATCGTAAGAATAATTTTTTGCTAATAGTTCTTTGTTCTTTAAATACAATTTCATGCTGCCTGTTCCTTTTTTTTATTAATATTATTTAAATATTTCTCAATTTGAACAGCAGCATCTCTGCCATCTTTAACAGCCCAAACTACTAAAGAAGCACCTCTAACTATATCTCCCGCTGCAAAAACTCCTGGTAAGTTTGTTTGCATTGTTTTTAAATCAATCTTTATTGTTCCCCAATGAGAAATCGCTAGATCGTCAGAATTAAAAAGTTTTGGTAAATCCTCTGGATCAAATCCAAGTGATTTAATAACCATATCTGCTTCCAGTTTATAATTTGAGTTTTTAATCGCAATGGGCTTTCTTCTACCTGACTCATCTGGTTCACCTAATTCCATTTTAGAAATTTCAACACCTTCAACTTTTTGTTTACCAATAAATTTAGTTGGGCTCGACAACCACAGGAATTCAACGCCTTCTTCAATAGCATTACCAACTTCTCTGGCTGAGCCTGGCATATTTTCTTTATCCCTTCGGTAAAGACATTTAACCGATGCTGCTTTTTGTCTAACTGCTGTCCTGACGCAGTCCATGGCAGTATCTCCTCCGCCTACCACTACTATCTTTTTATTTTCTGCATTTAATGTTCCATCTTCAAAAAGTTTAACTTCATCTCCAAGACCCTTTCTATTTGAAGCTGTTAAAAAATCCATTGCTGGAAAGATATTTTTTAAATTTACTCCTTCAATGTCGATATTTCGAGCCTTGTATACACCAGTTGCGATTAGTATAGCATCGTGCTTTTCTTGTAGGTCCTGAAGAGTTGCATTTTTTCCAATTTCAAAATTTTGCTTAAATTTAATTCCAGAGTCTTTAAGCAACTTTGTTCTTCTTTCAACTACATACTTTTCAAGTTTAAAATTTGGGATACCATAAATTAATAATCCACCTGGTCTGTCATATCTATCGTATACGGTTACCTGAAAACCGGATTTTCTTAATTCTTCGGCACAGGCTAAACCTGCTGGACCTGCACCAATAATTCCAACTGATTGACTCTTTTGATTTTTTACTTTGATTGGTTTTACCCAACCTTTTTCCCACGCTGTATCTGTAATATATTTTTCAACTGACCCTATCGTAACAGTTCCGTGGCCAGATTTTTCGATAACGCAGTTTCCTTCACATAGCCTATCTTGGGGGCAGATACGGCCACAAATTTCTGGCATATTATTTGTACTTTGTGCAAGTTCAAAAGCTTCTTCTAATCTGCCTTCTGCTGTTAGCTTTAACCAATCAGGAATATTGTTATGTAGTGGACAATGAACCTGGCAGAAAGGTACTCCGCACTGCGAACATCTACTAGATTGTTCTTTTGCTTTTTTATTTATAAACTCACTATAAATTTCGTTAAAATCTTGCTTTCTTTCATTAACTGACCTTTTTGCAGGATTTTGTGAACCAATATTTCTAAATTTTAACATTCTATCTGCCATACTTTAAAAATAATGGATTAAAGTCAGATTTTAAAGGAATATTAGGTCACAGTTGTTTACCTAATATTTAAAAAACCCTTTATTTATAGTTATTTTCTTTGCATAAGAGATATGCAATATTTTAAGTGATCTCATTAGTTGAATTAAATATAAATCATTAAATAAAGAATGGAAAATATTCTTCAGATACTTTTAATTTCCTTAATACAAGGTGTTACAGAATTTATTCCAGTTAGCTCATCTGCTCATGTAAATATACTATCAAGAATATTTGGTTACAAAGACATTGAGCTTGTTATCAATGTAAGTGCTCATTTTGGCTCTCTTATTGCTGTGATATTTTTCTTTAAAAAAGAAATTTTTCATTTTACTAAAAATAAAAACTTATTTTTTAAAATAATAATAGCTTCAGTACCTCTAGGGACAGTGGGTTTTTTTCTCATAAAATATGAAATAGTTTCAAATTTAAGAACTTTTGAGGTTATGGGTTGGACAACCATTATATTTGGCCTTCTATTATATATTTCTGATAAATTTAAATTAAATCAAAATATTGAAAACAATTTCACTTTTAAAAATTCAATAATAATTGGTTTTTTTCAAATTTTAGCTATTATACCTGGTGTAAGTAGATCAGGAATTATTATAACTGGTTCAAGATTTTTAAAATTTAATAGAATAGACTCAGCAAAAATATCCTTTCTAATGTCAATACCTGCTCTAGGTTTTTGGAGTATTTATGGTTTTTACGATTTAATCAGACAAAATAACAATTTTTTAAATATCAGTGCAATTTTAACAGCATTTTTATCATTTATTTTTTCATATCTAACTATAAAATATTTCTTAGTTTACTTAAAAAAATTTAATTTAAGTTTATTTGTGGTTTATAGACTAATTCTTGGAGTTATGATCTTACTTGTGGCTTATTTATAGTGTGAATGTTAAGGTTAAAATGATTAAAAATACAATAAAAAAAAATAATACAACTGCTTTTTGAAGGGATAAACGTGTTAATAATTTCATATTTATATTTTATAATTAACAAAAATAATCATTTAAATCAATGGCTTTAGTTTTAATTACAGGTTCGTGTGGATTAGTCGGTTCTGAATCTTCCGTTTTTTTTGCCAAAAAAGGTTTTGAAATTATAGGTATAGATAATAATTCAAGAAAATCTTTTTTTGGCAAAGATGGTGATATTAGTTGGGTAAAAAATAAATTAAAAAGAAATATAAAAAATTATAAACATTTTGATTTAGATATTACAAACTTTACTAGCTTAGAAAAAATTTTTAAAAAATATAAAAAAAGAATTAAGCTAATTATTCACTCTGCTGCTCAACCTTCTCATGATTGGGCTAAAACAAACATATTTAAGGACTTTGATATAAACTCCAGAGGAACCTTAAATCTTTTAGAACTTACAAAAAAATACTGTTACGATACTCCTTTTATATTTATGTCTACTAACAAAGTATACGGGGATAATCCTAACAAATTACCTCTAATTGAAAAAAAAAAGCGTTGGGAAATAAAATCAAATCACTATTATAAAAATGGAATAACTGAAAAAATGTCTATTGATGATTGCGTACACAGTTTTTTTGGTGCTTCAAAAAGTTATGCGGATTTAGTTGTACAAGAATATGGAAGAAATATAGGTCTTAAAACAGTTTGCTTTAGAGCAGGATGCATAACAGGACCTAACCACTCTGGAGCAAGATTGCATGGTTTCTTATCATATTTGGTCAAAGCATCCCTGGAACAAAAAAAATATTTTATTTATGGTTATAAAGGAAAACAAGTAAGGGACAACATTCATAGTGCTGATGTTGTTTCTTGCTTTTGGGAATATTTTAAAAAACCTAAAAGAGGAAAGATTTACAACATGGGAGGTGGACGAAAATCTAATTGCTCAATAATAGAAGCAATTCAGATAATCGAAAAGCTCACAAGCACTCATTTCGAGTGGGAATTAAAGAAAGAAAATAGAGTTGGTGATCATATTTGGTATGTCTCAAATATGAAAAAATTTAAAAACGATTATCCAAAATGGAAACAAATTTACAATTCTGAAAAAATTATCGGTGAGCTTTTGTCAAATGGCTAGTTTTAAAAAATTAGAAATTAGTTCTAGTCCTTTCTTTCCGCTTTTTTCAGGATGAAATTGACATCCAATTATATTTCCTCTTGAGACAATTGCAGGTATTTCATGCCCCCCAAAATTATATGTAGCTAAGATTTGTTTTTTATTTTTCGGATTTACAAAATATGAGTGAACGAAATAGTAAAAATCTTTTTCATTTATTGAATTAGCAAAAGTTGAAAAATTACTATTTTTAAAGTCTTGCTTCAGATTTAATTTAAACCATCCAATATTGGGGACTTTTAATTTATTTTTTTTTAGTGAAGTATTAGGTAATTTTATTACATCGCCTTCAATAAGACCTAAGCCTTTGCTCAAGCCAAATTCCTCACTTTTATCAAAAAACATTTGTAGACCTAAACATATTCCAAGAATTGGTATATTTTTTTCCTCAGCCATTTTAAGTGTTTCGAAAATTTTTTTAGCTTCTAGTGATTTCATTACTTTTCTAAAAGCTCCAACTCCTGGAAAAAAGATTTTATTCGATGATAAAATCGTTTTTGGATCTTCTGTTATAATTACATTATTATTAAATAGTTCTACAGCTCTTTTTAAACTTAAAATATTGCTGCAACCTGTATCAATAATAGAGATTTTCATTAGCGCCTATCTTATAAATTTTTTATGAATTACCCTTGCGGCCTTATAAACTGGGCTACTCTGTGAAAAATTTTTTCTTACAAAACCTTCTGTGTTTATTAAGAAACTATCCCTCCAATAATTAGCTGAGTTAAATTGATAATGTTTGAAGTATTGCCTTAGTTCATCTCTACTTTTTGCAATTCCGTTGTCTGCATATTTAGCAACATATGGTGTGAAGTCAGGATATAATGATTTCACATTTATTAATTGAGTCTTCATAAAATTACCTATTAGCATGTCGTCGAAAATTTCATTTTTAATTGCTGTAATTAAAGAATTTTTTGGAGCTGAAAATCTTATTTTTTCTTTTCTTTTAGATAAATTAATAACAAAATCTTTTCCACCAACATTAAATATAATTTCACCAAATTTATCTTCTAAGTGGGCCATACTCCTAAAGTAGTTCTCAATCAATATTTTATCTTCTTTTTCTAACACATCTGACCAAGAGTCGCCCATTTCTTCAGGGCTTACTAGACTAGAATTATTTTTTGGAGGATTAATTTCTTTATAATCATTTTTTTCAGAATCCCAAATTATAAATGCTGGCAAAAGTTCGCCAGCTTTAGAGTCAAAACCGTCGCCATGTCTATTTAAGGGCGTTACATATTCATTCATTTTTATAGAATCTTTTCTTGCATATTGATGCATTGATGAAAAAGGAAGAGCAAAATTACAGTTCCATGTTTTCATAGAGCTTGAATACATTTCACCTACATTTGGTTGAAAAGATGCGTAAGGTTTGATAAATTTATTTTCTTCGTCATAAATATTAATCATATCTGCATCACCCCAACCTGCAAGTTTTAGTAAAAATCTATTTTTATAATTTTTAATAGTTTCTTTTATTACGTTTGACCAACCTAATGATTTTCCATCATTCTGGTTAAAAACTATATCCTTTGAAAGTATATCCACCAAAAGTGTAGCATCCTGATTCCAGTCACTAAAGCATTTTACCTTAATATTTTTTGAAATTTGAAACCACTCATTTGATTTCAATTTAATACAATTAAAATTTTTCTTAAAATGATTGAATATTCGATCTCCGTAATGATCGGGTATTAAAAAAACTGATTTTGTAAAGAGTTTTGTTGACTCTTCATCTAAATGATCTGGATGACCGTGAGAAAACCATACATATTTTGAATTTAAAATATTTTCTCTTTGTTGCTTTGGAATTGAATACCTATGCATCCAGCTGCCAAAATAAGGCTTTCCATCAACCCAGGGATCGGTAGTTAAAACTGGTTTCGAGTTATCGAAAAAAGTTGCATTTGCATTTCCTATTGTTTCAAAACCTATCAATTTAATTTCTCCTTTTATTTGTTGGAGGTCCCAGAAGGATTTGAACCCTCAACCTTCTCGTCCGTAGCGAGACGCTCTAATCCAATTGAGCTATGGGACCATATTACATTGAATTATCAAAGAAATCAGCAACTTTAAAGGTCTTTTATATAGCATTGATATGAATTAAATTTAAATGTAATTAGATTAAAAATGTCAGACAAAAAAACCGTAGTTATAACATCTGCCGTAAGGACTGCTATTGGATCTCTAGGTGGAACTCTTAAAAATGTTCCGGCTTTTAAACTAGGTTCAGCTGTAATTTCTAAAGCTATAGAAAAATCAAATTTAAAACCTGCTGACATAAACGAAGTTATAATGGGACAAGTTTTAACTGGCGGAGCTGGTCAGAATCCAGCTAGACAAGCTTCTATTGAATCTGGAATACCCAAAGAGGTTCCCTCCTATGTGGTGAACCAAGTTTGTGGGTCTGGGTTAAGATCAATCGCCTCTGGTTTTCACTCTATACTATCTAATAATTCAAATGTTGTGGTTGCTGGTGGACAAGAGAGCATGTCTCAAGCACCACATGTAATTCATATAAGAAATGGGAAAAAACTTGGTGATACAGAATTAATTGACTCTATGATCAGGGATGGTCTTTGGGATGCTTTTAACGGTTATCATATGGGAATAACTGCAGAAAATGTTGCTCAACAATTTCAAGTTACAAGAAAAGACCAAGATAAATTTGCATATGACTCTCAATCAAAAGCTTTGAAAGCACAAAAGGAAAATAAATTTAACGATGAAATTATACCTTTTGATATAAAATCAAAAAAAGGCAGTATAACGTTTAAAAAAGATGAACATCCACGTGAAGGCATTTCAATGGAAGCTTTGGAAAGACTAAAAACAGCTTTTCAAAAAGATGGAACGGTAACTGCTGGTAATGCATCAGGAATAAATGATGGAGCCGCAGCGATAGTAATGATGTCAAAAGCCGAAGCAGAAAAAAGAGGATTAAAACCTTTAGCAGAAATTAAGTCTTGGGCATCATGTGGGGTTGATCCATCAATTATGGGAACTGGTCCTATCCCATCATCAAAGAAAGCTCTTGAAATTGCTGGTTGGAAATCTAAAGACCTAGATTTGATTGAGGCAAATGAAGCTTTTGCCGCTCAAAGCTGCGCGGTAATCAAAGAGTTATCTTTACCTATGGAAAAGGTGAATGTTAACGGAGGAGCAATAGCTCTGGGACACCCTATAGGTGCATCAGGTACGAGAGTTTTTGTCACACTAGTCCATGAAATGTTAAAAAGAGATTCAAAAAAGGGTCTAGCTACGTTATGTATAGGTGGAGGAATGGGCGTAGCAATGTGTATAGAAAGAAAATGAAATTATTTACGAATAAAAACTTTTTTAAACCAAGAAAAAATCTGAAAAAAAGAGTTATAAAAAAAGTGCCATTTACTGTGAGAGGGTACCAATACTACTATGGCACTATAATTTTGATAGTTCTGTTAATTGGTTTTAGTAAAGTATTTTCTTAGCAAAAATTTTTGTATAAGTATCTGAGAATCCAGATCAACCCTTTTACGTTTAAAAATAAGTCTTAGAAATCGCATGATTTATAATGAAAAATTATGATGTCAAAAAAGCGGGTAAAATATGTCAAAAAAAGTGTATAATAACTTATGGCAAAGAACATTTCTGTTCCTGATATTGGCGATTTTAAAGATGTAGAGATAATTGAAGTTCTAGTCAAACCTGGTGACAATGTTAAAAAAAATGATCCAGTTGTTACTTTAGAAAGTGATAAATCTAGTGTTGAGGTTCCCTCCCCCTTTGAAGGTAAGATTGCAGAATTAAAAGTTAAAATTGGAGACAAAGTTTCAGAAGGTAGTATTTTGGCTACATTAGAAGGTGGTGAAGCCAAGAAGGAAGAAATTAACGAAGATAAGAAAATAAAAAGTATTAAAGTTAATCAAGAAGAAGTTGTTCAAGCAAAAAAAACAAATAATGATAGACCCAATGGTTTAAGAAACGGAAAACAAAAAATTTATGCTCAGCCAATCTCAAAGGACGATATAGATCCGGCTGAAACTCAAGAATGGTTAGACTCATTAAAAGCTGTTGTAAAAAATGATGGCTCATCTAGAGCAGGATATCTTCTTAAAAAAGTTATAGATGAGGCTTATACTCAAGGTTTAACTTTACCAGACACTAGAACAACTCCATATATAAATACAATTCCAGCCGAAGCAGATGTTAGATCGCCAGGAGATCAGAACATAGAAAGAAAGATAAGGGCATATATTAGATGGAATGCTGCTGCTATGGTAGTTAAAGCAAACAAAAAAAATCCTGAGCTTGGAGGCCATATTGGTACATTTGCATCAGCGGCAACTTTGTACGATGTAGGAATGAATCATTTTTGGCGTGCAAAAAATAATAAATTTGGTGGTGATCTTGTATATTTTCAAGGACATAGTGCACCTGGAATGTATGCAAGAGCATTTTTGGAAGGAAGAATTTCTGAAAAACAATTAGATAAATTTAGACAAGAAGTTGAGAAAGGTGGTCTGTCCTCTTACCCGCATCCTTGGTTAATGCCAAAATTTTGGCAGTTCCCAACTGTGTCAATGGGACTTGGTCCAATGATGGCAATTTACCAGGCTCGTTTCACTAAGTATCTAATAAACAGAGGTCTTCTAAAAGATCAAGATAGAAAAATATGGTGTCACTTAGGTGATGGTGAGATGGATGAACCAGAAAGTTTTGGCGCTGTAGGTTTAGCTGCTAGAGAAAAACTAGATAATTTAATTTTTGTTGTAAATTGTAATTTACAAAGACTTGATGGGCCTGTCAGAGGAAATGGAAAAATAATTCAGGAATTAGAGGGTAGATTTAGAGGTGCAGGCTGGAATGTAATAAAAGTGATTTGGGGCTCTTACTGGGATCAGCTTTTGTCTAAAGATAAAACTGGTTTGCTAATTAAAAGAATGAATGAAGCTGTTGACGGCGAATACCAAGCCTTCAAAGCAAAAGGTGGGGCTTACGTCAGAGAAAAATTCTTCGGTAAATATCCTGAATTGAAGGAATTAGTAGCTAATATGACAGATGCAGATATTTGGAAGTTAAATAGAGGTGGACATGATCCACATAAAGTTTATTCGGCTTATCATGCTGCTGTTCGCTGCAAAGGAAAGCCAACGGTAATAATTGCTAAAACAATTAAAGGTTATGGGATGGGTAAATCTGGTGAAAGTATAAACACTACGCACCAACAAAAAAAATTAGATGAAGAAGATTTACTATTTTACCGAGATAGATTTAATGTACCTCTTACTGATAAGCAGGTTAAAAATATTGAATATTATAAGCCAGCAGAAAATTCGCCTGAAATAAAGTATTTAAAAAATTGCAGGCATAAGCTTGGTGGAAATATTCCTGAAAGAACGACTTTTGCAAAACCAGTTAAAACACCACCTAAAGATATCTTTGAAAGTTTCATGAAGTCTACAGGTGACAAAGAAATGTCTACTACTATGGCTCTTGTTAGAATGCTTGCAAATTTATTAAGAGATAAAAATGTTGCACCAAGATTAGTACCAATCATTGCAGACGAAGCGAGAACTTTTGGTATGGAAGGTTTTTTTCAAAAAATTGGTATTTATGCACATGAAGGTCAAAAGTATGAACCTGTGGACTCTGAACAATTAAGTTCTTACAGAGAAGATAAGAGTGGACAGGTTTTACAAGAAGGTATTACGGAGGCGGGTGCAATGTCATCGTGGATCGCAGCTGGAACTTCTTACACCAATCATGATTTAGAAATGGTGCCAATTTATTTATTTTATTCAATGTTTGGTTTTCAAAGAATTGGTGATTTAGCCTGGGCTGCTGCAGATTCTCAAACTAGAGGTTTTTTGATTGGAGCAACGTCTGGAAAAACAACTTTGGCAGGAGAAGGATTGCAACACCAGGATGGACATAGTCTTCTTATGGCTTCCGCAATACCTAATTGTGTAAGCTATGATCCCACATTTTCATATGAAATGGCTGTAATTTTTAGAGATGGATTAAAAAGAATGCATGAGAAAAAAGAAAATATTTATTATTACATAACCGCTATGAACGAAAACTATTCTCACCCAGAAAAACCTGCTGGCTCAGATGATGGCATACTAAAAGGTATGTATTTATTTAAGAATTATAAAGGTAAAGGCAAAGCTAAAGTTCAAATGTTAGGATCAGGAACTATACTAAGAGAAATTATCAAGGCAGCTAAAACTTTATCTAAAGATTATGGAATTGATTGTAATGTTTGGAGCGTAACTAGTTTCAATGAATTAAAGAAAAATGGTATGGAGGTAGAAAGAAAAAATTTATTAAATCCAGGAGAAAAACCAAAA
>MDTB01154633.1_pt1 | contig 18280 bp, 17 predicted proteins | sample 811161 | NCBI WGS metagenome assembly MDTB01 (sample SAMN05326650, study PRJNA326480) | marine metagenome | isolation source: seawater | place: Mediterranean Sea | collected 2009
TTACAACAACTGCAACTCTTTTATTGCTCCTTGCATCACCAGTTAGCTACTCTTTCGTTACTGAAAACAAGCTGGATGAGCATGGATAAGCAAAGAGTTTATGCGATTTTATTAGCGATTTTGATGAGTCTAGCAATCTGGGGCTTGTTGGATGATTTTGTCGTTGATCTAGCGTTTCCGACGGGATTAGGAGGATGGGTTGCTGCGCTGCTGCTTTTGTTTTTGACGCTTCTCCAACGTGAAAATGATAAGAAAGCAGAGGACTAAAGTGGAACACAGTTGAAAGGGCTTGATGCACCATTCAATAACCTGAGTTTTCCTTAATAAATAACCTACGAAACCACTGTCTTCGGTTGTTAGGCCGTTAGCAGTGGTCCCTTTTTTAAAATTAGTCTTTTTTGTGTCTGGGCGGTAACCACAACTACCAACAGACAGCAGACCTCCCCCCGTACCTCATTAATGCTCCGGTATACTTCTGGTATACTTTTGGGGAAAAACACGCCGTTAGGTCTCTAAAAACATAGGGTTTTATAGGAGGTTAGGGCGTCTCCTCGGCACCATTTTTGTCCCATCGGAACGGCGGTTGCCTTACTGTCGGCCTTCTAGCTTTTTATTATACCGGGAATCGCCGTCGAGCACCGCTCATTTATCGGACTAGGGCTCTGATCCCTGCCTAACCATCAAACCCTTCTTCAAGCTTCGAAGGCTTCGATCTCTGACCGACTTAACCCGGCTTTTTCTGCGGCCGAACAAATTGCACCCCAGGATTGCTCATCAATCGGTATTCCTTGAGTAAGCCGGTGGGCTCGACTTGCGCGTTCAGGATCCCCCGGCAACTGCACTTGATCAAATCCCTCAGCAGGCGCAGCACTTCGCGCGTACGCTTGCATCCCAGCAACTTCCCGGGCAAAACCCGCCGCACCGCCGAACACATCAGGATCAAGGATCAACATCAACATGTGATTTACAGTCATTTCTTGCTGTTTGTCTAAATCCTGCATCGTCCACTCACCGGCCAATGCGCCGCCAAGCAACTCACACATGAGCGCGAGCCCAGAGCCTTTGTGTCCTCCAAAAGGCCCCAAAGATCCTCCCTCAGCAATCGCGTTAGCATCCTGGGTTGGCCGACCGGCTGCATCAAACAAGGCGCCTTCTGGGACCTGTTCACCTTTCATATTTGCAACCCGAACTTTACCCAGGGCAATGGCGCTGGTTGCCATGTCCAAAATCAGCGGCGCTTTTTCAGTTGGGACGCCGCAGCAAAAGGGGTTCGTTTGTAATCTTTTTTCTCGGCTACCCCAAAGCGACACAAAGGGTGGGTGTCCAACAACATTGACGAAATGAATCGAGACCATTCCCGCGGCGACGCAGTGTTCGGCATACGTTCCGATGCGACCCAAATGATAGTTATTGCGCGCACCCACGCAGGCCAAGCCCAGTTGTTTTGCTTTTTCAATGCCAAGATCCGTCGCCTGTCGTCCGACGACCTGTCCCAAACCAAATCCGCCGTCAGTCAGCAAGACGGCGCCATGATCTTTCAAAACCGACGCATTTTCGTTGACCTTGAGCCCCCCCCTTAAAGCACTGCCCACATAGTTGGGGATCATCCCAACGCCGTGGGAATCGTGTCCCTTCAAGTTGGCTTCAACAAGATGAGCTGCTGTCTCAAGCGCTTTGTCAGGTTCTGTACCGAGGCGTTCGAAAATGGTTTGAGCAAATGATTTTAGCTTGAGATGATCGATGATCACTGAACATTCCTTATGGAAGTAGATTGGAGGTCGCGACCGGTTGTCTGCGGACGGTTGTCCGCTCATTGACAGCATTCGGCCAACGAGGGATCCATCTCAAAGTCACCGTCTTGCATTTAGGCGGAAAAACGATGGCCCCGTCAAGCTCTGCACTTTTTGCTGAATTAAAAGCGCTGGCTTCGCCGCGATCCGCTGAGTGCCTCATCGCAACGTAATGGTAACGCTGGCTCTTAGGTGGCAACGCTTAAGAATTCACTGGAGCCGACATCTTAACTCCTCAGACAGTCAGATTAATCTAGCGATGATCTGAGGATTGTTTCTGCTCGGTCGGGTCCAGTCGAGACAATATCGACCGGGACACCACAAATCGATTCGATTCGGGCGAGATAGGCTTGGGCGGTGAGCGGTAACGCATCAAAAGACTGAAGTCCTGCCGTCGGTTCGTCCCAGCCTGGCAGAAATTCGTAGACCGGTGCTGGCATTCCCTGCTCGTCCATCTCATAGTCAACGCAAAGACCAATCTCTTTAAGACCATCGAGCACGTCGAGCTTCGTCATACACAGTGCGGACAGACTGTTCATCTCAACAACCCTTCGAAGCGCCGCCAAATCCAGCCAACCGCAGCGCCTTGGCCGTCCCGTTGTGGCTCCAAATTCATGACCCACTTCAGCAAGATGGCGACCCGTTTCATCATGGAGTTCCGTTGGGAAGGGTCCTTCTCCGACCTGGGTGGTATAGGCTTTCGTGATCCCTAAAATATAATCAAGATACAAAGGCCCGACCCCGCAGCCCGCACTGATTGCGCCTGCAGTTGTATTTGATGACGTCACAAAGGGATAGGTCCCATGATCAATATCGAGCAACGCACCTTGAGCTCCCTCGAATAAAACCGCAGCCCCTGAACGCCGATAGTCTGCCAAGGTCGTCAAAACATCCCCCATCATGGGCTTGAGGGCCTCCACATAATCCAGACTTGCTGCCAGGCATTCCGCCAGACTCACAGGCTCGGCCTCATAGTACTGCTCGAGCATAAAGTTATGATATTCAAGCAGCCCTTCAATCTTATAAATCAGCTGCTCACGATCCAGCAAATCTCGGAGCCTTAAGCCCCTGCGTCCGACTTTGTCTTCATAAGCAGGACCAATCCCTCGGCCGGTCGTGCCTATTTTTTGGTTACCACGCCTAAGTTCCACGCAACGATCGAGGGCCACGTGATAGGGCATGATTAATGGACAATCCAGGCTCAGTAACATCCGATCTCGAACACTGACACCGGTTTCTTCAAGTTCAGCGATTTCCTTCATCAAATCGGGTATCGACAGGACAACGCCATTACCAATCAGACAGCGAACACCTGGATGCAAGATGCCCGATGGGATCAGATGGAGCACGGTCTTTTTCCCTTCGACCACTAGAGTGTGTCCTGCGTTGTGGCCTCCCTGAAACCGAACAACTGCGGCAACGTCTTCTGTCAACAGGTCAACGATCTTACCCTTACCCTCATCCCCCCAATGGGTTCCGATGACCACTACGTTCTTTTTACTCATCGGAACCCTTACCTCGCTCATCCGCTTTCATGAATCCTGCTCAATCGGTTGAAGATTCCAGGCACCATCCACCCAGGCCAAACGTGACTCCCCTGGTTTCTGCTCGGCTGAACCCTCAACGACGATATAACCTTGAGAACGCAAAGCAGCAATGGCAGACCATTTTTCCACAATATTCATTGTGCTGCCTGAATCACAGTGGACAACTTTTGCTGCTGGGGTTTCAGAAATTTGATCGCTGACGGAGAGTAACTCTATATCGAACCCAGTCGCTGCTCTGGCTCGACCAAACACGGCACCAATATTATCGTAACGCCCACCCTTAGCTACGGTTTGCCCGGAGTCGGGTAGAAATACAGAAAAAACAACCCCGGTGTGGTACTCAAATCCACGCAACTCCGACAGATCGAAGCTCAGTTGGACATTGGGGAACCTTTGCTTGATGGCCCCGCTCAATTCAGCGAGATTATCAATCGCCATAGCGATTTGTGGCCAGTCCTTAACCAAGGCTGCCGCCGTATCTAGAATCGCAGCATCTCCGGACAGGCGAGGTAGCTCGCAAATCAGGCCAGCCAGCATGGGGGGCAATTCCTGTTCTCGAACCTTTTCCGCGAGAGCATCGTGGGATTTTCTTTGAACCAAAGAAAATATCTCTGACTGCTGGTCTTGATTAAGATTCGCCTGACCCAGAAGACACCGAAAAATACTGACATCACCCAGCTCCAATTGAACGCCCTCCAAACCCAAAGCATTCAACGTCTCCATCAATAGACTGATCATTTCAACGTCACCGGAAAGTTCCGGTTCACCAAAAAGCTCTGCGCCCACCTTCAGAGGCGTTCTTGAGGCCAACATATGATCCGGGCGGCTTTGCAGGACAAAGTCTGCGTAACACAATCTCGTAACCGCTGAGCGACCTAGACTATGGGCGTCGATCCGTGCCGTTTGGGGAGTTAGGTCCGCAGGCAAACCCATCATGCGACCTGTCAGTTGATCGATCACTTTAAACGTTTTGAGGTCTAAATCTTGGCCCGTCCCGGTCAGTAGAGATTCTAAGAATTCGAGTTTTGGGGGAATGACGTATTGGTACCCCCAGAGCTTAAAAAGATCCAAGCAGACGCGGCGGGCTTGTTCCAACTTAGCGGCGGGTTCTGGAAGAATATCTTCAACACCATCGGGCAACAGCCAGTGCTCAATCGTCATAGGGGCGGACCATCCTAACCGTTTAACAAGTAGAGAAGTCCTGTCCCTAGCAACATCATTGCCAGCCCATAACTTCTCAGCGCGTTATCTTCCATATCCTGAACGGCGGAGACAAGACGTTTCCAACGATTAGGTGCCGCAAAAGGAATCAGGCCTTCAAGGACCAAAACTAGGCACAAGGCCACCCACAAGTCATCAAGGTCCATAAGTCCCTACCTCAACCACGGGTTGTCTCAGTTTTTTAAGGACTGGCTATCGTTCAGATACTTGAAAAAATCACTGTTGGGATCGAGCAGTAAAATATCGCTTTTCTCAGCAAATGTTCGTTTATAGGCTGCCATGCTTCGATAAAACTTGTAGAACTCTTTGTCTTGGTTGAAGGCCCGAGCATAGGAGGCCGCCGCCTCAGCGTCGCCATTACCCCTGACAATCTCTGCATCTCCGTACGCTTCCGCGAGGATTACCTCTCGTTGCTTGTCTGCATCTGCGCGAATTCCAACCGCTAATTCTTGCCCCTTGGCGCGATGCTCCTTGGCCTCGATATCTCGCTCGGTGTTCATTCGCATGTAGACGGATTGACTCACCTCCTGAGGTAAATCAATTCGCTTAACACGAACATCAACCACCTCGACACCCAGTTCAGCATCCGCGACCTCGTTGAGCGCCACCACAAGGGCTTCCATCAACTCATCGCGCTGCCCTGAGACCACTTCGTGCAGGGTTCGTTTACTGATTTCGTTTCGAAGGCCATTGTTGATCCGTTGCTTTAAGAGCTCTTCAGCTCGCCTCTGATCACCTGAGGTGGCTGTATAGTAGGTTTCGACTTTTTTAACCCTGAACTTAGCAAAGGAATCAACGATCAATGCCTTTTTTTCCAGCGTCAAAAATCGTTCTGCAGGCGCATCGACGGTCAGTACTCTGCCATCGAATATCCGTACTTCTTCCATGAAAGGCAGCTTCAGATGGATGCCCGTTGAAATATCAGGATTGACCACCTTACCCAATCTGAGTAGGACCCCCCGCTCCATTTCATTGACGATATACACCGAACTTGATCCGATCAGAACCAACCCCGCCAGAAGAATCATGATTACCGCTAATCGATTAGACATATTAGTCTCCTAAACTACTGACGATCTCGACGGCTGCGAGCAGACGTCGTGTCTTGGGGTCTTTGAGAAACCGAGTCAGACCCAGCCATACCATTGCCGCGGACGGTTTGTCCGCCCTGCTGCATCATGCGATCGAGCGGGATATACATCATGTTATTGCCGCCCTCGACATCGATCATCACTTTTGATGAGTTAGACATCACCGCCTCCATCGTATCGAGGTACATGCGCTCACGGGTGACCTCGGGCGCAGCCTTGTATTCCACATAGAGCTGGTTAAATCGTTCGGCTTCACCTCTCGCCTGGGCAACAACCCGTTGTCGATAACCCTCGGCCTCCTCCAAGTAACGCTGCGCCTCACCCCGGGCTTCAGGGATGACCTGATTGGCGTAGGCGTCCGCCTCGTTGCGCACTCTCACTTCGTCTTCCCGGGCTCTGATGACTTCATCAAACGCTTCCCGAACCGCATCTGGCGGCGCTGTCTCATCGACGTTGACCTGGGTCACGAAAATACCCGTGCCGTAGGCCATCATATAATTTTGGATACGCGCTTTAATCTCATCACCCATCACAGCACGACCTTCGGTCAGAACCTCATCCATCTCCGTGCTACCAGCGACATGGCGGACCGCAGCTTCGGTCGACTGATGCAGACTTTTTTCTGGATCTCTTACTTCGAGCGCGTATTTCTTTACATCGTCGATGACATATTGAACCGTCAGCTTCACTTTGACGATATTCTCGTCTTCGGTGAGCATCTCCGAATCATGGGGGTGCGACCTCACTCTGGAAACATTGTGAATGATCACTTTGTCGACAATCGGCGGGTACCAGCTAAGCCCCGGCATCACAATGGCTTCTTGAACTTCGCCGAATCTCAGTACGACGCCCCGCTCCTGTTCATCCAGAGTATAAATTCCCATAAGGCCATAGCCAACGAGCCCGCCCAGGACGATTAATATAAGCAATGATGACGTCAGACGGCCGCCGCCCGAGGGCGCACTGTTTTTACCGCCGCCGAACATTCCGCCCAAATTGTCTCTGAGCTTCTTAAACGCCTCATCCAAATCGGGTGGTCCCTGATCCTGACGATTGCCCCAGGGATCCTTATCTCCACCGTTGCCGGGTTCATTCCAGGCCATGTCTTTCTCCAAATCCGCTGTTGAGTGTTATCTTCCCACTTATCGCGCCAAGATGCATTGTCTAAGCGCTCGTTATTGCCGCATTCAGGCGTGCAAGATTTTTCTTTTCTATACGTAAATGCATTTCGATTGTTCCACAGTCCTGCATGACTTCTTCGATCACTGATGCCATTTCGAAACACTTTGCTCTGATGCGGCCCTGTTCAGGGGTCAGTTTGATCACTGTGTTGACCACGTCACTGGCAATCAGCTCATCAATACAACGGACCAACGCGGGCAGCCCTCTGCCGTCGATGGCCGAAACCTGGACCGATACGGGGATACCCATTGCATTTCGGCGAACCTCTGGCCCAGCATCTTCCACAAGATCCGATTTGTTCAGCACCAACAACTGAGGTACTCGGCTTGCACCAATCTCAGACAAAACCGCATTCACCTCAAGCTCCCGCTCCTGCTTTTCATCAGCGGCAGCGTCGATGACGTGGAGAATCAAGGTCGACTCAGACACTTCTTCTAACGTGGCCTTAAAAGCCTCAATCAATCCATGGGGCAATGCCCGAATAAAGCCCACCGTATCGGAAAGCACGGCTTTGCCCGCAAGCGGTAACGCGATCTGTCGCAACGTCGGGTCAAGCGTTGCAAACAATTGATCCGCGGCATGCACATTGGCCTCGGTCAAACGATTGAACAAAGTCGACTTACCCGCATTGGTGTAACCCGCTAGGGCAATCGTCGCGGTCTCGGATTTAACCCGTGCCCGTCGGCTCTGATGACGCTGCCGCTGAACCCTGGCTAGCTTTTCCTTAAGCTTTTTGTTGCGCGCACCCAGAAGCCGTTGATCCGCTTCTAACTGGGTTTCTCCCGCACCGCCAAGCCCGGCGCCAGCGCCACCGCGTTGACGATCGAGGTGAGTCCAGCCTCTGACCAATCGAGAAGCGCTGTGGTCAAGCTGAGCTAGCTCCACCTGCAGCTGCCCTTCAAAGGTGCGAGCCCGTTGGGCAAAAATCTCTAAGATCAGTGCCGTGCGGCCCATCACTCGCTTACCAATCGCCGCTTCAAGATTTCGCTCTTGGGTTGAGGTCAAGTCCTCGCTAAAGATGATCAGTTCTGCTGAAGCGGATTCCGCTGCGTCCTTGATTTCCTCAACCTTACCGGATCCGACAAGGGTTTTTGGATGCGGCTCCTTACGGGCACTTTTGACGAGGGCAATCGGCATAAGGCCGGCAGAGACGGTCAGCTCTTCAATTTCTTCTGGTGTGGCAAGCTCGGAGCCTTTGTTCTGAATGAAAACAAGAAGCGCTTGAGAGCCGCTGGTAGGCCGGTCAAAAAACACGCTATGGGCCTGAGGCCTTAATGCGAGGCTTCCAGAGACTCACTGGCATCGCCATCGACATCGAAGGTAAAAGGACGTGAAGGCACAACGGTTGAAATGGCGGATTTGTAGATCATTTGATTCACCGTATTGCGCAAAAGAATGACAAATTGGTCAAAGGATTCAATCTGGCCTTGTAATTTGATACCACTGACAAGAAAAATAGACACCGGAATCCGCTCTTTTCTCAATGCGTTTAAAAATGGGTCCTGTAATGACTGACCTTTTGACATGGTGTCTCCTTATTGATCATACGCAGCTCTTTCGCTACGCCGCTCTTGCAAAAAAGCACCGGTTTACTGCCGATGGCCTTTTTGTGAGCCCTTCCCTGGGCCAGACCGTTCTTAGAAGCCTCGTTTCCGAACGGCCCTCTTTTCACCCTATCTTTAATATGTTGTCGACTTCCTCAATTTTCAAGAGCTGATCAAGCGCCGGTTCCGATATTTTTTGTAACTGAGGCCAAGCGCGCAGCCAAGTCAATTGTCGCTTGGCCAGCTGACGGGTTGCAACCACTGCTTTATCGAATAACCCGTCTGCACTGAGCTCCCCTTTTAAGTGCTGCCATACTTGCCGATAACCAACCGCTTTCATCGCAGGCAAAGCCTCGTGCAGGTCGTAATCGCGCTTGAGACCCTCGACCTCTTGAATGAGCCCTTGATCTAACATTTGACGGAATCGTACCGAAATATCCTCATGCAAGCCGGATCTTGAGATCGGCATTATCGCAACTTCAGTCAACGCCGTTGTTGTACCCTGCTGCCCATCTTTGATTAACTCAGATAGCGACCGACCTGTGAGTCGGTAGACCTCGAGTGCTCGTTGCAGCCTCTGAGTGTCACTGGGCTTTATCCGTAGACTGGCTTCGGGGTCGATCCTCTGCAGTTCCTGATGCAGCGCTGCCCAGCCCAGACGATCTGCCTCGGCCAAAACCTCAGCCCGAACAGCATCATCGGCTTTCGGCAAACGAGCCATACCTTCGCGCAAAGCTTTGAGATAGAGCATTGTCCCCCCAACGAGCACCGGCAGCCGACCGCGGCCACGAATCTCCTCCATTGCAACCTCGGCATCCTGGCAAAAATCGAACGCTGTGTAAGGTTGGTCAGGCGCCCTGATATCGATTAAGTGGTGGGGAACTTGGCACTGTTGCTCCTTGCTCGGTTTCGCTGTACCGAGATCCATCCCTTGATAGACCTGCGCCGAATCGACGCTGATGACCTCAACATCGAACTGCCGCGCCAACTCGAAAGCAAGCGCAGATTTACCACAGGCCGTCGGGCCTGTAATCACCAGGGCCGTCTTCAAACCTATTGGCCTCTCATAAAGAGCCCATCGAGTTCAGCCAGGCTGAGCTGGAACCACGTCGGTCGACCATGGTTACATTGGCCGCTTCTTTCAGTTTCTTCCATATCTCGCAGCAGGGCATTCATTTCGGGAATCGACAACTTTCGATTCGCCCGAACAGAACCGTGGCAAGCCATGGTTGAGAGCAATTCGTCTCTTTGCTCCGTCATTCTCTGGCTGCTGCCGTATTCCAAAAAGTCGGACAGTACATCTCGCACTAAGCCCTCCGGGTTTCCACGACCCAGCATCGCCGGCACGCCACGAATCACAATACTTTCTTCAGAGGCAACCTCAAGCTGTAAGCCTAATTGGGTAAGCTCCGGCCCAAGCGCCATCACCAAATCAACTTCTTGGGCGCTCAGCGCCAAGCTCACTGGTACCAAAAGCGGTTGCACTTTGAGCTCATCGTGGTCCATGGCATTTTTCAGTCGCTCGTAGGTAATCCGCTCATGCGCCGCATGCATATCAACAGCAACCAAGCCCTGCGCATTTTGCGCCAATATATACACTCCATGGAGTTGACCCAAGGCATAACCTAAAGGCGGTATATCGTCGGCCTCAGCCGAACCGAAGTCGATGCTGGCGGTGGAATGCGTCCAATTGCCCGGATTGCCGTTCGATGAGGAAGATAACTTAAAATAGCCGGACCCCATCCCACTGCTCCTGGGGAACGCGATATTTCTTTGCGTATAGCCTTGCTCCTGTTCAGCGCCTTCTGGCCAATTCATCGATGCTGCTGCATCAGTGCTTGCTGGCACCGTATTGCCCTCGGGTCGGACCGAAGCAAGAACCCGGTGAATCGTTCGATAAATTAAATCGTGAATCGACCGACTGTCTCTAAATCGAACTTCGTGTTTGGTGGGATGCACGTTGACATCGACTTGTGTGGGGTCAAGATCCAAAAAGATGGCGTAGACTGGATGACGTCCATGGTAGAGGACATCCTGATACCCTTGGCGCACCGCATGACTACAGACTTTGTCGCGAATACTCCGCCCGTTCACAAAAAAATACTGTTGATCGGCTTGGCTTCGGGAAAAAGTCGGCAGGGAGATCCAACCTTTAAACGTCACTTCACCCAGTTTTTCCTCAAAATAAAGTGCCTGATCCACAAAACTCTGCCCGAACACCGTCTTAATTCTCTGTTGCTGATCAACCTGACCTGAGACCGCTTGAACTTGGCGATACGGTTTACCGTTGTGGGTAACCATCAGCGTGATATTGGGATGGCTCAACGTCATTTTTCGAATGATCTCGTCGATACGAGACAATTCTGTTTTTTCGGTACGCAAAAATTTTCGTCGTGCCGGGGTGTTAAAAAACAGATCCTTAACTTCAACGGTGGTTCCCCGCGCGTGGGGGGCGGGAGCCACCTCGGAACGCATGGCCTCACCCACAACCTGGACTTTAAATCCGGCCTTCTCATCCGTCGCATTCGAGGTCAGTGTCAACTTGGAAACCGAGGCGATCGAAGCCAGCGCCTCTCCTCGAAACCCCAGTGAACGAATACCTTCAAGATCAGACTGACTCGCGATTTTTGACGTTGCATGCCGAGACAACGCTAGGGACAAGTCGGCCTCATCTATTCCAGAACCATTATCGCGCAATCGAATGAGCTTGGTGCCACCAGCCTCAAGGCTTAAATCAACTCGAGTGGCCCCTGCATCGACCGCATTTTCCATCAGTTCCTTAACCACCGATGCGGGCCTTTCGACAACTTCCCCCGCCGCGATCTGGTTGGCTAAACGACTTGATAACAGTTGGATACGCATCAGCTTCGCCCCGGTATCTTAAGCACTTGACCGACCCGGAGCCGATCATTTTTCAGCGAATTCGCGGTTTTGATCGCTCGCTGGGAGACGCGATAGCGCTGAGCAATCTCGGACAGCGTGTCGCCGCTTTTAATTCGATAGTCAGTCATGGTCGGCTCTGACTCAATCCGCTTCGCGAAAAAGGTCGCTTCCGGAGGTTGTTTTCGAAAGTAAGCGTAAACACCTTCAAAAATCGCATTGGCCATTTTAACTTGATGCTTTTGAGTTCGAAGCTTTTTCGCCTCTCCAGGGTTCGAAATAAATCCTGTCTCGACCAGAATCGATGGAATGTCCGGCGATTTCAATACAATAAAAGAAGCCTGCTCCACGGACCGTTTATGCATTTTATTGATTCGAGCGATTGCCTTGACCACCTCACTGCCCATTTCGAGACTCGAGCTCAAACTCGCCGTCATCGAAAGATCCAGCAACACACCCGCAAGCACATCGTCTTTATCATCTAGGCTCACGCTGCCAACCCCGCCAATCAGATCTGCACGATTTTCTTTTTCAGCAAGCCACTTTGCAGTCTCGCTGGTTGCGCCCCGCTGAGAAATCGCAAACACAGACGCACCGCTTGCAGAGGGCGTCTTCCACGCATCAGCATGGATCGATATAAACACATCTGCCTGGTTTTTGCGGGCCAATGCGGTTCTCTGACGGTGCGCAACATAATAATCCCCGGTGCGGGTCAGCACCGCTTTAAAGCCCGGTTCGCGATTGATAATTGCCGCAAGCGATTGCGCTATGGCAAACACCACATGTTTTTCATAGGTTTTCGAAGGACCTATTGCGCCCGGATCATCACCCCCGTGCCCGGGATCGATAGCAATGATGATGTCCCGCAATGGCTGACTCGATGGAACGATCGATGGCTGAGCCACGGCAACTTGCTTTGGAAACAAATCAATCACGAGCCGATCACCGTACTGAGCCACAGGCTTGAGCAGGAAACTTCGTGGTTTAACAGGCTCAGCCAAATCGAGCACCACCCTTAAGTCCTTGAGCTTTGCTGAAGAAAATCGAATTTTCTTGATCGCCGTATTTTTAAGCGAAGCCTGACCCCGTTTCTGCTGCCGCGTTGCCTTCCTGAGCCTTGACTCGGGTAAATCAATCACCAACCGGAGCGGGTTCTCAAGAACAAAGAGCGTATGCTCTAAAGGCCCGTTGACATCTAACACCAATCGAGTTTTTTCCGGCGAGGCGTGGATGCGTAAGTTTTCCACCCATGCGTCCTGGGCAGTGACCGATAGTGGCACCGCCAAACACCCAACGATGAGCGCCGCCCAACGCAAGAATCGAGTCAGCGGCGGGCCCATAAAAGCCATTGTCACGCGCTCAAGCCTGCAAGCGCAGTCCGACCCCTGAGAGTTTGCGCTGATACCGAGAGGCATCGCTCAGTGTCTCCAGTGACCATCATCTTTACCTCCAGATCAGGCTTGGGCAATAACTCGGAGCCCTTCTGAGACCACTCGATCAAACACAACGCCTGATCATGAAAATACTCATCCACACCCAAATAGTTTAACTCGTCGGGATGACTGAGTCTGTAGAGATCAAAATGGTAGATGTTCAGTGCATCAAACTCGTAGGGCTCAACCAATGTGAATGTCGGGCTCTTGACGGCGCCTGAGTAGCCCAATGCCCGAAGCACACCCCGACAGAGCGTTGTTTTGCCGGCGCCTAGGTCGCCATTGAGAAAGATGATACCCGTTCCATTCAAGGCCCTCACAAGCTGGGCGCCCACCGCCTCGGTTGCCTCATCGCTTTGGGTCACCCACTGCATCAGTGCAATCCTGCCAGTGATCTGCCAATTCCCGAGACCACATCGCTGGCAAGTAAACCGGCTTCGCCGGTCTTTGAAACTGCGGTATCAGCAGCTGATCCATGATGCGCGACACCAAGGGTTGCGGCGTCCCACAAAGTGAACCCTTGGGCAATCAAAGACCCTATCACGCCTGAAAGCACATCCCCCATACCCGCAGTCGCCATGCCGGGGTTACCCGATCGATTAAGCGCCGTCCGAGTCCCATCTCCCACTAACGTACCGTGCCCCTTTAACACCGCGACACTTCCATAGCGATGGATCAAAGCCTTGAGCGTGCCCATGCGATCTTCATTAACGCGTTCTTGACCAATCAAGCGCGCCGCTTCCAGTGGGTGTGGCGTCATGACAGTCCTCGGATGGGTTAGCCCAAAGCGACTCACCAGATTGAGGGCATCCGCATCAATCACCAGAGGCTTCTCAGATGCCATGACTTGATCAAAAAGATTCAGTGCCCAATCATCTTGACCCAACCCTGGTCCGATCACGATAGCACTGGCTTGATCCATCGCATCTGTGAGATCCGTTTCATCCGTCGCCGCTCGAACCATGAGTTCAGGGCATCGGGCAAGAAACCCAGATAAGTGTTCCCCGCGGGTGACCACTGACACCAATCCTGCACCACTGCGGAGTGCCGCCTCTGCCGCAAGCAGCGCAGCCCCGCCCATTCCCAGATTTCCGCCCACGATTAATACACGACCCAAGTGCCCCTTATGCCAACGATTTGGGCGGGGGGGCAATGGCGATGCGACCAGTGTAGAGACCACCGCCTCATCAAAATGTTCGATCAACGGCTCGGGCAGACCTAGATCGTCAAAGACGATCTGGCCCGAGACTTCAGAGCCATCTTGGCTATAAAGTCCAATTTTACGGGCAATAAAAGTGACGGTGGCGGTCGCACGAATGCAAAATACATCCGCAACGCCCGTGTCCGGATTTAGCCCTGAAGGTACATCCACAGCAATGACTCTCGCATTGGCCGAATTGATCGCCGCAATGACAGACTGATAAGCCGGCCGGACAGGGCCCGAAACCCCTAGGCCCAGGAGCGCGTCGACAATGAGCGCCTCCGAGTCAATGAGCAGCGCTTCAACCTCCCGACCGTCAACCCTCGTCGTCAGCATCGCTGGGCTGTCACGGCAGATATTCATTGCAGCGGCAGCATCCGAACCGAGTTTGGCGGAGTCTCCAACGACGAAGACCTCTACAGACCAACCACGATCGGCAAGAAGCGCTGCAATGAGAAACCCATCTCCAGCGTTATTGCCAGAACCACAAAAGACTTGCGCACGCTCGGGGTTGGGCATTTCGCCCTCAATAAAAGCAAGCACAGACCGAGCTGCTTTCCCCATCAGCTTCAACCCCGATGTGTCATACTCCTGAACATAGCGTCGATCGAGGGTTCTGATCACCTCAGCAGGATAAAGCTTCAGCTGCGTCATGTTTGATCTAGCCTCTCGGAAAGCTTCATTATACTAATTCCCTCGGTGCTTGGTGAGACACACTATGTCAGCGGAACACCTAAAATCTGAAATTCAAGTTTGGGCGCGTGAACTCGGCTTCTCAGAAGCTGGGTTCGTTAGGCTCGAACCCTCCGATCATGAGCCGCGTTTACGTTCATGGCTCAGCAAAGGTTACCACGGCAGCATGGGCTATATGGGGCGCAACGTCGATTTGCGAGTTGACCCGAGAGGCTTACTCGAGGGATCGGTCAGCGCTATTACCGTAAGGATGGACTACCTTCCCGCTGAATCTATTCAGGCAATCGAGCCGTTGCTGAAGCAGCCCAGTCGGGCCTATATAGCGCGGTACGCGTTGGGTCGGGATTATCACAAAACGATCCGGCGACGACTCAAGCGCTTAGCCGATAACATTAATTCGGCGATCCTAAACCGCAAGTTGGGCGCATTTTTTGCGCGGGCTTGCACCGACAGCGCTCCCATTTTAGAGAAACGATTGGCGGAAGCATCAGGATTAGGCTGGATCGGAAAAAATACTTTGCTGCTCAATAGAGACGGTGGTTCTTGGTTTTTCATCGGAGAATTACTGACCAATCTACCGTTTGAGTCGTCATCGAGCGGCGCGACGAGTCACTGCGGCAGCTGCACGCGCTGCTTGGATGTCTGCCCAACTCAAGCCTTCGTCGGGCCTTTTGAGCTCGACGCCCGGCGCTGTATTTCCTATCTGACGATCGAATCCAAAAATGCCATTCCTGTGGATCTAAGGAAAGCGATCGGTAACCGAATTTTCGGCTGCGATGATTGCCAGATGGTCTGCCCGTGGAATAAGTTCGCAGCCGCCACCGTGGACTCTGATTTTCAACCCCGGGCCGAGTTTGACGCGACAGAATTAGCCACTCTTTTTTCTTGGGATGAAGCCACTTTTTTAAAGAAAACCGAAGGCTCAGCGATTCGCCGAACGGGTTACACCGGCTGGCTACGTAATTTAGCCGTCGCCCTGGGTAACGCAGAATATGATCCAAACATCCTTCGTCTATTGAAGGCGCGATTGCCACAGGTCAATGCCCTCGTTGCAGAACACATCATCTGGGCGATTGCTCAGCAAGAACAGCGTGCCTGATCGCGCCGCCAACTCCCAGCGCTGTTTCGGGCCTAAATTTTAAAAACGTTGGCTCGATAAACCTTCAATTCATCAATCGATTCGCGAATATCGTCCAGCGCACGATGTTTGCCTTCTTTAACCACTAGATCCATGATTTCAGGCTTCCAACGCATCACCAAAACTTTAATCGAGCTCACATCCAGGTTCCGATAGTGGAAAAATTCTCCCAGTTTAGGCATGTGTCGGTCAATAAAACGGCGGTCTTGCCCAATGCTATTGCCGCAAAGCGGTGAATCCCGGGGTCCGACATAATCTGCCAAAAATTTCATAGTCTCGGCTTCTGCCATGGCTTCAGTGGTTGTTGAGGCAAGCACCCGTGCGGTCAAGCCCGATTCACCGTGATGTTTGGTATTCCAATCATCCATCAGCGCCATCCGGGCTTCGGTTTGGTGAATGGTCAAACAAGGACCTTCGGCTATGATATTCAGTTGCGAGTCGGTAATGATGGTTGCCATCTCGAGCACCAGATCCGTGTCTGGATCTAGACCCGTCATCTCCATATCAATCCAAACCAAATTATCTGGGTTCACGGCCATGGGGCTTCTCCCTGTTTTTCCACTAATTCATTTTTGTCCACTGATTCATCGTCGTGTTTCTCGGCTTTAAAGGCCTCATCTTCGCCCTTTGTCGGCTGATCGTTAAAGTCTCTACCCCCTAACCTATTTACCGCCGGATTTCTTGAAGGCCTCACCTTTTGCGGCAAAATTTTTACCGTCCAAATCCGGTTAAGCTTTTCCATTTAAGCGCGTTCCAGTCTGAAAACCAAACTCCAACAGTTCAACTTTTTTGGGTTCATGTCCCTAGATCCGTTAAGTTTCGGCATAAAACTCGACCACTAACTTGCCTGTGGCGCTTTTAATCGCTGGGGACCTCCTTCATGATTCGTCTTTGACGTCCTTAAATTTGATAACGCTGACTGATAGTGAAATTTTTTATTGCTCTTCAATATTTACTGCCTAAGCACTGGCTGTCGCGTTGGGTCGGCTTCATCGCCGAGTCTCAGGTGCCTTGGCTGAAAAACCTTCTGATCAAAACCTTCGCAAACTTCTACAAAGTCGATTGGACAGATGCGGTTCGCCAATCTCCAGAATCCTTCCAAACCTTTAACGACTTTTTTACCAGAGAGCTCAAAGACGGTGCTAGGCCACTCTCGGGGCCGTTGTGCGCGCCCGCTGACGGTAGGGTCTCAGCGCTGGGCGCGATCAAGGACAAACAATTGCTCCAAGCTAAAGATCAATATTATTCAGTTGATCGGTTGCTGGGAGAATCTCTTCCGAGCCACTATCGGGATGGGGTTTATGCCACCATCTACTTGGCGCCACGTGACTACCACCGGGTTCATTTTCCCAGTGCGGGCCAAGTGTCCACCGCACGATACATCCCCGGGGACTTGTTTTCAGTGAATCAAGCCACGGCGGAAGGCGTGCCGAACCTTTTTGCTCGCAATGAGCGCTTGGTTTTGCACGTCAAAAGCGCAACGAGTGACTACTACCTCGTTCTAATCGGAGCCATGATCGTCGCTGGCATCCAGCCCTTTTGGATGGACGCACCCTTAGCGCCGAAAATCTGGTATGAGACTGATTTAAATGGGCTGGAAGTCGCCCAAGGCGATGAAGCGGGTCGGTTTCGCTTGGGATCAACAGCCATTATCGTCGCTGCACAGCCCTTTAAATGGCAGGTTAAATCCGGAGACACAGTCAGAATGGGACAATCACTGATTTCTGAGCGTTAGTGATCGGGCCACCCAAACAGTGTGACGTCTCCTAAACATTGCTTTTCAAGCCAGACCATAACCAATCGATCGATTCCAAGTGCGACCCCGGCGCAGCTGGGTAGTCTCGCAGATGCATCAGCCAAACGATTATCGAAGTCAACACTCTCAAGCCCACGATCCCGACGGGCTTGGTCATGGGCCTGATAGCGGCGATAGAGCGCCTCAGCATCCCTCAGCTCTTGATAGCCATTGGCCAGCTCAATACCCTGCCAATACAACTCGAATCGTTTTGCGAACCCGCCCTCGTCATCAATCTCTGCTAACGCAGCCTGACAGATCGGGAACTCGATCAGGTAAAAGCAATTGGGAAGGGCCGGCGCGATTTCTTTGAGAAACAGATAGTCTAAACAATCGGACCGAAACTGTTCGTCATAGATGGACCCTAGATGTCCTACATCTGCCTCGGCCTTGTCACCGAGCTGTGCCAGCACGTCATACGACACAGTATTAGGATCCAGACCAAAATGGGCTTTAAACAGTGCCGTATAAGAGCACCGTTTTATACCTCGGCTGGCACTGTCTCGCCAGACCGTGGGCGGCCGTGGCAAACTATTGAGCAAGGTCGTCAACGCATCCATCAGCGCTGATAAGTTGCTTCCCACTTGGTACCATTCGAGCAAGATGAACTCTGGGTTATGACGCTGGCCCTGATCGTTTTTTCTAAAAGCATGGGTGATTTCAAAGACTGACTGCCCGTACGCGGCGACGACGCGTTTGAGGGAAGATTCTGGGGAAGTCTGCAAAAAAAGATCGGCGCCCTCGTCGACTGAAAAGCTCTGCAAA
>MDTB01028457.1_pt1 | contig 18279 bp, 19 predicted proteins | sample 811161 | NCBI WGS metagenome assembly MDTB01 (sample SAMN05326650, study PRJNA326480) | marine metagenome | isolation source: seawater | place: Mediterranean Sea | collected 2009
ATAATTTAGATTTAATTGTATTAATGCTTAGTGCATAACAAATGGTGGCAAGTAATATCACTAAACTGTATTTCGTCTCTATTATGTTAATACTAGATGGTAGTAATAAAATATAGCTTCCAATGAAACCTATTAGGACACCTATTATATGCATTTTTTCCCATTTCACATGAAATAATACAATTCCAATAATAAATGTAAACATGGGTGTCAATGCACTTAGCATTCCTGCACTTGCTGAATTTAAATAGGTTTGACTAAATGCAAATAAAACGGCAGGAATAACAGTCCCAATTATACTTACAATTAATAGAGGAATTACGTGATATTTTTTTATATTTTTAAGGCTCGATTTTAGAAATGGAATTAATACAAAAAAAGCAACTATAAGCCTAAAGAACCCCACTTCAATATATGTAAATCCTTCTAATCCTCATTTTCATTAAAATGAAGGAGGAACCCCAAATAAAAGACAGTGTAATTAGAATTAGCCAGTTAAGAATAGTTTGTTTGTACATAATAATTCTTATATTCGCATTTAAGGAAGACAAGTTATATTTTTAATTACATATTCTAATTATTATGAAAAATTTTATTACAATAATTTTATGTTTTATTTTTTCATGCACTTTTTCACAAACAAAAGTTGCGGAAGAAAATCAATCCTCAGGATTTAAAGAGTTTAAAATCGATGGAATGCATTGTGCGGGCGGTTGTGCTAGGTATATTCAAACGGAATTGAATAGACACCCGGATATTGTAGCATTAGTAGATTTTGCTAATTCAAAAGCTATTATTGAGTATAATACAAATGACTTAACTGATGGGGATATTGTTAACATGATTAATAGCTATCATGGAGGTCAAAAGTTTACAGCATCTGTTATGTCTTTATCTAACAGTAAAACTTGTTCTAAAGGAGCAAATTGTTGTCAAAAAACAGGAAAAATAAATCCTAGTTGCGATAATAAAGCTAAAGGGTGTTGTGCTTCAGCAAAATGTAATAAGAAAACTGCTCAGAGATAAATTGGATGCATTAAAGCTATATAATAGCTTCTGTAGAGTCACTATTTTTTCAGTATTTTTAGTTATTTGTGCCGGTGGTTTCGTTAGAATGACGGGCTCAGGTATGGGTTGTCCAGATTGGCCAAAGTGTTTCGGCTTTTGGGTTCCACCATTAGAATTATCAGATTTACCTTATAATTACAAGGAAATTTATTCAGAAAAAGGTTATGATGAACTAGACTTTAATGCATTTAAAACCTGGACGGAATATATTAATAGGCTTTTAGGATTATTTTCTGGTATTCTTTGTTTTATAATTTTAGTCATTTCTTTTTTTACAAGAAGTAATTTATTAAAATTTTTCACATTTTGCTTGGTTTGTCTTTTTGCTTTTCAAGCTTGGATGGGAGCAATGGTGGTTTATTCTATTCTGGCTCCGTTTAAAATTACTATTCATATGTTAATAGCACTAGTAATACTATCTATATTGATTTTTTTGTATAGAATTAGCTCTGTCCAATCCATAAAAAAGATCAATGGATTTAATAAATGGATTTGGCTGGCTTTATCGATATCTATTATTCAAATAATACTAGGCACACAAGTAAGAGAAGCCGTGGATGAATTGCTCTACGATGTGAACAGATCGGATATTATTACTCAATTGCCATTTGTTTTTGAAATTCATCGGACTATTGCTTGGCTTGTAGTTGTTGTGAATATGTCATTGATATATCACTATAAATATTTTTTCAATTTATATGCTGAATTAAAAGCTATTATCTTTATTATATTGGGATTAATATTAACTGGTATATTGATGGCATATTTTAATTTTCTTGCCATTGGCCAATTATTACATCTTATTTTAGCAGTTTTATTATTTTTTGTACAATGGTCTTTTTTATTAAAGCAGTCTAATATTCCCAATTTAACGTCTCCATAATTTTTACAATATCTTCTCGCAAGTAATTAATGACAGGCCGCAATGAATCTGGATTGGGATCAGCATACAAATACAAAGCACCTCTAATAAAATTATTAATACTATCAGTGACATGAAATTGAATAGAGGATGCGCTTGCTCCTGTGATGTCATACAGCGTACCATAGATTTTACGATTTTTATTCAAGTAAATTTTTTCATTTATTGCATCAGCTTTGATAGTATGTTTGTATACCATGTTTCGGGATTCTTCTAGTAATTGAAAAAGATTATTATTAATACTTTTATAAGTTAAGTGAATTGTAGCATTGTGTTTTGGATATTTTAAGTCAAGCCAACATGTGTTTTTAGATTTTAATATAAAATAATTAGCTGTACGGAAAGAAAAACCACATTCTTTGATATTAAATAGGGAGTCAATTTTATTTTCAAAATCAATTCTTATATAGCCGTTAGGCTTGGGGTTAAATCTTTGTTTGCAACTTGTTAATAACAGAAAAAAGACACCAAGATATAAGAGTTTTTTTTTCATGTATTTAGGGTGTTTATTTTAATTGAAACAATTCGTTTTTTATTAATTTTTTCTATTTCAAATTTAAAATTATTAAATTCAAGAATTTGGCCTTCTTCTGGGATTTTTTCACTTTTTTCTAATATAAATCCTGCTAAAGTATCAGAATCACCTTTTTTTTCTTCAAATATATCTCCATCTATATTTAGTATGCGGTAGAAATCATTTAGAGATGTTTTTCCTTCGAATACATAAGTATTTTGGTCTATTTTAGAATAGATGATATTTTCTTGATCAAATTCATCATTAATATCTCCCACAATTTCTTCAATAACATCTTCAAGAGTAACTATACCTGAGGTGCCCCCATACTCATCTACTACTACAACTAAGTGCATCTTTCGTTCTTTAATTTCTTTTAGCAAATCATCTATTTTTTTGCTTTCTGGAACAAAGAAGGGCTCCCTAATAACAGATTTCCAATCATAATCACTAATATCAAAATAGGGTAGTAAATCTTTAATATATAGTATCCCTTTAATTTGATCAATAGTTTCATAATATACTGGTATTCTAGAGTATCCCGAATTTAATATCGTGTCAATAACACCTTGAAATGGTGCATTAATATTTAATGCTACAATATCAATTCGCGCTTTCATAATTTGCTTAACATCTGTTTGGCCAAATTGAATAATACCTTCAAAAAACCGTTTTTCTTCATCCCTTGTGTCAGATGTAATATTTACAGCCTTGGATAAGCTTTGCAATGATAATGATGACTTTTTTTGGATATTATTATTTATTAAGTTTGTGGATTTCACTAAAACACTAGATATAGGATATAAAAAATTTTGAAGAAACAAAAGAGGAATAACCATAATTTCAGCGACTAGAAGAGGGTTTCTGTTTGCATATGTTTTTGGGATTACTTCTCCAAATAATAAGATTAAAAATGTTGTAAGAACAATTTGAAATATAAAATTCAGAATATTATTATTAAAATATATATAGTCATTAAAAATTAATGTGGATATAATAATAATCGCAATATTAATAATATTATTTGCTATAAGTATAGTGGCCAAGAGTCTTTTGGGCTGATTAATGAGTTTAATAATTAAACTATGTTTGGTGGTCCCGGAATCTTTTAATTTATTCTTATCGGAAGGCGAGAGTGCAAAAAATGCAATTTCAGAGCCCGAAACTAGTCCTGAACCTATTAGTAAAAGAACACATGTAAAAAAAGGTGTTAAGAAATTATAACTAAAAATCTCAGATTCCAAATTAAATAAATTTAAGTATTTTATTCATTTTCTGAAGAAAATGGAAGATCATCACCAGAATCTATTTGTGTTGGTTCATTTTTAGATTCGTCAGTTTGATTTATTGTATTGTTTGTTGGAGGATTATATCCTTGTTGTGAAGGGTTGGTGTCGCGCTTAGAGCCTAGCATAGTCATATTATCTCCTTGTATATCAGTTGCATATTTTTTGACTCCATTGTCATCTTCCCATGAGCGATTTTTAATTTTACCCTCTATTAATACAGAATCTCCTTTTCTTAAATATTGTTCTGCTACATTAGCTAATCCTCGCCATAACACAATATTGTGCCATTCAGTATTTGAAACCCTTTCTCCCTCACGGTTCTTGTATGTTTCCGTAGTAGCAATTGAAAATTTTGCCATTTTTGTACCATCAGGCATTTCTCTTAATTCTGGATCTGCACCCAAATTTCCGATAAGTATAGCCTTATTTAATGATCCTGCCATGTTCTGATATGTTATAAATAATTTCAGGTAAATATAGATAAATTTTATTGGATTATATATTTCTGAGTGCTTTATCTATGTAATTTTTCAGGGGTGTTGGAAAAGGGTATTTTTCTAAATCTTGTATAGAAATTTTCTTTAGTCCAAGATTGTTAATATTATCACTTTGGATTTCCCAAAATAATATTTTTAAATTTTGATGAGAAAGTTTATGGTTAACTAAAGAAGGGTTTTTAATTTTAAATTTTTTTAACAACTTAAAGTATCTGTTTGCTATAAGTTGTTCTTTTTTTAGTAATTTTTTTGATTCAATTAATGGTAATTCATATAGTTTTTTCCAGATATCATTATCCCCTCTTTGTTTTACAAGAAAATGATTTTTTTGTGTTAAAAAAAGATAATTTAAATAACGCGTCTTTTTTTTAATATTTTTAATTTTAACAGGTCTTAATTTAATGGTATCTAATTTTAATGAAACACATTGCTTTTTAAATATGCATGATTGACATTTTGGGTTGTTTTTTGTACAATGTATGGAGCCAAATTCCATAATTGCCTGGTTATATGTTCCGGTATTATTATTGGGCATTAACTTATTGGCTATATTTTTATATAATTTTTGACCAGAGGCTTTATTAATAGGTGTTTTAATATTATACAATCTGCTTAAGAATCTATATACATTGCCATCTACTACGGCTTGCTTTTCATCTTCACAAATTGAACTTATAGCAGCTGCAGTATAATCTCCAATACCCTTTAATTGAATTAGATCATTATATTTCGAGGGGAATACGCCCTCGTAATTAAGCATAATTTTTTTAGCAGAATGCAGCATATTAAGGGCTCGACTATAATAACCTAGTCCTTGCCATACCTTTAATATATCTAATTCAGAACAATTTGCTAGCGTTTTAACATTAGGGAATGTTTTGATAAAATGCTCATAGTACTTTATGCCTGTCTTTATTTGTGTTTGTTGGAGTATAATCTCTGAGACCCAAATTTTATATGGATTGGATGTTTGCCTCCAAGGGAGAGGGCGCTTATTTTTAGTGTACCAGCCAATTAACTTTTTATGTAAGATTTTCATTTTTTGGAATTAATGTTCTATAATTTAATAAAAATATTATCTTTGAGGACAAAAGAAAATAAATTTAGTTTTGCAATGATAAAGGCAGATTTAGTAAGCAAGTTGTCATCTAAAACAGGAGTTGAGAAAAAAGTGGTTTCGGCGGTTTTAGAGTCTTTTATGGAGAGCGTGAGATTGTCTCTGGAAAATGGACAAAATGTATATTTGCGTGAGTTTGGTACTTTTGCAATTAAAAAAAAGGCCTCTAAGAAAGCACGAAATATTACGAAACAGAATGGTGAGTATCTTACTACAACAATTACTGTTCCACCCCACTCGGTTCCTAGCTTTAAGCCTGCAAAAAAATTTATTAATAGAGTAAAGAAGAATAATCCAGTGTGATTATTAGTAATAATTAGGAAATAAAAATATAACCATATGCCTAGTGGAAAAAAAAGAAAAAGACATAAAATGGCAACTCATAAGCGAAAAAAGCGCTTGAGAAAAAATAGACATAAAAAGAAATAGGATCTATTTCACTTTTTATACTTTTTATAATTTTTTTTATTTCTTTATAATATAATTTAATGTAGTGAATACTGAATTAGTAATTCAATCTGCAAAAGATAGTGTCAATATTGTTGTTTTAAGAGGTGGTCGATTGATGGAATTACATCAATTACCTTTAAATAAAAATATTTGTTCAGTTTTTGACATTTATCTAGCACGTGTTAAGAGAATAGCATCATCTTTAAATGCTGCTTTTATAGATATGGGTCAAGACAAAGATGCATTTTTGCACTATCATGATCTTGGTCCACATTTTAAATCGTCTAGTGAGTATGTAAATAACACTATTCATAATAAGTCTACTAAATGGAATAATTTAAAGACGAATTTTAAAGAACCATTAACTAAAGATGGCTTAATGGAGAATGTGTTAAAAAAAGATGACACTATATTGGTTCAAGTCTCAAAGGAGCCAATATCTACAAAGGGTCCCAGGGTGGTTTCAGAAATTTCGTTAGCAGGGAGATATTTAGTATTAGTTCCTTTTTCTAATAGAGTTTCCATATCTCAAAAGATTAGAGATGAAAAGGAGAAAAAGCGGCTAAGCAGATTAATTAAGAGCATTGTGCCTCCTGGTTTTGGGGTTGTTATCAGGACAGTGGCAAAGAATAAAAAGGTTGCGGACTTAGATACGGATTTAAGAAATTTAATTAGACGCTGGATAGATGTGCATAAAAAATTAAAAGGATCAAAACCGCCTAAATTAATTTCAGTTGAAAGAAGTAAGGTTTTATCTTTGTTACGAGATATTTTAAATGATCAGTTTACTAAAATAAGTGTTGATACTAAATCCATATTTGAAGAGGTTAAGTTATATCTGCAAAAATTTGTTCCGGAAAAAGAAGATATTGTCAGTTTACATAGTTCTAAAAAATCTCTTTTTGACATTTATAATGTAGATAAGCAGATTAAATCTTCATTTGGAAAATCTGTTTCTATGAAAAAGGGAGCATATTTAGTAATAGAACATACAGAAGCCATGCATGTTATTGATGTAAATAGTGGTAATAGAACTAATAAACATGACACACAAGAAGAAAATGCATTAGAAGTTAATCTTCAAGCTGCTGAAGAGGTAGCTCGACAATTACGTTTAAGAGACATGGGTGGGATTATTGTGGTAGACTTTATTGACATGAGTTTAGCAGAAAATCGCAAAAAATTAACAGATGCTCTACGTGATTATATGAAAGATGATCGCGCAAAACATAAAATACTACCTCCTAGTCGTTTTGGATTAATTGAAATTACTAGACAAAGAGTTCGTCCAGTTATGAAAATTCAAACTTCTGAAAAAATTGATTACAAATATATTGAAGCGCCAATATTAATAATTGATGAAATAAAAGAAAAATATTTAATGCTTGCCAGTAAAAAGAAAAGTTTATCTAAGAAAGAGATAAAAAATATTACTCTTTGCGCACATCCATTTATTGTATCATATTTAAAACAAGGATTTCTGTCTTTAAGAATGAAGTGGTACTTTAAACATGGTCTACATCTAAATTTAAGATCTAATGATGCTTATCAATTTTTACAGTATAATTTTATAGATAATAGTGGCAAGAACATCGCTATTTAAGATATAATTTTCTATTACTCCACAATAGGATTATAGCAAATACTATTAGGACATAAATTCCTATTTTATATCCAATTATTACGTGGTTTTTATATGCAAACCATTTTATCGAAAAAACTAATATTAAACAACCTCTTAGTGCAGTATTAATTGTATTAAAAATAGTATTTGTTCTCCCCATTAAATTATTGGGAATTTTTTTAAAAAAGTAGCTCATTCTCGTAATTCTAGCACTTGAATTTGTTATTCCCACAATTAATGTTGATAAGAAAAAGATATAAATATTTATAAATTTTATCATTATTAGAAATGAGAAACCAGTGATGATGATTAGAAAAATAGTGTATGATATTGTGTCTATTTTATTAAGAATTTTAATTGTGATAAACCCTGCCATTATTGCTCCAATAGCATATGTTACATCAGCTAATGAAAAAACTAATATATTTTCGTTCAAACAATTTTTTACAAATAATGGTAATAGGGTAAATAATTCTACAATAAGAAAGCCAAAAATACTTTGGGAACAAATACCGTAAATTAAAATAGATTTATTTTTTTTTAAAAAAATTTAAAGACACATTAAATTCATTAAAGGTGTTTTTAATAGAAAGAGTCTTCGTGTTAGATTTAGGGCGATATGGGATGTATAACATTGATATAGCTGTGATTAAATACATTATTGAGTTTAACAAAAAAACTTCTCCTATTTCCCACTTTTCAAATGGTATTAATTTAACATCAATATACTGAGATATCACATCAGAACCAGATAATAAAACACCACATATAGTTGCTGCAATAATTGTAGTTGTTTGGAAAAAAACTTCAACTAAAGAGTTTATTTTAACATATTGCAATGGATGAGTTAATTCTTTAATTATAGCATATAGAGTAGGAAAGAATATGATATAGTAGAAGCTACATAAAAAAAAATTTAAGAAAAAAAACATATCATGTTGGACTCCATATAAAACAGTTAATAAACCGACACTACCAAAAAAAACACTATTTATGAAGTTTATAATGAGCAGTATTTTTTTTCTATTAATACTATCAATAATGATACCAGCATATAGTCCCCAAAAAAATCCTAAAAAAGTAATTAATGCATATAATAAAGAAAAAATGGAGCTTTTATTTATTTCAGCAAAATACCAGGGAATAGAAATAATTGTTATGCTTTGTGCAAAAGATGCACTAACAACGGAGAAGAGCAATAAGATAATTATAGTATAGTTGGTTCTCATTTTACACTTATACAATTTGAAATAACTAATTTAAATTATTTATCTTCATAATAAAGTTTATTGTAATATCATTTTACCTAATGATTCTAATAGAAGAAATAAAAGATTTTTATAAAAGATTAGGGGCTCTTCACCAGTATTTAAAGATTGAGCAAAAAATCATTTTTGTAGATCAAGAGCAATTAAAAACTCAAAAAAGCGATTTTTGGAATGATTCTAAGGGGGCGGAATTAGTGATGAAAAAAATAAAAAAAGAAAAGAGCTGGATAGAAGATTATAATACAGTGAAATCCTCAATAGAAGATTTAAATACTTTATATGATTTTTTCTTAGAGAAAGAGGCTTCAGAAGAAGAGTTGCAACTTACTTTTAATAATACCAAAGAATTATTGGAAGGATTGGAATTTAAAAATATGTTAAGTAGTGATGAAGATAATATGACGGCAGTATTAACAATAAATCCAGGTGCTGGAGGTACAGAAAGTCAAGATTGGGCTGCTATGTTAATGCGTATGTATATTATGTGGGGAAATAAAAATAAATATAAGGTAAATGAGTTGCATTTAAATTCTGGTGAAACGGCAGGAATCAAGTCAGTAACCATTGAATTCCAAGGAGATTTTGCATATGGATATTTGAAAAGTGAGACGGGTGTGCATCGTTTAGTTCGCATTTCCCCTTTTGATTCTAATGCAAAACGGCATACTTCTTTTGCATCAGTATTTGTCTATCCATTAATTGATGATAGTATTGACATTGAGATAAATCCTTCTGATTTAACTTGGGAAACTTTTAGATCAGGAGGACCAGGAGGACAAGCTGTAAATAAGATTGAAACGGCTGTAAGATTACGACACAATCCCTCAGGCATTATTATAGAAAATTCAGAATCAGCTTCACAATTAGATAATAAAAAGAAAGCATTGTTGTTGTTGAAGTCGCAATTACATCAAATAGAATTAGAAAAAAGGCAGGCTGAAAAATTAAAGATGGAAAGTAGTAAAAAAAAAATAGAATGGGGTTCACAAATACGAAATTATGTTTTACACCCATATAAAATGATAAAAGATTTAAGAACTAATATTGAAACGGCAAATGTTCAAAAAGTATTAGATGGAGATTTAGACATATTTATTAAAGAGTATTTAATGATGATGGGACAACAAGAAAAAAAGTAAACTATATGAAAATATATCATAATCCAAGATGTAGAAAAAGTAGGGAGGCCTTAGCCATATTAAATGGTCATAATATTAATGTTGAGATAATAGAATACTTAAAGACACCGTTGACTAAACAAAATCTTAAAAGTATACTTAAAAAATTAGGGTGCAAAGCTTTAGATTTAGTGAGAAAAGAAGAAAAATTATTTAAAGATTTGTATAGAGGAAAAAAATTAACTGAAGAAGATTGGGTAGATGTTTTGTGTCAGAACCCCATTTTAATACAGAGACCTATTATTATGAAAGATAATACTGCGGTCATAGGAAGACCTCCAATAAATGTATTAGATTTGCTAAATAAATGACAACATAATCTTTTTATTATGAGAGAAGAATTTGATAGTTTAGGTAAAGTTTTAGTTCCTGAAGATAAGCTTTGGGGGGCACAAACTCAAAGATCAATAGATAATTTTAAAATTGGCCCTATTAGCAGTATGCCTATAGCTATTATTCAAGCATATTCTATATTAAAGAAGGCTGCTGCACATGCTAATTATGAGCTAGCTTCCTTATCAAAAGAGAAAAAAGAATTGATTGAAATGGCTTGTGATCAAATTAATTCCGGTGAATTTGATTCACATTTTCCCCTTGTGGTTTGGCAGACTGGATCTGGAACACAAACTAACATGAATGTCAATGAGGTAATCGCTAATTTAGTTAAAAAAAATAGTGGTTTTAAAGTTCATCCTAATGATGATGTAAATATGTCACAATCATCCAATGATACTTTCCCTACCGCAATGCACATTGCTTCTTATAAAATTTTAATTAATCATGTCATTCCTACTTTAGAAAAATTAAAACTTTCTTTTTATAGAAAATCAGAATCTTTTAACGATATCGTTAAAATTGGTAGAACACATTTAATGGATGCAACCCCAATTACTTTGGGGCAAGAATTTGCAACTTATGTTTCTCAATTAGATTATGGTATTAAGAATTTAAAGAACACACTATTACATTTGTCAGAATTACCTATTGGTGGGACGGCAGTTGGTACAGGTGTTAATGCTCCTTTGGGATATGATAAATTGGTTGTTGAAAAGATTAATCATTTTACAAGTCTTTCTTTTCGTCCATCAATTAATAAGTTTGAAGGTATTGCAACTCATGATGCTTTCGTAGAATCTCACGGAGCATTAAAACAAATAGCGATGTCATTGTATAAAATCGCAAATGATATTAGACTTTTAGCTTCTGGGCCGAGATGTGGTATAGGAGAGATTATTTTACCTACTAATGAGCCGGGCTCTTCTATTATGCCAGGGAAGGTTAATCCGACACAATGCGAGGCCATGACAATGGTTTGTGCACAAATTTTTGGCAATGATTCATCTATTAGTTTTGCAGGGTCACAAGGGCAATTTCAATTAAATGTATTTAAGCCAATGATTGCATTTAATTTTTTATTCTCAGCACAAATTCTAGGAGATGCTTGTAATTCATTTGCTGAAAATTGTGTTAATGGTATAATGGCTAATGAAGAAAAAATTAAAGATAATTTAAATAATTCATTAATGCTAGTAACTGCCCTCAATGCTCATATAGGCTATGATAATGCTGCAAAGATTGCTAAACAGGCTTATTTAACAAACACTACTTTAAAACAGGCAGCTGTTACACTAGGATTTCTTACAGATTTAGAATTTGATAAATTGGTTGATCCTAAAAAAATGGTTAATCCAAAATAACACAACTTTATAGCATACTATATAATTAGGTATCTCTATAAATCAAAAAAGTCCGATAAAACCGGACCTTTTTGCTGCTATAAATTAATTCTTTAAGAAATGAATTAATTCTTTTAACAGTTCAGAATAAATATACCCCCATATATTCATTTGACGTAGCAATGATACATACAAAAACTCCGTTCCAAAAGGAAAAAAGAATTTTGTTTTCAACAATATTTTGTTAACAAATGGTGATTATTTATGTGACAAATTAAAAAGAGTTAGAATTTTTTTATAAACCTCCGTATTATCATATATGCCAATAAAATAATTTGCCATAGGTCCAAATGCAAATAAAGGCACCATTGTTGCCGTATGATCATCATTTAAGAAACTAGTTTTTATGGTGTTTTTTTTCATATCACCTCCTATAATGCCATATCCCCCAGTTTCGTGATCAGCTGTGATTAATACTAATGTGTTTTTGTCATTTTTAGCAAACTCTAGAACTTCTTTAATTGCTTTGTCAAAATCTAGAGTTTCAGAAATAATATAATCAGAATCCATATCATGTCCCCCCCAATCTATTTGTGAACCTTCAATCATAAGAAAAAAGCCATTATTATTTTTTGTGTTTAATACATCTATAGCTTTTTTAGTCGCTAAAGTTAAAAAATCTCCTCGACCATCATGTTTAGATTTAGGTTCCTTGGGAGCACAAAAATTGATTAGCTTCTCAGTTCCTGGCGGGACTACATCAATTATACTGTCAATCATTATATATCCTTTCTTTTTTAATGAATCTGTCAAATTTAAATTATCGGATCGATTATTAAAATAATCTTCTCCTCCTCCAATTAAAACATTAATGTTTGATTGTAGAAATTGTGTTGCTAAATCTTCTCCCACTCCATAGCGATTGACTTGATTACCATAAAAACAAGCAGGTGTTGCATGTGTCACACTAGAAGTGGAAATGATACCTGTTTTTATATTAGCTTTATTCAGGTTGTTTGTAATGGGTGTCAGCGGCACAGTATCAACACTCATATTAATCGAGCCATTATATGTTTTTTCTCCTGTTGAAAATGCAGTTGCACCAGCAGCTGAGTCTGTAATTATCGATGAATGACTATGTGTTTTGACTAAACCAATGTGTTTAACCTCTTCTAAGAAAAGAAAGTTGTCGTTTGTATACATTGCTGCAGATATCTGACTTAATCCCATGCCATCACCAATCATTAGGATAATATTTTTTGGCAATACCGGCTCATTGCTTAGTGAACAATTAGAAAAAAGAAAAAAAATGATTATTGAAATCCCAATGTTTATATTTTTCATATTAATTTCAAATTAATTGTACATTGTAATTGTACTGATTTTAGTATACTTAAATTTAATAATAAATTCATGTTTATAATGACTTATTGGCTAGGATTTTTTTTCTTTATTATTGCTGGACTTTTTTTTGGATTATTTGGTTCAGGGGGATCAATTATTATCATTCCGGTATTAGTATATATATATGATATGCCAGTTCAAGAGGCTACGACCTATTCGTTATTTCTAGTTTTTTTGATTGCAAGCCTAGGAACAGTAGTTCATATCAAAAAAGGAAATTCTCCATTTAAAAAAAACCTTTATTTTATTATTTCTGCAATTATTTTCACAGTTTTTTCTAGACTATATTTACTGCCTTCTATCCCAGATAAAATTATAATTTTCAATTATATAATGTCAAAGCAGAATTTATTAATGACTGTTTTTTCAGTTGTGTTATTTTTTTCAGCTGTATCAATGTTTAAAAAAAGGGTTTTTACCACAAATTATGATTTTAGTTTTATACTTTTTTTGATAGGAGCATTGGTAGGAACTTTAACTGGATTATTAGGTGTGGGAGGTGGTTTTATTATCATTCCCTCGCTCATGATATTTTCGGGAATTAATCTTAAGGAAGCTGCATTTAGTTCATTGTTTATTATATCAATTAACACATTAACAGCAATGTTCATAGATTTCAGTGTATTGGGTGTTTCTTTAGACCTCGCCTTTTTATTTCCAATATTAATTTTTGCTTCTTTTGGTGTTTTTATAGGATTCTATTTATTAAATAAAATTAATTTAGATTCTGTAAGGAAGATGTTTTCAATTATTCTTTTGTTACTATCTTTATATGTATTTTTAATTGAATTTTTTTAAACTATGTATGTTCAACAAATATATACATCTTGCTTAGCACAGGCATCGTATTATATAGAATCTAACGGGGAGGCTGTGATTATTGATCCAATTAGAGATAGTCAGATGTATATGGATTTATTAAGAGAGAGAAAGGCAACATTAAAGTATGTCTTTGAAACACATTTTCATGCAGATTTTGTTTCAGGCCATCTTGAGTTAACTAGATTAACAGATTCAAAAATTGTATTCGGCCCCAATGCAAACACTATATATGATAGCATAACAGCTCAACATAATCAAGAGTTTAATTTTGGAGAGGTAAAAATAAAAGCGTTCCATACTCCAGGGCACACGCTTGAATCAGTGTGTTATTTATTACTTTCAAAAGATAATAATGAAGAAGCTGTTTTTACAGGAGACACATTATTTATTGGTGAAGTCGGTAGACCAGATTTAGCAGTTAATCCTAATTTGAAAAGTGAGGATTTAGCAGGAATGCTATATGATTCACTGCATAATATTTTAATGAAATTACCAAATCATGTTATTGTATATCCTGGTCATGGAGCTGGTTCTGCTTGTGGAAAAAATATTAGTAAAGAGCGTCATTCGACAATTGGAGAACAAAAAAATAATAATTATGCTCTTCAAAAAATGTCAAAAAACAAGTTTATTAGTATTGTGTTGTCCGGTATTACTAAGGCTCCTGATTATTTCGTCCACGATGTTAAAATGAACCAACAAGGATATGATTCAGTAGCCAATATACTTACAAAAAGTTTACATAAATTAACTGCTAAAAATATTGAGAAAAATATAAAAAGTGGAGTTGTCATTCTAGATGTTAGAATGCCCAATGATTTTGAAAAAGGGTTTATTCCAACATCAATTAATATAGGAAAAACAGGTATGTTTGCGCCTTGGGTGGGAACAATAATTAATCCTAATGTAGAGATTATGATTGTGTGCTATCCACATGAGGAGGTAGAAGTTGTATCTAGATTAGCAAGAATAGGCTATGAAAATATTATTGGATATACTTATGGGGTTGATGAATGGAATAGTGAAAATAAAATATTAGAGCAAATTGAGTCTGTATATGCATCGCCTGATATTTTTGCTAAAGAAAACAATTTTTTAGATGTTAGGAAATTGAGCGAGTTTTCATTGGGGGCTGTAAAAAACTCTTTACATATACCTTTGTCTAAACTTTCAGAAAATATTGAGCAGATTAGTAGAGATAAAAGCTATTTAATATACTGTGCTGGTGGCTATAGGTCTATGATCGCCGCGTCCATTCTAAAAGCCAAAGGTTATACTAGGGTAAAAAATATTTATGGTGGCTTTGCATCTATTTCTCAAAATATAAAATAGTTTTTTTTATAAAATATATTAAATTGCAAGTTATGAAAGCTATTAGTAAATCTATTTTCTTTGTATTTATTGTTTTAATGATTGTTGGGTGTGGACAAGATGGTGAAGATGGAAAAGTATTTTTAAGATTTAGATCTGTATTAACACCAATTAGTTTTTTTATTGACAATCCAGATATACCTGCAGACTTTCAATATGATACGTATTATGAAATACAGCCCGGTAGTTATGCGTTTACGTACGTAGATCATAATAATGTCACACATCCTTTGCCAGGAGAAATAAGCTTTGTAGATATAACTGCTTCAATTGGTCAAGAAGGAAGTTTATTTAAAGGGGGGGGAAATGGACAAGATCTTTATGTTGACTTAATTCTACTTTCTACGGGGGCGATCATAGAAAATTATGATTATTATACAATTGCCTCAACATTAGATTATAATGAATAATTAGAACATTATCCCAAACTCTAAACCTGTTCTAATATCATAGTTTTTAATTCCATCAATTAAGTTGTATTCAAAGATATCATCAAATTGTTCAAATTCAATTTTTGGCAAATCAAAACTAATAAATGGATTAATGAATACTCTCCCATAATTTAATTGTAAACCTGCTCTAATAAATGGAATAAGTTCATTGTTTTTATAAAGGTCTTCATCTAATTGAGTGTTTTTTTGATCTATGTTTAGATTTTCAATTGTTGCAAAACTACCAATACTCGTGTATAAAAAGGTATTTTCATTTTGAAATACTATGTACCATAGCTCTGCTCCAGGCATTAAACTTCTTGTTGTAACTTCATAGTTAGGTATATTAATACTATTGTTAGCATAAAAATATACCTTGTCTATATTATATGCGACACTTCCTTTTAGTGCAATAGTTCCAAATGTAAACTTCCTGCCACGGAATATTGATAGAGTTACCTTCGTGTTTCTTAAATCATATGCAATGGGTGCAAATGTATTATTAATGGGGACAATAGATTCTCCCGTATTAAATTGACTTAACCCAGATATGCTGATTCCACTTTGACTTAGGCCAATTAATGGTAATAGTAATAAAAAAAGACACTTTTTCATAGTTTAAAATATAAATCCAAATTCAATACCTGGTCGAAATTGAGTTTTATTCGTACGATCTTTTATTACCATTTTTTCATCAATTTCAATCTCATCAAAATACAACTTTACATGGGGAACAATATAAAAATGTCGACCGATATAATAATCTAAACCAGCTACTGCATAATAGTTAAATCTTCTTTCTATATGCTCATCTACAGGAATTGAGGCGTATGGGTTTGCTGCGGCATTAGTTTGATTGTCGATATAAATAAATGTGCTACTGATTTGTTCGATTTTAAACTCTCCGCCAATACCAAAATAAGGCTTGAAACTAGACATAGGGAATCCATAATATAACTCAACTCCATAGCCTATAAAATCACTTTTTGTTTGATATGGTGTCATGGGCCAGCTATATTCAAAGTATTCATCACCATCTTCAGTATGTTTTCTATTACTCCATCTTTTAAGAAAATGAATTTTTGCACCAATAGTTCCAATCCAGTATTGCATTAATGGACTATCTAGTGCAATTTTCAGTTGAGTTACTCTTTCGTTATATTCAACAGGTCTAAAATTATCAACATCTTGATCAGGTTCATTTAAATAAAATGGATCCATATGTGTCCATGAGTCAAAATTGGTCATTCCAGAAAATCTCACCCTAGTTTGAGAATGGCATATCCATGGAATAATTAAAATCAAAATGCATATTATTTTTTTCATATATGTTGAAGGTAAAAAAATCAAAACTAGATATTTAAAATTTCTAATTGAAATTATTTAGAATCAATTTTTTTATTTTGACTTTTTGAATTGTTTGATGGTCCTATAATAGTTTGTTGTTGTGCTTTGAATTTAATTTGTTCTTGGCGCATTTTTTCTTGCTCTAGGTCTATAATTTTGCCTCTGTTTTGTTTACTTACGTTCACCATATCTCCTTTCTCAAATTCCAAAGCATTTTCTTGTATACTTTTCAAACTTTCTTTAGATATTAGTTGCATATTTTGTGAAATTAGGTCTAATCCCTTTTCGCTTAAGTCATTGTTAATCTGAACAATTCTTTTAATATAATTTTGAGAACCTGCGTATACTCTAGCTAAATTTTCTCGATCTTCAGGTGATAATTTTTCAGCAAATTCATATAATTCTATTTGTTTTAGAGACCACATAGTAATCCTTAAAGATTGGGGAGTAATTATATGAACACAATAATTTGAATCATTATATGTAAGCTGTTTTAATGCTTTAATACTATTTTCAGGCACAACTAAAAACAAATGTTTTTTTACATCGCTATGATTAGCATATTTTGCTAATGCAGTTACTTGAGCTTTAATGTATGTTGGAAAATTACTCAGCTCTTCATTTCTCGGACTTTTTGCATCAAATACAATATATTCATTACAAATTTTTATTACGTTATCTGGTTTTTTGTCATGGTCCCATTCTTCAATAAAGACAATAGATTCCTCTTGACAAATCAACTTTATTGTTTTATTGACATTGTCTTCGTGATCCTGCCATGTTCTTTTTACTTTTTCGATTCTTTCCTGAACTATTCGTTCCTTCTCTTCCTTTTCAGTTTGAAACCTTTCATTTTGATTATTTTCCCACTGCTCTAGTCTATCCATTTTATTTTTGTGTTCAGCATCTTTAGCATTTGCATGCTGTTTCATTTCATTCAGTGAATTTGTTAATTCATTATTTTTTATTTTTAATGGTGAAAGAAGTTCTTTTTCTTTTTCAAGAATAGCTACTCTGTTTTTTAAATCTTGATTTGTTTTATCAGATGCTTTATAATTAACCTTTAGTTCTGAAAAATCATTTTTCAGTTGATTATAATCTTCTTTTATAGATTGAGAAGAGTCTTCAGAAATTTTTATAGAACCCAGAATTTCACCTATTTCCATAGCAATAGATTTCCAAGAAAAAATTCTATAAAACACAGAAGTATTTATAATTTTTTTCATTTTATTTTGGATATCACTGAAGTTCATGTCTATGTATATTTTTAAGAAAATAATTACTGTTATTAAATATAGAAA
>MDTB01028461.1_pt1 | contig 18279 bp, 21 predicted proteins | sample 811161 | NCBI WGS metagenome assembly MDTB01 (sample SAMN05326650, study PRJNA326480) | marine metagenome | isolation source: seawater | place: Mediterranean Sea | collected 2009
ACATTTAAGTGGTTAAAAAATAATGCAAAACACATTAGAGGATTAATATCGTATTCAGACCCAAAAGCAGGTCATTTAGGAACTGTATATCAGTCAACTAATTGGATATATCAAGGAAATAAAATAAGACCAAATGATAGTTGGTTGTTTAAATTTGAAGAAAATGGTGAGTGGCAACATGGTAGAACAATTTTTCCATACTACGGAACTAATAATCCCACAAAAATACAAAATGTAATTAATAAAACTTTTTGGATTAAAAAAGAACCAAGAAAACATAGGTACATTTATATTTTAGATAAAATAAAAAAAAGTCATATATTAAAAAATTTAAAATACCCTTCACTACCATATCCTAAAAAGAGTGAGTTATTTGAAGAAGAAATAAAAAAATTAGAACCAATTGAAAGAACCTAATAAACATTATGTAGACGCTTCAAAGGTTTCTATTAGAGAAATCAATAAAAGTGTTGCAAAACATATGATAGTAAAGTATCACTACTCTCACGCATGGACAATGTGTAGATACGCTCTTGGTGTATACTACAAAGGTGATGGTGAGTTTTTTGGTAGTGAAAAACTAATTGGTTGTTTGGTATATGGATATCCCGTAGGTCGTTCAGCGATTAAGTCTGTAATTGATGGTTTAGAAAAAGATGAATGTTTAGAGTTGACAAGATTATTTATCCACGATGGGTATGGTTCAAATATAGAATCATATTCAATGGGACAATCTTTTAAATGGATGAAAGAAAACGCACCAAACATTAAGATGTTGTTGAGTTACGCAGACCCTGAACAATTACACCTCGGTGGCATTTACCAAGCAACTAATTGGTTATATCAAGATTGTCGTGATATTCAACTAATGCCGAACTATTCAGTATCGTTAAGTGATAGTCCTTATAGTTGGATTCATTCAAGAACTGTATTCTCAAAATGGGGTTCACATAATGTAGAACACTTAAAAAAAGAAATAGGTAAACAAAACAAATCATGTTTTTGGCGAAAGAAAGAAGCGCCTAAACATAGGTACATTCAAATCTTAGGTCAAAATAAATCGGAAAAACGAAAACTTAGTAAAATGCTAAAACATAAGACAAGTCCATATCCAAAAAACCCTGAGGAGTTTTTACCACCTATTGAAAAACATGAAACTTATAAGCCAGAAAACGCAGTTAACTTTTGGTAAAGTCAAAATAATTTCGTATATTTAACATATGTATCAAAATGTATTCTTCGAAAAAGAAAAGTCTATCATCCATTGTTGGGATGACCAGAAAGGTTACTTCACATCTAAGTATCGTAGATATGCGTATGTGAAAGATGGTAATGGAGCACATCAATCTATTCATGGTGAACGACTTAAGAAACTAAACTTTTGGAAAGCAGATGATGATTTAAAGTTATATGAATCTGATGTCAATGAAATGACAAGATTTTTAATTGATGAATATGGTGATTCGGATGAATTATCAACAGGTCATACAATACTAACATTTGATATCGAGGTTGAAATGAATAGTGGGTTGCCTGATATAGAAACGGCAAGTAACGCAATTACTTCAATCGCAGCACATGACTCAATTACAAATGACTATTTTGTGTATGTAGTTAACAAAGGTGAAAAGATTGATAAAACAATCAAAGGTGCAAAGGTAGAATCATTTGATACGGAAGAGGGATTGTTATCAGCATTCATGTCTAAGTGGAAAGAGATAAATCCAACTATTGTAACAGGTTGGAATATTGACTTCTTTGATGTTACATATCTTTACAATAGATACAAACTATTATTTGGTCAACAATATGCAAATCAGTTATCACCGATTGGTAAAGTATCATATAACAAATATAGAAACCGATATATTATTGCAGGAGTATCCGCATTAGATTATCTTGCTCTATATAAATGTTATAACTTTACAGAATTACCAAACTACCGATTAGATACTGTTGCAACAATTGAGTTGGGTAGAGGTAAGATTGAATATGAAGGAAACTTGGACCAATTATTTAGAGATGATATTGAAAAGTTTATTGAATATAACTTAGTAGATGTTGAGTTGGTAGTTGATTTAGATAAAAAATTACAATTTATTGATTTAGCAAGGGCAATATGTCATACAGGTCATGTGTTCTACGAAGATTTTCTATTCTCATCAAAGTGGTTAGAGGGGGCTATTCTTACATTCCTTAGAAGAAGTGGTAGGGTAGCACCTAATAAACCTTGGAGAAAGAAACGAAACGCAGATGGGTCTGATGGTGAAGGAAAGTTTACAGGCGCATATGTAAAAGAACCAAAACCTGGTCTTTACAAATGGGTTTATGATTTGGATTTAACTTCACTATATCCATCAATCATTATGAGTATTAATATTTCACCTGAAACTAAGATTGGTAAACTCAAGAACTATGTAGCAGAAGACCATATGAGAGGTAAGATTGACACTTACTCTATTTTGGATGATGAGGGTAATGAGTTTCCACCATTACCTAAAGATAAATTTATAAAGTTTATTGAAAAGAATAAATACTCTGTGGCTGCAAATGGTGTTTTATATAGAACAGATAAAGTTGGAGTTATACCTGAAATACTAAGTGTTTGGTTTGACAAAAGAGTTCAATACAAAGACTTGATGAAAAAGTATGGTAAAGAAGGTAATGACGCACAATATAAGTTTTATGGTAAACGACAATTAGTACAAAAGATTATGTTAAACTCATTGTATGGAGTATTGGGATTACCATCATTCAGATTCTACGATGTGGATAACGCAGAGGCAACTACAATTACAGGTCAAACTGTAATTAAAACAACTGAATTGATTGCAAATCAATATTATTCAAAAGTAATAGGAAAAGAAGATGACTACAATGTTTATACCGATACTGATTCTGTTTTTTATCAAGCAGCACCATTAGTAAAAGCTCGTAATCCAGAACTTAATGAAGAGTCAGATGAGGAAATGATTCCTGCGATTATATCCGCAGCAAAAGAAGTCGAAGGTCATATCAATAAAGTTTATGATACGATGGCAAAAAAGTTATTTAATATCGATACACATAAATTTGATATTAAACAAGAAACGATTGCTAAAGGTGGGTTTTGGGTGTCAAAGAAAAGATATGCACAATGGATTATTAATGACAATGAAGTTGATTGTGATAAGTTGGATGTAAAGGGATTAGATGTAAAACGAAGTTCATTCCCAACATACTTTAAAGAAGTAATGAAAACTGTATTATTAGATATACTAAGGTCAGTTGATAAAAAAGAAATAGATACAAAGATTCTTGATTACAAAAAAGGTATGGAAGACAGACCATTTATCGATATCGCAAAGAACTCAGCAGTCAAAGGTATGAGTAAGTATACAACAAAGACCCAAGTATTAGGTGAATTCCAAAAGGGTTCACCTGCGCATGTAAAAGCAGCAATAACATATAATCAATTACTTGCTTTCTATAAAGTACCATACAAGTACGAACCAATGAAAGATGGTGATAAGATTAAGTGGGTATATTTGAAAAAGAATCCTCTCGGATTAGATACGACAGGACTAAAAGGTCACAATGACCCACCTCAGATTTTAAAACTTGTAGAACAATATATTGACTACGATAAAATTTGGGAAAAGGAGTTAGAGAATAAACTTGATGACTTCTATAAAGCTATGGATTGGGAAAAACCAAACCCAAATCTAAATAAAGCTTCAGAATTTTTTGGTTTTTAAATATATTTTTCGTATATTAGTAATAATAAAAACAATAGTAAAAAGTAAATTATGAAAAAAAGCTCGTTTGAAGGTTTCATTACTCGATATAATTTGGGTGGTGAGGTCGAATCAGTTAAGATTGATTCAACAGAAGAGGGATTATCTGTGAAATTTATTTCTGATGATAAGACCCTATTAGGAAATGTAAGTAGTGATAACAAAGATTTCCCAAGTGGAGAGTATGGTGTTTATACTACTTCTCAATTAAAAGGACTTCTGACTGTGTTAGATTCCGATATCAATGTAAAAGAAGGTGACGCAGCACTTGTATTTTCAGACAAAGGAACTTCAGTAAACTATATGTTAGCTGACCTATCTGTTATACCTGTTGTGCCAGATTTAAAACAATTACCTGAGTTTACATCTACAATTAAGATGGACAATGATTTTGTAAATAAGTTTGTAAAATCAAAAGGTGCATTATCTGACTCAGATACATTTACATTTAGTTGTAAAAGTAACAAAGGTGAAGTAATCTTAGGTTACTCAAAGATTAACTCTAATAGAATCTCTATCAATGTAGAGTGTGAATGTGATGGTGATGTAGAACCAATTTCATTCTCAGCAAAATACCTAAAAGAAATACTTAACGCTAACAAAGGTGCAAAATCATCTTCATTGAAGATTTCACCAAATGGATTAGCTCATGTATCATTTGAGAATGATGGATTTAAGTCTAACTATTATTTAGTGGAGATTAAGTAATGCAATTTTGGGATACAGAACCAGCGAAACCTGTTTTTGACTATGATTTAGAGAGAAAACGATTCATTGACAACATGGAGTATTTATCTACCATGCCTGTTGAAGAACAAACTCTTTACAAAAAATGGCAAGAGTGGAATTCAGATTTACCTAAGTCTATGGCAAGAAAACCAAGTCTTGCAAGGTCTTTTGATATGATTTGGAATCCAACTGACATTCATAACAAGGAACTAACAATCAAAGAAATAGAAGAGTTAGAACCTTATGTAGAGTTGATTACAGATTCGTCAGGCACTGCGAAGTGGACTGATATTCGTAAGTGTATTTCATCAATGGAGTTTACCGCTAATCCTGGTCGTAATATAAAAGCATTTGCTAAAGACCGAAAAAGTGGTAAAGTTCTTGGTGTAATATCTCTTGGTTCTGATGTAACATCTTTAGGTGTTCGTGATAAGTATATTGGTTGGCAAAAAGAAAACAAGTTTAAAGATGGTAAATTAAATCATACTACGATTGGAACATCTATCATCGCAACACAACCTTTGGGGTATAACTTCTTAGGTGGTAAACTTGTTTCGGCATTGACAACTTCACCCACATTCAGAGATTTGTGGAAAGAAAAGTATGGACAAACTCTAATCGCAGTTGGTACAACTTCTCTTTACGGAATCCATTCACAATATAATGGAATACCACATTTCAAAACATTGGGTGAATCAACAGGTAAAGTTTCTACTAAACCTGACAATCAATTTTACGATATCTGGCACCAATGGATGAAAGAAAATAATTCCGAAGAATATAAAAGAGTTACAACTCAAAAAGAAGGTATTCAAGGTCCTGTATCTGGTATCAAACAAAGAATATTGTCTATGATTTTCAAAGAGTTGGGAATCAAAAGTACACAATATCAACATGGATTTAAAAGAGGTGTTTACTTCGCAATGATGTATGATAATGGAAATGAATTTCTTAGAAATGAGATTGATGAAAGTCAACTTAAAATGAAAAAGAAGTTTGAAGAAGGTGATGATTATACAATCAGATGGTGGAAAAAGAAAGCTATTAGAAGATACACTAAACTATTTGATGAAAATAGATTAAAACCAGAAACTTTGTACTATATGGATATCATTGGAATGAGTTGGGAAAAAGCAAAACAAACATATTTAAAAGAAGTAGGTCGATGAGTAATTCACTATGGGTTGAAAAATATAGACCCGATACATTAGATGGATATGTTGGTAATCAACATATATTAGACAAAGTAAAAATATACATTGAGAATGAGGATGTACCACATCTATTACTCTACGGAGTCGCAGGAACAGGTAAGACTACCCTCGCAAAGATAATCACTAATCAGATTGATTGTGATTTGATGTATATTAACGCTTCTGATGAAAACTCTGTTGACGCAGTTCGTGATAAGATTCGTGGATTCGCATCATCAATGGGATTCAGAAAGTGGAAAGTTATCATATTAGATGAAGCAGATTATTTAACACCGAATGCTCAAGCAGCACTCCGTAATCTTATGGAAACTTTCAGTAAATCTACAAGGTTCATTTTAACTTGTAACTATGTAGAAAAGATTATTGACCCGATTCAATCTCGTTGTCAAACATTCGCAATAACACCACCTTCTAAAAAAGAAGTGGCAAAAAGATTGTTTGATATATTAAACGAGGAATCCGTTAAGTTTGAAAAAGAAGACTTAGCAATCTTGGTCAATAGTGGTTATCCTGATATTCGTAGAGTATTGAACTCAGCACAAAGACAAGTTGTCAAAGGTGAGTTGAAAATAGATACAACATCTACGATTCAGGCAAACTATACAGAAGATGTAGTTAAAGTCTTACAAGATAGTGGTGAAATGAAATCAAAGTTCAACACGATAAGACAAATTATTGCAGATTCTAAAGTGAAAGACTTTACACCATTGTATAGAGTACTTTATGATGAAGTAGATTCATATGCGAGTGGTAAAGTTGGACACACAATTTTGAATATAGCCGAGGGTCAATATAAAGACTCAATGGTCGTTGACAAAGAAATCAATGTAATGGCTATGATATTAAATATTTTAATGACATTAGGAAAGTAATTATGGCAAAAAAAGGAAAAGGAAAAGTTGTTAACTTTGGTAAACCAAATGCACAACAACAACAACCTCAATTAAAACTTGACCCAAGAAAATTAGATACAGTTAAGTGTCCTGAGTGTAGTGGTATTTTTTTTGATGAAGTAACAATGTACAAAGAAGTACCTGCAGTTCAATCACCGACAGGTCAAGCTTCAATGTTACCAATACCAGTTGTGGTTTGTAACAATTGTGGAACAGTTCATCCTAAATTTACACCAAAGGAATTGATTGATGGCATCAACTAAGAAGGCTAAAACATTATTTCAACATCTATCTGGACTTAAGGAGTATAAAACTTCTTGGGATAGTCTTTCAGTTATGGATAAGAAAACATTTGAACCATTTATGGTTAATAGATTCTTGTCAATGAACATGGGATTATTGGAGTTGGTAAACGAGCTTCAAAAGTTTACTATTGGCCAACTCAGTCCAAGAGATGTTTATAAAATGTACTTTGACTTTTTACCTAAAAAGAAAACTTGGGACAAGTATATAAAAGGTAAAAAAGACGACAAGTATAATAGTAATGTATTAGAGTATCTTGCAAAGTACTATTCAGTATCACAAAGAGAAGTTAGAGATTATCTTGAGATTTTAGACAAAGCTGATATTACTGAAATATTATTAAAATATGGTTTAGACAAAAAAGAAATAAAAAAATGGCTGAAGTAATTAAAGACAGAAAAAATAAAATAGAGTGGCAAGGTGAACGAGTAGAAAAAAGAAATGTAGAAGAGTCTGCAGTAGAATATTGTGAAAGAATGTATCCAAATACTACAAATGAGTTTAAAAAGATTCAAGAGGAAATGTATGTGACATTTTGTAAGAAACAAAGAAACTATGGACCTGACAATATTTCAGTTGGTTCTAACTTAGAAACTGAAGATGAGATAAAAATATCACTAACAGGTTTATGGTTTAGAATGAATGACAAAATACAAAGACTAAAACAATTGGTAGTTTTAGGTCAACCTGATGAAGTTGGTGAAAATATTCAAGACACTTATGAAGATATGAGTGTTTATGGGGTAATTGCCCAAATAGTCCAAAGAAAGAAGTGGGCTAAGTAAAATTTAACAATTTATTAACATAAAAGATTTGGTAATGTCAAGTCTTTTTCTTATCTTTAAGTAGATGAAAAAATCAATGGTATCCAATATATTTAATTTTCCCGTACATAAAGAGGGAAAGGATGATGTAAAGGTTTCTTACTCACAATATACAATGTGGGCAAATTGTCCTAAACAATGGAAACTTACATACATGGATGGTCATAAAGAGTTTGACCCTTCTATACATCTTGTATTTGGTACTGCTATGCATGAAACAATCCAATCATGGTTACAAGTTATGTACAATGATTCTGCAGTCAAAGCAAATGACATGGATTTAGAAAAAATACTCTTAGATGAAATGGCTAAAGAGTATAAAAAGATGATGGCTATCTATGGTGTTAAGTTTACCACAAAAGACCAAATGAATGAATTTTACGATGATGGTATTCAGATACTTGACTTCTTACGAAAGCATAGAGCTCAATACTTTTCAACAAGGACCATGAGATTAGTAGGAGTAGAATTACCTATATACTATCCAGCGTCAGATTCAAATGAAAATATAATGATGAAGGGGTTCTTAGATTTAGTATTTGAAAATCTTGCAGATAATACCATAGAAATTTGGGATATTAAAACTTCAACTAAAGGATGGAACAAATGGCAAAAAGCTGATAAAACAAAAACCGCTCAGTTAGTTCTATACAAGAAGTTTTTTGCAGAACAATACGGATATCCATTAGATAAGATTCAAGTTAGATATTTCATAGTAAAAAGAAAACTATGGGAAGAGGCAATGTTTGCTCAGAAAAGAGTACAAGAATTTGTACCATCACATGGAAAACCAACATTAAATAAAATCGTAAAAAGTTTTAACGAATTTATTGATATGGCTTTTAATGATGATGGTTCTTACAACAAAGAAGGGGACTTTCCTGCTACGATGGGTAAAAATAAAAAAAGTTGTAAGTGGTGTCCATTTAAAGACAATGAATTATGTCCCAAAGTTGAACGAATAAAATTTGTATGAGAATAATTTCAATAATGTTAATAGGATTATTATCTTCATCGATACATAATCCTGAACATAATTTTAAAGAAATATACACAATTCCTATTAAGGAAATTAAAATTGAAAAAGTAGAAAATGAAATAAAACCCATTGTAAGAGATTTAGATGATTTGATTGAGGCAATGGTATGGGTAGAATCAGAGGGTAATCCTAACGCATACGCAAAACGAGAGGACGCTGCAGGAATATTACAGATTAGACCTATAATGGTGAATGAAGTAAATAGAATTTTAAATAAAAATAAAGATAGTAGGTTTTATACACTTGATGACAGATGGGATAGAGTTAAATCTATTGAAATGTTTTATGTATTTGTAGACTACTATCATAAAGAAAGTTCATATGAGGAAATCGCAAGGTGTTGGAATGGTGGTCCGAAAGGATTACAGAAAAAACAAACTAAAAGGTATTGGAAAAAGGTACGAAACACACTTAATAAAAATGAAGATAGCTCTGATAGGGGATGAGAAGTACGAAAATAGAGGAGAACTAAAGGAAACTATTTTTAAACTTAAAGAAAAGTTTGGTGAAGATTTAACAATTATCACTAGAGGTAAAAAGAATGGTGTTGAAAAATGGGTTCGTAAGTATGCATTAGAAATGAATTTAAAGTATATTGAATATAATCCAGCAAATACATCAAGAACATTATATAGTGGAATGGAAGATGGGTATTATGATAAACCATATCATCCAACACAACCACTTCACCAATATGATTGTATTGTTCATAATTCAGATAAAATAGTTTACTTTGGTGAAATAACAAAAAAAGAATTTAACCACTTTAACAGATTGTTAAATAGGTGGAAGAAAAAAGCAAGTTTTGTTCAATAAGATATGGAAGATTTTTTATTAGGTTTTGGTTCATTTATACTATTATATCAAATTACTAATTTAATAGTAATACTTTGTAAAAGGTTTCAAGATATGATTTTAGGTATCGCAGGTGGAATGGTTGGATTTGATATGGTAGCCATGTTGGTTTATGGATTTGCGTTCAAACCATTTACTGAAAATGTAAGATTATTCATCGGTGGAATGGGGTTGGCAATATTCTGTTCATTATTGTATAAAGTAAAGGCGTTTCTTAAAATGCAAGGAGAATTATGATAGAACATAGACCATGGGGAAAGTATGAGATACTATTAGATGACCCCACAACAAAAGTAAAACGGATTACAGTAAATCCAGGACAAAAACTATCATACCAATATCATCTTTTAAGACAAGAATGTTGGGTTATAACTAAAGGTTATTTAACGATAGTTTTAGATGATGAAAAAGTATTTAGAGAATATGGTGAATCTATCAAAATACCCAAAGGTGCAAAACATAGAGCATGGAATGAAACAGATGAAGTTGTTGAGTTTATAGAAGTTCAAACTGGCACCTATTTTGGTGAAGATGATATTGTTAGAATTTCTGATGATTATAATAGGATTTAATAAATATTTTTTGTATATTTATAGTTAAATAAAATAAGAAGTTACAAGAATGAGTATAGAACTACCAAAATTAAAAAAGGTATCTAAAAATAAGGTTAAAAAACCTAAGATACTTTTACTTTCAGATGACTTAAGATTACATAGTGGTATTGCAACACAATCAAAAGAGATTGTATTGTCTACTGTTCATAAATACGATTGGGTTCAGTTGGGTGCAGCACTTAAACACCCTGAACATGGAAAACAATTTATATTAGATGATGATGTTAGAAAACTAACAGGCATTGAAGACGCATCAGTAAAAATATACGCACATACAAGTTATGGTAATCCAGAAGTCCTTCGTGAATTGTTAAATGTAGAAAAACCAGACGCAATCCTACACTTTACTGACCCAAGATTTTGGGGATGGTTGTATGATATGGAAGTTGAGGTAAGACAAATATGTCCTATTATGTATTACAACATTTGGGATTCATTACCTGACCCACATTGGAACGCACCATTTTATGCTAGTTGTGATTTACTATTAGGTATATCAAAACAAACATATGGTATCAATAAAAGAGTTATGGATTGGTACGAACAAGATAGAGAGGATTGGTCATTCAAATACATACCACATGGTGTAACTAATTTATTTAAACCGCTTGAGATTACTGACTCTCAGTTAATAACTTATAAAGATAAACACAAAATAAACAATTATGATTTTGTAGTTGGGTGGTGCAATAGAAATATTCGTAGAAAAGTACCAGGTGATGTAATCATCGGATTCGAAGAGTTTGCAAAAAAACATCCAGATAAAAAAATGTTACTACTAATGCATACAAATCCTATTGACGAAAATGGTACAGATATGCCAGAAGTTGTTAAGATGAATGTAGAAGTCGGTGATGTTGCATTTAGTGTTGACAAACTATCAACAGAAGAATTAAACTTATTCTACAACTCTTGTGATATAGTTTTAAATGTCGCATCTAACGAAGGATTTGGATTAGGTTCTTGTGAAGCATTAAGGGCAGGAACTCCTGTCATAATAAATGTTACAGGTGGATTACAAGACCAATGTGGGTTTAAAAGAAATGGTAAATTTTTAACTGAAGATGATTATGTAGAGATTGGTTCTTTACATGATAAAGACAATCCTATTATAGATGAGTTAACTTGGGGTGAGTGGGTTGAACCAATTTGGCCATCAAATCGTTCATTACAAGGGTCACCAGTAACTCCTTATATATTTGACGATAGATGTTCCTATAAAGATATTGGTGAGGCTATAGAAAAATGGTATGGAAAAGGAAGAGATGGATGTGAATCGGCAGGTTTAAAAGGAAATGAATTCATTACAGGTGCAGGTGACATGGCATCGGAAACTATGGGTGAAAAATTTATTGAAGCAATTGATGGTTGTTTTGAAAATTGGAAACCAAGACAAAGATTTGATATTTACAAGATATGAAAAAAGTATGTATAGTTAGTTGTCCAATAGCTACAAGAAGTGGTTATGGAGCAAGAAGTAGAGATTTTGTAAGGTCTCTAATAGATTCAAAAGGTGAAGAATGGGATATTCAACTTTTATCTCAAAGATGGGGTAATACTCCCATGAATGCATTAACACCTGAAGATAAAGACTTATTAGAAAGGATTATTCCTAAAATTGAATCTAAACCTGATATATGGATTCAAATAACAATACCAAGTGAGTTTCAACCAGTTGGACACTTCAATATAGGTGTGTCTGCAGTAATAGAAACATCAGACTCTTCTGCAGAGTTTATAGATGGTTGTAACAGAATGGACTTAACATTAGTTTCATCAAGACATTCTAAACAAACTTTATCAGCGGTTTATGATAAATTAAATGACCAGACAAAACAAAAGATGGGTGAATTAAAACTTGAAAAACCTGTTGAGGTATTGTTTGAAGGATTTAATACAAGTATCTATGATAACAAAAAGCCAGTTGATAATAATGTAAAAAAGGTATTTCAAAAAATACCTGAACAATTTTGTTTTTTATTTGTAGGTCATTGGTTACCAGGTGCAGATGGACATGATAGAAAAAATATATACTCTTTGATAAAAGTATTTTTAAATACATTTAAAGGTGTATCATTTACTAATAAATCAAAACCTGCTTTGATACTAAAAACAAATAATGGACAACCTTCCATATCAAATGTACATAGAATTAAAAAAGTAATTGAAAGATGTAAAAAAAGAATAGGTGGAAGTAATTTTCCAAATATTTACATATTAGATGGTGACTTAAAAGATGAAGAATTAAATTCAGTTTATAATCACCCTCAAGTAAAATCGCATGTATCATTTACTCATGGTGAAGGGTTTGGAAGACCACTACTCGAAGCTTGTGTTAGTGGTAAACCTATTATCGCATCTGCATGGAGTGGACATTTAGACTTCCTAAATAAAAGTTTTAACTTTTTAGTAGGTGGTAAATTAGAAGAAGTTCATCCATCAGCACATAATAAATGGATTATACCACAAACCAAATGGTTTAAAATTGACCACAATCAAGCAAGTGGAGTTTTAAAGTCTGTTTATAAAAATTACAAGAAAGCTCTTGAAATGTCAAGAAAAAATAGACAATTTGTCAAAGATAATTTTACTCAAGATAAAATGACAGAAAAGTTAACTGAATTGTTGACACAATATAAGGTGGGTGAAGGACCAACTCAAGTAGGATTAAAATTACCTAAACTTAAAAAGAAATAATGCCAGATTATACAAGTAGACATAGAAGTAATATGACAGACCCCACAAGACTTTCTAAATCTAAGTTAGAAAGAGGTATGGTTGCAAAAATTAGGTATAAAAAAAGAGATAGTTCTCAAAGAGATATGTTTGTTTTTATTTTACAACCTAATTTTAAAACTTACTTCCATTGTTTAGATTTAAAGGATTGTGCACCAGATAAGTTCACAAAACTTGCAGAAGATTTAGATGAAGTTACAAGTAATACTACTAAAATCAGAAAATTAGATTTAAGTAAATTGACATTAGAAGTAAATTCTAAACAATTTTATACATCTAAACTAAAAAACAAAGACCTATCAAGTGGATATAGAACTTTGGTTGAAAAGAATGTAGGACAAGTCACGGTATACAATTATGACTTTGGTGTTTATGATAAAATACCACCAAGAGCAGTAAGAAGACAAAATGAACAAGTAGAAAAAGACGATACAAACTTGGATACAACACAAGACACTCCACCAGTAGGACTATAAAATTAAATTATGAAAATAAGTTACGCAATAACAGTTTGTAATGAATTCAAAGAAATTCAAAAACTAATCCCATATCTTTTAGAAAACAAAAGACCAGATGATGAAATCGTGGTATTATATGATTCTAAGAATGGTGATGTAAAAATAGAAGAATATTTAAGAGCTAAATCAGTAAATCCAAGTTATTCTTGGCATAGTGGTGAATTCGATGGTCACTTTGCAGATTGGAAAAACAAGTTAACAGATTTATGTAATGGTGATTATATTTTTCAGATTGACGCCGATGAAATACCAAATGAAGAACTAATCCAAAACATTCCAGCAATTCTTGAAATGAATGAAGTAGATGTAATCCTTGTACCAAGAGTAAATTTAGTAGATGGACTTACAGATGAATATATCAAAAAATGGAAATGGGTTGTTGATGAAAAAGGTAGAGTAAATTGGCCAGACCCACAATGGAGAGTTTATAAAAAATCCGAATCTATTCGTTGGGTAAATAAGGTACACGAGAAAATCGTAGGATATGATACGGTTTCTAATTTACCTTGGGTTGAGGAACTATCATTGTTCCATCACAAAGATATAGAAAAACAAATAAAACAAAACGATTATTATGACACCCTCGTGTAACCAATATTTTGGGAACGATTCGTGTGTCGAAAGAAAATTTTAACAAATTTCCTATGATATTAGATTGTACATTAAGAGATGGTGGGTACTACACCAATTGGAACTTTGACACTCAGATGGTTAAAGACTTAGTACAGGCCCTTGACCTTTCGGGAGTTGGAGTAATGGAAATGGGATACAAGTCGCCTGTTAAGGGTGGTAAGTATCGTAAGTGTAACGATAGATTTATTTGGGATGTGTTAGATTATAGAAAGCCAGTAAATCTAAAACTGGCGTTTATGATTGACGCAAAAGACTTTATCAAAGATAATGAAGTAGATTACGCATTGATTGATGATGTTATACATGATAGTGAAGATTCACCATTTGACATCTGTCGTCTGGCTATAAAATATTCGGAGTTAGACCATTCTGTCAAGATTGGTGATTATGTCAAAACAAAAGGATATGATTTGATAATAAATCTGATGGGTATAACTTTATTAACCGATACTCAAATATATGACTTTGTAAATGTAATGAGTGGATTAGACCCACTTGTATTATATTTTGCTGATTCATATGGAGCATTGACGCCTGATAGAACAAAACAAGTTGTTGAACTATTTGAAGGTGATTCAAAGATTGGGGTTCATACACACGACAATCTTGGTCTTGCATTTGCTAATTGTATTGCCGCAGAATCCGAAGGAGCACTTTGGTTAGATGGTACTTTACTTGGAATGGGTAGAGGAGTTGGTAATGTCAAAACAGAACAACTCGTAACTTATCATCAATATGCGAAAGACAAGATGAAATTTCTTTCACATGATAAGACTGAATATAATTGTAAACCTTTACAAAAAGTTATTTCTGATTGGATGATTCCTTTGATGGAAGAACACAAATGGGGTTTTACACACAATTATATGGTTAGTGGGTTGAAACATATTCATCCTTTGTATCCTCAGAACTTACAACAATCGTTTCTACATCCTAATAGAATAGAAGATGTATTACTTGATATTCCTGAATCGGTAAGTTTTGATGAAAAGAAACTTGATGGAGTATTAGAACCTAAAGTGGCAGTAGTTATCCCCGCAAGATACAAATCATCAAGATTCCCTGGCAAACCTCTTGCCAAGATTCATGGAAAAGAAATGATTCTTTGGGTAGCTGAAACTGCAAAGTGGGCAGTAGGACAAGAGAATGTTTACATAGCAACTGAGAATCAAGAAATCGTTGATGTTGTAAAAAAACATGGTTGGAAAGTAATCTTAACTTCAGATGATTGTCCAACAGGTACAGACAGAGTTGCAGAGGCGGCATTAGAGATTGACGCAGATTTTATTATCAATGTACAAGGTGATGAACCAATGTTGTCACCAGAAGATATTCAAAAAGTGATTGAGGAAAAGATAAATAATCCTGACCATATTGTAAATTGTATGGCAAAACTTAATCCTCACGAAAGAGTAGAAGACCCAAAGATACCAAAAGTAATTACAAATCTAAATGATGAGTTGATTTGGTGTTCAAGAAGTCCACTCCCAGGGACAAAACAGGGTTCGACCAGTAATCCACTAAAACAAGTTTGTATCTATGGATTCAATAGAGAACATCTTAAATCATTTTGGGAGTATGGTAAAAAAACACCACTTGAATTCCAAGAGGATATCGAGATTGATAGATTTATAGAAATGGGATATAAAATCAAAATGGTTATGGTTGACAATGTATCACACGCAGTTGATTATCCTGAAGATATAGAAATCGTTGAAAAGATGTTAAGTTAATGAAAGAGGCAATAACAATAGGTCACGCAGGTGGAGTTGGTGATGGGTTAATGTTCTCGTCAGTAATTAAAGAAAAATATTGTAATGAATTCAAAAGAGTTTATTTACAAGTACCAAGATTAAACTGGCTATTTAAAAAATTATATAATGATACTCCTAATGTAAAGTTAGAACATTGTCCTTATTTAGACGCACCACACAAACCTATTAAATTTGAAGATGGTGTCGAACATAGTTCTTGGCGAAAGTTAACTTGGAAACGAGATTTACATGAAGAAAGTAAATTATATAGAGAAATAGTATCGCAGTATGGTGATGATTATATAATTTTACATGAAAGACCAAAAGATAATATGAATCGTGAAATGATTCCTATTGATAGAAAATATTTTGAAAATAAAAACTTGCCAGTAATAAATCTTGATGGTAGAAAAGGACACATATTAGATTATGTTAATGTATTACAAAGGGCAAAAGAGATTCATGTTTATGAAGGAAGTTTTATGAATCTTGCAGACTCAGTAACAGACGGTTCAGTACCACTATATGGTCATTTGTATTGTAAACCACACTACTTTGATAAAGGAATGGTACACCATCAAATAATAGAGAATATTCGCCAAAATAAATGGCATAAAAATAATTGGAATTATATATGGAAAAAATGAAATTAGGGGTTATCGGAATTGGAGCAGTTGGTTCTGCTATATCAAACGGATTTGAGTATTTAGGACATGATGTCGTTGGATATGATATCAAGATACCAGAAACAAAAATCGAAGATACTTTAGATACAGAAATAGTTTTCATTACAGTTGGAACTCCAACAGGCGTTAATGATGAATGTGATTTAAGTGCGGTCAATAGTGTAATAAATCAACTTAGTAGTTTTAATTACAAAGGTCTTGTAGCATTAAAAAGTACAATAGAACCTGGCACAACAAATAGATTAAGAAAAGAATATCCAAATCTTAATATGTGTTTTGTACCTGAGTTCTTAAGAGAAAGATGTGCATACGAAGACTTTGTATACAATAACAATATTTTAGTAGTTGGTACTGATAGTGATGAGAATTATGATTTGATTGTAAAAAGTCATGGTAGATTACCAATGCATAAAGTAAAAGTCAAAATAATTGACGCAGAGTTAATGAAATACTTTTCTAATACCTACAAAGCAATGAGAATTACATTTGCAAATTCTTTTTACAAAGTAGCAAAACACTTTGGTGCAGACTATGACGCAATCAAAGACGCATTTTTATTTCATGGAGTTGGTGAAGGTCACTACTTAAATGTAAATAAAGACTTTGGTGGTTATGGTGGAATGTGTCTTCCTAAAGATACTAAAGCTATGAAAGTATTATGTAATAAGTATAAGATTGATGTAGACATTTTCAGATTTATTGATGAGGAAAACGATAAATTTATAAAAAAAGTACCACCAGGTATGAGATACGAGATTTAATGAAAATATTAGTTACAGGCGCAGCAGGATTCTTAGGTTCACATCTTTGTGATTCGTTGTTAAACGATGGTCACATAGTTTTTGGAGTAGACAACTTTTTTAGAGGAAAGGTAAGTAACTTACCAACTCATGAAAACTTCACATTCAAAGAGATGGACCTGGTTTATTCAGAACCAATAAAAGAGTTTATGTTAGAACATCAATTTGAGATAGTTGTTCACTACGCAGCAATAAATGGAACAAGATATTTTTATGATATTCCATTTAAAGTATGTAATCATAATATTTTAATGACTCAGAATGTATTAAACGCATGTACACCTTCAGTAACAAAAGTGGTATACGCATCGTCATCTGAGATTTATGGACCATCACCAATTGTTCCAACCGAAGAAACAGAACCTATGATTCTACACCCATCTGCAAATAGAGACTCTTACGCCTCTTCAAAAGGTATGGGTGAGTTCTTAGTGAGATTATGGGCAGATGAAAAAAGAAAAGAATATTTGATAGTTAGACCTTTTAACACTTATGGTCCAAGAATGGCAACAGGTGGTTATGGTCAGGTGATACCTGAGTTTATTGAAAGAATCCAATCAGATGAAGATTTTTACTTATATGGTGATGGAAATCAAACAAGGTCTTTTTGTTATGTAACAGACCATGCTAATATTGTTACTGATTTGATTTCGAAAACATCTGATGAAATAGTAAATGTTGGATTTGATGAAGAGATTACTATTCGTGATTTGGCGATGACTATACATCAAATAATGGATAAAGAATTTAAAGTAGAGTATAAACCGGCGTGGTCTAACGATACAAAATGGAGAAAACCATCACTTTCTAAGTTAAAAAGTTGCATAGGTTATGAAAATTTTGTATGTTTAGAAGACGGAATAAATAAAATGTTAAAATATGGCGATAGAAATTAAAACACCGAT
>MDTB01071402.1_pt1 | contig 18278 bp, 18 predicted proteins | sample 811161 | NCBI WGS metagenome assembly MDTB01 (sample SAMN05326650, study PRJNA326480) | marine metagenome | isolation source: seawater | place: Mediterranean Sea | collected 2009
GCCCGCGCCCACGGCGAGATCAATCACATGGTCGGGCAATTCGTCAGCCATATAAAGTGCTTCTTCGGCCAGTTCGTGCAGGGTTTCGGAAAGCTGCGCCGTCAGATGCGCCAGAAGCACGCCAAGCCCTTCTTCGCTAACTTGCGTCAGCGCGGCATCAACCAGTGCCGCGCGCAACTGCTCCTCGGCTTCCCAACCAGAGCTGTTAATATCGAGTGTCAGTGCGGCGTCCAGCGCATCATCCCAGTTTAATATCGGCGCGGCTTCGGCGTCAGGATAGCCCAACCCGTCGAGATAGGCGCGCGCCATGTCTTTAACCGAAACCGCGAGCGGCTCGCCGAGTTCGGTGAACCAGGGCTGGCGACACGCTTCATCGGCAAAGCTGCGCAAAACCGCAAGCGTGGGTATTTCTGCCTCAAGCGCGTTCAGGCTTTCGGCATCGGGCTGCCAGCCTTCTTCATCGGGCGGAAAATTTCCGACGGTCATTCGTCTTCGGCCTCAGCTATGGATTCATCAATATAGAAATAATCTTCGGACAAGCGTTCATGTCGGGTGACATTATGCAACCATACCGAACTGCGTTGCTGCTGTATATCAATCAGACGCCAGCCTTGGAGCGCCAGCGTCTCGGCGTCAAACACCAAAACCAGACGCCCGGGAATAGCCCCGTCCGGATCGCGCAAGGCTGCTTCGATTGCACCGCTTTTCATACTCAGTGTCTCCAGTTGCGATGCCGCGATGCGCGGCGCGCGCCCATCGACGAACAAGCGCAACGGCGTTGCAGAGACCGGATAGCGGTTGGCTGCCGCGCCTTGTGTTTCTTGCACCACCAGCCAGTTGCCGCGCAAAGTCACGATGCTTTGCGCGCCGCTGGTGTAGACGAAACGGAACCGGTCAGGCAGGGCGAGAAAAAAATCACCCTGCAATGTCTGGCCGTCCGGCGTTGATTGAACGAACTGCCCGGACAAATGCTGCATATCAGCCAACGCCTTATTGATATCGGATAAATTCGCCGCGCGTACCGGGCCGAGCGCCAGCGCTGCCAACAGCGCGCCGCGCACGACACGCCGCAACACAGCGCAACGCACAAATCGGGCAAACCAGCCGTAAATACGGGATTTTTTGGCCTTGACCATTACTGTTTCCCAGCCAAAACGTCGCGCTTGCCGGCGTGATTGGGGGCGCTGATCACGCCTTCTTCTTCCATCTGCTCAATGAGCCGTGCGGCGCGGTTATAGCCGATTTGCAACCGCCGTTGCACATAGCTGGTCGAAGCACGCCCGTCGCGTGTGACAATGGCGACGGCCTGATCGTACAGCGTATCGCCGCTGGACGCCGCGTTCGGCCCGGCGTCATCTTCCTGCTCGGCTGTCACCTGTTCGATGTAATCGGGCGTGGCCTGGCGTTTCAAAAACCGCACGACTTTTTCAACCTCGCCATCGGACACAAACGGGCCGTGCACCCGCTCGATACGCCCGCCGCCGCCCATATAAAGCATATCGCCCTGACCGAGCAACTGTTCGCCGCCTTGTTCGCCCAGCACGGTGCGACTGTCGATTTTCGAGGTGACTTGAAATGAAATCCGGCTCGGAAAATTCGCCTTGATGGTGCCCGTAATGACATCGACCGAGGGGCGTTGGGTGGCGGTAATCAAATGCACGCCGGCCGCGCGCGCCATTTGTGCCAAGCGTTGCACCGCGCCTTCAATTTCTTTGCCCGCCACCATCATAAGGTCGGCCATTTCGTCGATCACGACAATGATAAAGGGCAGGTTCTCGGCTTCGATAATTTCTTCTTCAAACACCGCTTCGCCGGTTTCGGGATCGAAACCCGTTTGCACACGCCGCGTTATTTGCTCGCCCGTGCGGCGCGCTTCGCCCATGCGCTCATTGAACCCTTCAATGTTACGCACGCCGATTTTTGCCATTTTGCGATAGCGGTTTTCCATTTCCTGCACGACCCATTTGAGCGCAACCACCGCTTTTTTCGGCTCGGTCACAACGGGAGCCAAAAGATGGGGAATGCCGTCATAAACCGACAGTTCCAGCATTTTCGGGTCAACCAATATGAGCCGACATTGCTCCGGCGTCATGCGGTATAATACGGATAAAATCATGGTGTTGATGCCGACCGATTTCCCCGAGCCTGTGGTGCCCGCGACCAGCAAATGCGGCATTTTCGACAGGTCTGCCATCACCGGGGCGCCGCCAATATCCTTGCCAAGCGCGAGGGTCAGCTTGCCTTTTGCGCCCTCAAAATCGGCGCTGGCAAGCAGTTCGCGCAAGCTCACCAGTTCGCGCGCCGTATTGGGCAGTTCAATGCCAATGACATTGGCACCGGGCACAGGCGCCACGCGGCAGCTGATTGCACTCATTGAGCGGGCAATATCATCGGCGAGGCCGACCACGCGCGACGAGCGCACACCGGCGGCGGGTTCCAGCTCATATAGGGTGACAACTGGGCCGGGGCGCACGCGCCCGATTTTGCCGCGAATGCCGAAATCGCCCAACACGGTTTCCAGCAACCGCGCATTGGCTTCCAGCGCATCTTTGCTGAGGTCGCGCGATTGACGCGGCGGGCGGTGCTCGGTCAGCAACCGCAAGGGCGGCAATTCAAACGGCGTGGACGCATCAAGCGCAAGACTTGTTTGTGCTTCACGTGTCACGCGGCGTCCGCGCCGCGGCGGCGTTTTTTTATCATCAACTTGAATATTGCCCGCCATCGGTTCAGCATGGATATCGTCGACGCCATCCATCATGTCTTCGGGAACCTCTTCAGACGCAGCTGTTTGGGCTGGGCCAAACGCGTCGGCTTGCGCCGCCGCCCCGACCCTCGGCATCAGCCCGCCCACCAAGCGCGCGCGCCACCCCGCCATTGCGTGCGGCAGCTTGGGGAAACTCTGCGGCAATCGTGATGCGGCCTTGGTCGCCAACCACAAAACCTGTCCGGCTTGCCTCAGCCAGCCACCTGCCAATAGCGCCAGCACGAGCGCCAGCGCGAGACCCGCCAACATCAGAAAAGAGGCCATCGGCGTGGACGGCGCGACAGCCAAACCATCCAGAACCGGCTGGAGCGCGCGCGCCTGAAGCTGGCCCAACGCGCCCCCGGGAAACGGTGCACCCGCCTGCGTCGTTGCGCCGGTGAGTGCCAGCGCTGCGGCCGCCAATAAAACGGAAATAACAGCCAAAATACGCCTGAAATGTGGCAAGTTTAGCGATGTGCGCGTGATGGCGCGATGCGCGGCGGCGGCGATCGGAATATAGGCAAACCAGACCGCATGGCCGAGCATTTGATAGGTAAAATCCGCAAAAGCCGCGCCCCAAAAGCCCAGCCAATTTTTTGCCCGTCCGTCGGCCGCAACATTAAAGCTGGGGTCGGCCGGGTTATGGCTCACCAGCGCCAGCGCCGCAACTGCCAAAGCTGCCAGCGCCATCACGCCTGCGCTCTGACGCAGGCGCGGGCCGACATGCATCGCCATGGTATCAATGTGCGTGCGCGCGCGTTGCACAAGCCCCATCACGCCGCCCCCTTGGTGCCAAGATTGTAACTCTCCAGCCCGTCTTTGAGGCGTTTCAGCGCCGCCATCATGGTCTCCTGCTCGTCGACCAGCGCAATGCGAATATAGCTATGTGCCGGATTATCGCCGCGTGCATCATGGCGGGCAAGATACGCCCCGGGCAGCACCCGCACGCCCTGACTGGCCCAAAGATGGCGCGCGGCCGCTTCACCGTCGCCGACATTCAACCACAGAAAAAACCCTCCGGCGGGTCGATAAAAATCATACGCGCCGGCGAAAATTGTTTCGGCGGCGGTGAATTTTTCTCGATATTTCTGGCGGTTTTCATGCACATGTGCGTCGTCCGACCAAGCAAGTGCCGCAGCATGCTGCACCGCCAAGGGCGATTGCGGGCCGGCAATGGCGCGCAACGCCGCCATCGCCGCCATGACACTGCGCCCCCCGGCACAAAATCCCGACCGCAGCCCCGGTAGATTTGATCGTTTCGACAAGGAGTGAAACACCATTAGCGGCAGGTCATTGTCGCCAGACGCCTGCATGAGTTGAAGCGCCGAAGGCGGCGGCGTCTGGTCGTATATTTCGGCGTAGCACTCATCCACCACCAGCAGGAAATTATGCGCGCGCGCCAGTTCCAGCAAGCGCGCCAGATAGCGCGCATCAGCGACTGCCCCTTGCGGGTTGGCGGGTGAGCAGAAATAAAACGCCTGGGCGCGCGCCAACAACTCCGGCGCAAGCGCGTCCAAATCGGGCAGATGCCCGGTCGCTGCAGTGGTCGGCAAATAAACCGGTTGCGCGCCCGCGCACAGCGCGGCGGCGGCATAAACTTGATAAAACGGGTTCGGCATCAACACCACGCCGTCGGGTTTTTGCGGTGCGATTTGCGCTGCCATGAACAGGCCCTCGCGTGTGCCATTGACGGGCAAGATCTGGGTCGCTTCGTCGAGCACGTCTGTCGCCAAATCAAACCGACGGCTCAACCAACCGGCAACGGCGCTGCGCCATTGCGCGGTGCCGTCAATGGGTGGGTATTTGGCGTAACTGTCGCGCGCAGCCGAAAGCGCCTGCAAAACTTCCGGCGGCGGCGCGTGACGCGGCTCCCCGACGGCCAAAGACACCGGCGCTTGTGCTGGGGTCACATCGTCCAGCAGCGCGCGCAGCCGGACAAAGGGCGAGGGCGGCAGGGCGCCAAAACGGCCAGAACCGTCCGGGCCAGAGCGATTTTGCATGCATACCTCCAAAAAAGCCCGCGAAGCATGATGCTTCACGGGCTTTCCGCGAATCAGCCTGTCCTACAATACCGCGTCTTTCGCATGGCGGTCAAAGCGGCTTTTGGACAGTGGATTATTCTGCGCGCCGGCTTATCGACTGATACCGGCCTCCGGGCGCGCCGCGACTTTATGGATGGTGAGATCGGCGCCCGCCTGCTCTTCTTCCTCGCTCAGACGAATACCCATAAACGCCTTCAGACCACCATATACGATGAAACCGCAGACCAGCGCGAAGCCGCAGCCGACAAGCGTGCCGACCAGTTGCGCGGCAAAACTCACCCCGCCAAGGCCACCCAATGCTTGTGTGCCGAAAATGCCCGCAGCAAGACCACCCCACGCACCCGCAAGCCCGTGTAACGGCCACACGCCCAGCACATCGTCAATCTGCAAACGTTCCTGACATAGCTGGAAGAAATAGACGAACAAGACGCCTGCAACGCCGTCGGTAATCAAAGAACCGATAGGGTGCATCACGTCGGAACCCGCGCAGACCGCAACAAGACCCGCCAGCGCGCCATTATGCACGAAGCCGGGGTCGGCGCGCCCAACAATCAGCGCGGCCAGAATGCCACCGACCATCGCCATCAGGGAGTTCACCGCGACCAGACCGGACACGCCTTCCAGCGATTGCGCGCTGACCACGTTGAAGCCGAACCAGCCAATGCACAAAAGCCAGCTGCCCAGCGCCAGCCACGGAATGGATGACGGCGGAAACGCCGTGCCGCGGTCGCCATAGCGTCCGGTGCGTGCGCCCAGAACAATGACCGCCGCCAACGCCAACCAGCCGCCGACGCCGTGCACAACGACCGAGCCGGCGAAATCATGAAAGCTCGCGCCGAAGGTTTCTTCGAGCCAAGCCTGAAAGCCGAAATTGCCGTTCCAGATCATGCCTTCGAAAAACGGATATACCACCGCAACGATCGCGCCCGATGCCAGTAATTGCGGCACAAAACGCGCGCGCTCGGCAATGCCACCAGAAATAATCGCCGGAATGGCCGCCGCAAATGTCAGCAGAAAGAAGAATTTAATGAGCGTTAATCCCTGTGGCCCGAAAGTTTCGCTTTCACCGTCACCGCTAATGACCGACGCGCCAGCCAAAAAATCGACCCCATAGGCAACCGAATAGCCGATAAAGAAATAGGCAATGGTCGACATGGCAAAATCGGAAATGATCTTGACCATCGCATTGACCTGATTTTTTTCTCGGACTGTGCCAACTTCCAAGAATGCGAAACCTGCATGCATTGCGAACACCAGAATCGCGCCCATAAGCAAAAAGAAGACGTCGCCGCCTACAATATTATTTTCCATTTGAAATCTCCCACAACAATGGCTTTTTTCAGCAAGAACCGTGCCGTCTTATAGAAATTAGCAAGCATTTGTTTTAACGGGATTTTTTGGCTTGAGGGGCTGTTGGTCGTCTGCGTATGCACAAAATTTCAACAGCTTGTCCGGGTGGCTGCACATATATTGTGCAAGGGAGGCGTAAAAGGCATGAGCAAACGCCGAGCTGCGACGCCGCGGCCCATGTTGCGGGCTGGACGCTGCGCGCCGAATGGGGCAGTCTGACCCGCATGACAACCAAAGCCAAGCCCACCGATCAGGCCATTGCTGGCGCGCCCGCGCGTGCCGAAAGCGCGCGGTGTGACGTAGCCGTCTTGGGGCGTGGCAACTCCGCCGCGCTGACGGCGCTGGCACTGGCACAAAGCGGGTTTTCGGTATGGGCCGAGTTGGTACATGGTGATGTACAACCCGCGGCACAACCACCAAGCGACGCGCGCGATACTAGGTGGCAGCGGGTTTTGGCACTCAGCCCCGGCGCGCGCCGCGCGCTGGAAACGCTGGGCGTGTGGCAACGCCTGAAGGCCGGCCATGCGCCCGTGGCGGACATTGCCGTTGGCGGGCCGAACCATGGCGACCTGCCTTTGCGATTTGCCGATGCAAAAACCCCCGACCGGCCCGTCGATGTGCTGTCACATATTGTCAGCTTGGCGGATCTGACCGAAGCTATCGGCGATACGCTGCGCGCGTGCACCGCGTTGGGCGGCGCAGCGCAAATTTCGGCTGCCGCGCACGATTTCAACCCGCAAACAGGCGCGCTGACATTTGCCGACACCACGCAGCTGCGCGTCAATTTGCTTGTCGATGCCAGCGGCGCGCAATCGCAGTGGCGCACGCGCGCAGGCATCGGTTGTCTGCATTATGATTATCGCAGCCATGCGCTGAGTGCGGAAGTCGCGCTTGGTGCGCCGCATGGGCAGGTTGCGCGGCAGGTTTTTCTGGCCGACGGGCCGCTGGCAATTTTGCCATTGCCTGCGCCGACGCGCGCCGCACTCGTCTGGTCACTGCCCGCGCGCAAAGCCGCGGCGCTGGCGCAATGTGATGAAGATGTGTTTAATCATGAGCTAAATGTCGCCGCGCGAACGCTGGTCGGCCCGTTCGAGCATTTGGCGCTGGCAGGGCCGCGCGCCTACCAGCCGCTCAAAGCGCAAATCGCCGAAGCCTTTACCGGCACGCGCCTCGCGCTGGTCGGTGAGGCCGCGCATGTCATTCATCCGCTTGCGGGGCAGGGCATGAACCTCACTTTGCGCGACATTGGCGCGCTGGTCGACACGCTGTGCGAGGCGCGGCGGCTGGGGCTTGCGTGCAGCGATGCGACAATGCTGGAAAATTATGCCCGCTTGCGCCGCGCCGATGCGCTGGCCGGCGCGTTTGGCACTCATGGCTTGGCCGAGATTTTTTCCGGACCACGCCCAATGCGTGCCGTGGCCGCCACAGGCTTGCGCGGCGTTGGCTTTATTGCCGATAATTGGCCCGAACTGAAAAATGCGTTCCGGCGGCAGGCCGACCAGGGTTTGGGGCCGCTTTCGGATCTGTTTGCGGGCGCGCCAAGCTCAGAAAAGACGCGCTAGGCTTCCAACGGGCGCGCTTCTTCCGGCAACATGATCGGAATGCCGTCGCGGATCGGATAGGCCAGTTTGGCGGCCTCCGACACTAATTCTTGCGCGTCCGCATCATAGCGCAGGCTTGTGCGTGTCACCGGACAGACGAGCATGTCCAGCAAGGCCTTATCGGGGGCGGGGGAAGCGGGTTCACTCATGGTGTGCTCATTCTACCGTAGTATCATTGTACCGAATTATCATTGCTGCCCGTCGCCATTGCCATTTGCGCCAATACCATTTCGGTGAGCGCGATTAAAATCTCGGCGCGCTCGGCGAGGCTTTCGGCTTCCAGCAGGGCTTGTTTTTCTTTCAGCCCATAGGGGCTGATAATCGACAGGGAATTGACCAGCGCCTCATTGCCGGACTGCTCGATCGCCTCCCAATCGGCCGACATATTATTGGCTTCGAGATAGCGCCGCAGCACATCGACCAGCCCGTCGCGATTGACATCAAGCGCACCGACATCAGCAATCAGGTCATTGCCATAAGCGCGATAATCAGCCTCGACCTGCCGATAGGGCGTCAGGACTTGCAATTCTTGGTTCACGCGGAAACGGGCGATACCGGTCAAGCTGACAATCATGCGCCCATCATCGGTTTCGCTGAACGAGGTGATGCGCCCGACACAGCCAACCTGTTGCAGCGGTGCACCGTCATCGGCGGCTTCGTCGCCGGGCTGGATTATGCCCAGCACCCGCCCACGCCCCAGCGCGTCTTCAAACATCGACAAATAACGCGGCTCGAAAATATTCAGCGGCAACTGGCCGCGCGGCAGCAAAAGCGCGCCCTCCAGCGGAAATACGGGCAGTTGTTCGGGCAATTGGTCGACGGTTTCATAAAAAGCGGGCATCTGGATTCCTAACTGAACAAAATAGATGACAGCCGCCGGCGCGCCGCCGCGACGAGCTCGTCGCCAGCACCATAAGCATCAAAAAATTCGAGGAGTTGCTTGCGCGCGCGCTCGTCTTCCCAATCGCGCTTGCGGGCAATGATTTCCAGCAAGGCATCCATGGCATGTTCGCGCTCGCCGGCACCGTGATAGACAAGCGCAAGGTCAAAGCGCGCCTGATGATTATTCGGCTCGCCTGCCAGCGTCTCCAGCAGGTCGCCGGTGTCATCGCCCAGCGCGTCCGATTTTGCCGCCAGCGCCAGCGTCGCCCGCGCCGCAGCAATTTCGGGATCGGATGAATTTTCTGGTGCCATGGCGAGAATCTGCTCGGCCTGCGCCAGATTTCCCGCAGCGAAATGGGCTTGTGCGAGACCCGCAATAGCCCCGTTATGGGCCGGGTCTTGTTCCAGAACCTGACCGTAGGCCTGCGCGGCCGTCGCCATATCGCCCTGGTCCATCGCATGGGAAGCCATGGCAAGCATTTCTTCCACCGGTGAGGCACCCAATTCATCGTCCAAATGCCGCGTTACGAATTCCTTGATCTGGCTTTCGGGCAGCGCGCCCATAAACCCGTCAACCGGGCGCCCGCCCTTGAACGCGAAAACCGCCGGAATGGACTGAACCTGTAATTGCTGGGCGACGGCGGGGTGCTCGTCAATATTCATTTTTGCCAGACGCACCGCACCATTGGCTTGCGCGGTGACCTGTTCGAGCAATGGCGTCAACTGCTTACACGGCCCGCACCATGGTGCCCACAAATCCAGCAACACAAGCTGCGTCGCCGAAGCCTCGATGACATCGGCCATGAAACTCTCGGTTGTGACGTCGACGATGGTTGCAGCACCAGCCTCCGGCGTCGGGGAAATCGTGTCCATGGAAAATCCTTTCGTTGTTAAGATGGGGCTTTTGCAACCGATTGCCAACCCCAGATATTGCCGCAGGTCGGGGCTTGTCAAATTCATGCCGATGGTGCATAAATCGCGTCTCCGTTCAGACGGATATTTCTGCGACGCGGGCGTAGCTCAGGGGTAGAGCACAACCTTGCCAAGGTTGGGGTCGTGAGTTCGAATCTCATCGCCCGCTCCAGAAATTTGGTTTGCGCTTTCTCTCTAATCAAGCTGAAGGGATTGAACCGCGAGTTTATATTTGGCCTATTTTGGCCTATCTTGGCCTTGTGCGACACAGGCTTTTCTGCTTGGATTTTGGCATTAATATTTGCGAAGTCGTGTTTTCTAACAAATCGGGTGCGGGCGCATGTCTATCAAAACAGAATATATTGGGCTGGCTGACAAATTTGCCGTCTCAACATCGACTATTTGTGCCGTTCACTGCCTTGCGCTGCCATTTTTTATCGGGGTGTTTCCGGCCATCAGCGCCACGTTTTTCGGCGAAGAGGCCTTCCATGTCTGGCTGCTTTGGGCAGTCATTCCGTTAAGCGTCTTTGGCCTGTCGCTTGGCTGTAGCCGCCACAAAAACAAGTCCGTATTGATTGCCGGCGCTGCCGGGATTGCTTTTCTGATTTTTGCCGCCATTGCCGGACACCATTTGTTGGGCGAAAATGGCGAGCGCGCGACAATGCTGCTGGGTGCCACATTTATCGCGCTGGCGCATATCCGCAATTTCAGGCTGTGCCGACACGTCGATTGCGACCATTAAACAAAAACTGAAGACGCACGATCTTAGCAGCCGACAAGCTGTTTTTCCGCACAGCTGCGCGCGCGTTTCTGCGCGGTGGCGATTTGCTGCGGTGTCATTTCGCGCACGATCACGTCAATCAGTTTTTTGCTGCGCGGCACGTCATTGGATCGGGCGATATTTGCCCACATATGCGCGCGCACATTGGAGCGCTTCACGCCTTCACCGGTGAAGTATTTCAGCGCCAGATTATACTGCGCTTTGGCGTGCCCGGCTTGCGCGGCTTGCATGTACCAGTCAACGGCCTTTTCGAAATTTTGCGGCGTGCCCTTGCCCGTCTCGTTTTTGACGCCAAGGTTAAATTTCGCATTTATGTCATTTTGTTCGGCGGCACGCGTGTACCACTTCACCGCCAAGGCCTGATCTTCGTCAACGCCGCGCCCGGTATCATAAGCCACGCCAAGATTATACTGTGCCCGCGCCATGCCCTGCTCGGCAGCCAGCGCATACCAAGAGGCGGCGGTTTCGTCATTTTTGGCAACGCCGCTGCCCAGCGAATATTTCACCCCGAGATTAAACCGTGATTTCATGTCGCCCTGCTCGGCGGCCAGCAAATACCACGACGCGGCGGTTTCGTCATTTTCGCGAACGCCTGCGCCCGTGTCATAGGCCACGCCCAGATTATACCTGGCTTCAATGTGGCCTTGCTCGGCGGCGCGTTCATACCAGCGTGCCGCCAAGGCGTCGTCTTCGGCCACGCCTTCGCCCAAATCATAAACCAATGCCAGACTGAACTGGGCATTGGGACTGCCGCGCTCGGCGGTCGGGGTGAACCAAGCTTCCGGCGTGGTGTTTTTGCCCAATATCTGGTTGCGCTCCGAATATTTTTCCGCCAGGTCCAGTTTTGGCGCAAGGTCTTCCGCCTCACGTTTGATCGCATACCATTGCACCGAGTCGGGGCTTGGCGAGCGCCCTTGGCGGATTACCAGCGCCTGAAAATCCGGGTTAAATTCGATGTTTTGATATTTTTCTTCCTTTTCCAACCGCCGCAACTCAGCCGTGAACCTGCCGTCTTCCAAAACCGTGGCGCCGGTTCCTTCATTGATGACCGACAGATTATATTCGGATTTGACATGGCCCTGTTCGGCGGCGCGCGTGTACCACTCGACGGCAAGTTCGTCATTTTCCGGCACGCCAAGCCCAACATCATATTTAAGGCCCAGATTGAACTGGGCACTGGCATAGCCTTTGCGCGCCGCGCGCGTGTACCAGCGAATGGCGGTCGGATAACTCTGCGCGATGCCTTCGCCGCGATCATACATTGAGGCCAGTTGAAACTCAGCCCTGCCATCGGCCTGGTCGGCGGCCAGCTTGTACCACTCAAAGGCTGTTTCATCATCCTCGAGCACATTGGTTCCATTGTCGTATTTCAGGCCAAGATTATACTGCGCCTTGATGTGGCCGCGCTCGGCGGCCAGCGTGTACCATTTCAGCGCGGCGGCATTGTCTTCGGGAATACCGTCGCCGGTGTCATACATCACCGCCAAATTATATTGCGACTTCACATGCCCCTGCTCACCGGCCAGCGTGTACCATTTCACAGCCGCGTTGGGGTCTTTGGCGACACCGTCGCCGCGGTAATATTTCAACGCCAAATTATACTGCGCGAATATATATCCCTGCTCGGCCGCCAGCGTGTACCACTTGACCGCGGTGCGGTAATATTGCGGCACGCCTTCGCCCATTTCGTGCATCACGCCAACATTATATTGCGCGCGCGCAAACCCCTGCTCGGCCAGCGGCATCCATTCTTCAAGCGCGGTTTCAAAATCACCGCTTTGCGCGGCGGCGAATGCGCGATTGACATCCGCGCCCTGACTTTGGGCGCAGGTGAAAAACAGGCTAAGCGATACGACGACGCGCTTACACAACATCAAAACACCCCTTTATCCGTTTTCCAGCATAACACGAAAACGCCACCGCGCAGACCGCGGATCGCATATTCACACCGGCAAACGCGACTCACCGTTTAAAACGTCTCAAAACTTCAAGGTTTTACAGTCCGGTTAAAACCGCGGTCAGCGGCCTAGGCTGCGTCTTCGGGCTCAGAGAACCGCAACAGCCGCCGGATCAGCAGCCAAACAACCGGCACGATCACACCAACCAGCACAGCACGCGCAACGACGCCGTCAATGAACGGGAACCGCTCAACCAGCCAAGCGGCGGGATAGAGCGATAAATTCACCGTATAATAGCTGATCGCCACCACCGATACGCCTTCTACCGTGCGCTGCAGACGTAACTGGCGTTCGGTGCCGCGATTGAGCGAGGCCAGCAATTCGGCATTTTGGCGTTGCAGCCCCAATTCGATGCGCGTTTGCAAAAACGTCGCCATATTGCCGACCTGCTCGGCCAAATCATGACGCTGGCGCTCGGTCGACTGATAGGTTGCAACCGCCGGGCGCAAGCGGCGTTCCAGAAACGCACCGACGGTCAGCCGACTGTCGAGCGGGGTTTCCTGCAACGAGCTGAGCCGCGCCTGCACCAGCGCCCAATATGCCTGACACGCGCTGAACCGAAATGAGGTGGCGCGCCAGATCTCTTCCAATTCGGCTGCCAGCGATGAAAGTGCCGCGAAGCGTTCCTCAGCCAGCGCCGGATCGTCAAACCCGATTGGCGTTTGCGGAATTCGGCTGGCGATGCCGATCAGCTCGGCTTGTGCAGCGCGCGCATCGGGCAAGCCCAAGGCCGCAAAAGAACGATAGGTCTCGATCTCCAGCACTTGCAGCGCCACGCGGCCAATGTCGCGGACGTCGGTTTGCGGGTCAAACTCCAGATAGATTTTCGTATGCCCGTCTTCGGCCACTTTGAAATCGAAAAACGCTGACGCCAGTCCACCTTCAAGCTGGCTCGCGCATGTCCAGCCTTCGGTTCCGGATCCGCGCGGACGGCACAGACAGTCTACGGCAACGACAATTTCGCCCGACAGACGCGCGGCCCAGTCATCGGGCAAATGCTTGGCCGCCGATTGCTGGGTTCCGTCGGCGTCGATAATCGTAACCGAGACAAATTCGGTGTGCCGCTCAATATTGACCCGCAAATTTCCCAGCGTGCCGCGAATGAGCTTGCCCTGCTCGGCGGGATCCCAGTCCAGATCGGGCAGTAATTCGGACAGCGACGCCTGTATCGAGGTGAAGGCGTCGGGCCCGGCGGCACACAGGCGGAAAATATTTGTTGGCAGCCCGAAGCGCGGAAACGGGCGCGCGTTCAGCTCGTCCGTAACCTCGTTCAGACGCCAGTCTTTTTTATGCATTGTCGCCGTGGGAGATGAAGTACGCATAACAGACGCCGTTACGCAATTAAGCGTGCTTGCCGGCCGACCAGCCGGACGCGCGCAAACTGGCTTCGGCAAACGCCAGCGGGCTGTCTTCCAGCGTCGTGCCGAGCGTGTCGTTCCAGCGGTTCAAAAAGCCAAAGGCGGCAATCACCGCGGTGATTTCAACAATCTCCGCCGCAGAATAATGCACCTTGAGCGCCTCAAAATGGGCGGCTTCGGCTTGGTTCGGCACACTGCCCGCGGCCTGCGCCAGCGCCAGGGCGGCGCGCTCGGCCTCGGTGAAAAGCGGGCTGTCAGCATAAGACCACAGCGCCTCGATTTTTTCCTGCGCCACGCCGGCATGCTCGGCACCGTGGGCGGTGTGCGCCTGACAATAACGACACCCCGCAGCGCTGCTGGTAATGTGGGCGATCATCTGCCGCAAGCCGGGATCCAAGGCTCCTTCCGGCCCGACAACCGCGCCCATAAGCGCCAAAAACCCGCGCAAAATATCCGGTCGATGGGCCATAATTTTCATCGAGTTCGGCTCAAAACCCATCGCCATGGCGACAAAACCCAATTCGTCCTTGACCTCGTCCAGCTTTGCCGCGTCCGGCGGATTTAAGTGTGTCATGGTGTGTCTCCCTTACATTGACGCGCCCGATTTTTCGACACGGAGAACCCTCGATGCGTGTTTCTTGTCGATCACGCGTCGGGCTTTTTGAGCGTTACGAAATTTGCTGTCGACGACCCGGCCGCCAGCAAACGCCCTTCGGCATCATACAGTTCGCCCTCGACAAAACCGACCGACCGGCCCCGCCGCAAAACACGCCCCACCGCCAATATGCGGCCCGGGCGCGCAGGCGCGAGCATGGACACCTTTATCTCTAATGTTGGGCTAATTTGTCCCCAGTCAAGGTTGAGCCCGATGGCAAAGGCCATGGCGTCATCCAGCATGGCAGCGACATTGCCGCCTTGGATCCCACCCCATTTATTGCACAGCTTGTCGGTTGCGTTAAACGCCATCTCGACAATGCCGGCCTCCTGATTAACCGCCAGCAATTCGAGGCCCAAATGGGCCGATGTCGGCGAGGGTTTTTTATGCGCCGATTTAACATTGGGCGGCCAGCTTTCGGCGTCGGTTGTGAACCCGTCGCGGGCTTGACCAAGATTTTCCGGCATTTGGGCGGGCGCGCTCATACGAACTCCTGAACTTGTGGGAAACCGATGTTTAGAGGTTAGACACGCCACTCACGAAATTCAAGGCGCGTGACGCGCGCACCCGGGCCATGTTAGGACAGCGCATGGATAAAATCGCCACCCCGGAATTTATCGCCCCCGACCCGCATGTGCTTGGCGTAGACGTGCGCGCCGCCGACATTGACGATTTCGGCCATGTCAATAATGTCGTCTATCTGGGCTGGATCGCGCGCGCGGCCTGGGCCCATTCCAAAGCATTGGGATTTGACTTTGCCGCATATCGTGATCTTGATTGCGGCTTCGTTGTCACGCGCCATGAAATAGATTACCGCGCCGCATGCCCACCCGACACCACGGCGCTGATTGCAACTTGGATCACCGCCAATGACGGGCGCGTGCGCCTGCGGCGGCGCTTTCAGATCATATTGCAGGGCACCGGCACAACGCTGGCCTTCGCCATGAGTGATTTTGCGACGATAAAAATTTCCACAGGCCGGGCGTGCCGCATGCCGGCGCAATTCGCCACCGGCTATCCGGCCAATGACGCATTGGAGCCGCTTTTCACCCGCTTGCGGTGACCAGCCGATAGCCGCCCTCTTCGGTGACCAACAATTTGGCGTTGGACGGGTCGGCCTCGATTTTTTGACGCAACCGGTAAATATGCGTTTCCAGCGTATGCGTGGTGATTTGCGCATTATAGCCCCATATTTCATGCAGCAGCGTTTCGCGTGACACGGTCGCGGCGCTGGCGCGGTAGAGAAATTTCAAAATATTGGTTTCTTTTTCCGTCAGGCGGATTTTATCGCCGCTCTGCGTCATTAATTGCTTCATCGCGGGTCTGAACTCGTAAGGGCCGAATTGCAAAATGGCGGCGTCGCTGGTTTCAAACTGGCGCAAATGGGCGCGGATGCGCGCCAACAACACCCCGAAGCGGAACGGCTTGGTAACGTAATCATTGGCCCCCGCATCAAGCCCCAAAATCGTATCAGCCTCGGTTGCAGCCCCGGTTAGCATGATGATCGGCGCGGTCACTTTCTGGCGGCGTAAAATTTTGCAGGTCTCGCGCCCGTCCTGATCGGGCAGACCGACATCAAGCAAAATCAGATCGAACTCGGCTTGCGCCACCAGATCAAGCGTCGCGGCGGCACTGCGCGCGAAAGTAAGCTCGAACTCTGCGTGCAGCTCAAATTGCTCGCGCAAAGCCTCAATCAGCAACTCGTCATCCTCCACGACAAGTATGCGGCACTCGACCGACATGGACACCTCCCTACAGGCCAACTACTCTAAAGCGTGTGGCGGCTTATGAGAAGGCGTGCCACATGCTTTGGTAATTTTTAGGCATGTCGGGGGTGTTTTGACGACCCTTTTTTCTGCACGCCTTGACCCGCCCGCGCGCCTTGCTAGTTTTGCAATATGGATATTTTTGTAACCCCTGCCGCGATGCAATCGCGCGGTGTCTTGAAAATGGGTGATTTGAGTGCGCCTTGCGCGCTGGGCAGCGGCGGCATGGCAGCAGCAAAGTCGGAAGGCGACGGCACAACGCCCATTGGCGCTTGGCCGGTGCGCCGCATCTGGTATCGCCCCGACCGCGAAGCGCGCCCCATCACGGCGCTGCAAATTTCCCAAATAAGCAGGAAAAGCGGCTGGTGTGACGATGTTGACAGGGCTGAATATAATCTTCCTGTTGCACTGCCCTTTGACGGGTCGCACGAAATATTGTGGCGTGATGACGGCCTGTACGACATATTTCTGGAACTGGGCTACAATGATGACCCGCCCGTGGCGCCTGCGGGCAGCGCGATTTTTCTGCATCTGGAGAAAAATAATTTCCAGCCGACACGCGGCTGCATCGCTGTCGCACGCGCTGTCATGGGACATATTCTGACCCATATCACCGACACAAGCATTGTGCAGGTGGGCTAGCCGCGCGGCCCGAAAATCGCCGTCCCAAGGCGTATATGCGTCGCCCCCAAGGAAACGGCTTCGGCATAATCGGCGCTCATCCCCATGCTCAGATGCGCCATGTCGAGCGACGCGGCCAATTTTCCCAGCAACGCAAAATGCGGCCCCGCCGCCTCATGCGCGGGCGGCAGACACATCAAGCCGTCAATTTGTAATTTATATTCGGTGCGGCACTGTTCGACAAAATCGGCAAGATCCATAACGGACACGCCGGCTTTTTGCGGCTCATCGCCGGTATTGACCTGCACGAAAAGCCGCGGGCGACGACCGCTGGCCGCCATGGCGCGCGCCAACGCCGCGGCAAGTTTTGGCCGGTCAAGGCTGTGAATGGTGTCAAACAAATCCACCGCTTGGTCTGCTTTATTGCTTTGCAGGGCGCCGATAAGATGAAGCTGTGTATCGGGATAGGCTTGGCGCAGGGCCGGCCATTTTTTGGCGGCCTCCTGCACGCGATTTTCTCCGAAAACGCGATGGCCCGCCTCGAGAACCGGGCGGATGGCATCCGCGCCATGGGTTTTCGATACGGCGATCAGCTCAATATCGCCGGATGCGCGCGCATTGTGCCGGGCAAGGTCTGACAATTCGGCTTTCAACTCGCGCAGCCGCGCCGCAGCGGTTTTTTCGGATGTGTCTTCCATACTGGTCTTCACTATTGATCTTGCCCATTAATTCGACAAATAAGTTAAGAAGGGTCGCCGCGCCGGGGGTTCAAAACATGCCCCGCCTGCAAGTTTCGCTTGTGCCAAGCTTGTGTGCGAGACAAGCTATTTTGCGATGTTTTTCGGAGCAAGGCCAATCCTATTTCCGCCCTCCATTCCGCGGCGGCTTTTGATGACCGACCTCGACCGGTTTCCCGACTGGTCGTCGGCACTTGCGGCTTTGCCGCCGCGCAGCGGGGTTATTTTGCGCGACTACGCCCACGTCCGGAGGCCGGAACTGGCGCGCGCCATGTTCACGTGCTGCCGCCAGCACGGTCATCAATTTTTCATCGGCGCAGACAGCGCGCTCGCCCTCCGGCTGGGGGCGGGCTATCACGCGCCGGCGCGCTGCGCGACCCGCCCATTACCGCGCGCCTTGCGTGGTCGATCGCTCGCCGCAGCCCATAGCCGCGCCGAGATTGACCGCGCCGCGCGAAACGGTTTTAGCGGCGTGCTTGTTTCGCCCGTCTTTCCGACCGCCTCGCATATCGGCGCGCCGGGGCTGGGCGCGTTTAATTTTTTGGCGCTCGCCCACTATGCCGCGCGCCGCGGTCTTTGCGTCTATGCGCTGGGCGGGCTTGACGAAACGCGCTTCAAACGCCTTGCCGGCAGCGGTGCCGTGGCGGGCTATGCCGCGATCACGGCTCTTCACAGCGGCGCTCGATAGGCCATAAAGCGTGTTGCGCGGGCGTTAATTTTCAAACCCTGACCCTTGCTTTTTCTTTACATTTGCACACGTGCACCATAATACAGTGAAGTGTTTTTTTATTTCTCTTGCTGGACAAAATAATGACCCCCAAATTGCCTGATCTTTTGTATTTTCGTGATGGCGCAAGACGCGTGCGCCGCAC
>MDTB01149404.1_pt1 | contig 18278 bp, 17 predicted proteins | sample 811161 | NCBI WGS metagenome assembly MDTB01 (sample SAMN05326650, study PRJNA326480) | marine metagenome | isolation source: seawater | place: Mediterranean Sea | collected 2009
TCAAGAAGAGCTTGGCCAGATGTATATTGGATTGATTTGATGCAGATGCTAAGCAAAAAGGACAAGGTATATATTGTTAAAGTAAAAGATTCAAAGAAAATTTTTGAAAAGTTGGAAAATCAAAGGTTTACTTTTAAAATCTTCTCTGGCGACTTAGTTGAATTAAGCAACTGGGTAAAAAATCAAAAGTTGGTTATTGGACCAGATTCAATGGCAGGGCACCTTGCTGCTTTTCATAATATTCCAACAATAACATTATTTGGATCTCAAGACCCCAAGTTATCAATTCCAATTAGTATAAAATCAAAACTAATAAAGCCAGAATTAAAATGTTTCCATAAACGAAATCATTGGAGGCTTTGTGAAAAGTGCATGTCTTCGATAAGTCCTCAAAAAGTTTATAGCGAGACTATTAGCATTTTGAATGAAATTAAAAACCAGACATAAAAAAATATTGCTAATATCTCCTTTATTTGTAAATTCGATAAGCGAAAACGGTTTTCACCTGAAATCCATACAGGACATTTAACGTGGAAAATGTATTCGAGGAAACATTGATTATTGTAATAAGCATTAATCAGACCTAAAGAACCAAACCAAGGAGGTATCGGCATGGCTGATGTCAACTCAACCGTATCAAATGCAGCAACAGGAGTAGTAGGTGTAATTAAGGCTTTAATAGTGCTGTTTGTTTTTGTTAATATTGTTTATTCTACAGGATTTGATCCAATAGGTGGAATTGTAGATCTTGTTAATACGTTTTTAGATGGTGGCTTTGCAGGCCTTCTAGCATTACTGGTCTTTTTATCTTTTTTAGGATAACAACACAGTACTTAATTAAGGCAGTGTTAAAAACTACTGATTTCCTGAAAACAGGAGGGAAACTATGCTTAAAGGATTGAAAACAGTAAATGAATGGCTTGGGCAGATAACTGATCTGGCCAAGACGTTAGTTGTTATAGGTATCATAGTAGGCGTTCTATTTGATGACTTTTTTGGAGTTATTGCTGGTTTAGGACGGATTATGTCTCAATTCGGAGATGCAGGTTTTGCTGGAATACTTGCTCTTATGATTCTTGTAACATGGTATGAGAAAAAGTAATATATATAAACTGCGTTTTTAAAATTATAAAAGCGCAGTTTATTCCACTAGACTTTAATTTATATTTTAATTTTCACTAAATCACCGTCCTAATGTGAATTCAAACAGATTAATTTTCTTTATATTTCTTTTTAATTCTATTTTTGGAGAAATTCATGTTTTTAATCGCAGTAACGGAACCGAATCGGATATTAACACCCTTTCTGGTGTTAATCCTCTATATCTATCAATTAAGGACTTAGCAAAATCTTTTTCTTCAAAAATTTATGAAAATGAAGAAAGGAAAAAACTGGTTATTTATATATATAGTCACAAAGTAAAAATATCTGGGAATAGTAGTTTTGTCATAATTGATGATAATTCATTCCAAATGTCTCAGTCAGCTATGGTTTATGATAATGATTTATATGTTCCAGCAGAAGGGTTTCTGAGAATTTTGAAAAACACACTACTCCCTGGAATTAATTATGACGAGAAAAAGGAATTACTAGATATTGACGTAATAAAATTTAATATATCAGGTATCCACATCGAGACTAAATCAAATGGGACAATCATTAAATTAGAAACTAAAAAATCTTTTTCAGAAAGAAATATTAGTTCATTTATTAATAAACATGGCTGGTATTATTTAACGGTAGCAGAGGCAACTGTAGACACTTTTACCATTAATACTGCTTTGACAAGAGGAGTAGTAAGACAGGTCGAATCAGACCAAATCGGTAAAACAGCACAGGTAGCATTTAAGTTGGGAGGGAAAGTATTGAGCCATGAATGGTACCAAAGCTTAGATCCAAATGAAATAGTAATAACATTAAGAACCCCTTTAGGAAAAGCAGCAGAACATATAGATGATGTTAAAAAAAGATGGCGTTTAGACACAGTTGTTCTTGATGCCGGACATGGAGGCAAGGACCCTGGAGCAATAGGGAAATATGGGACCATGGAAAAAGATGTCGTTCTGGATATTGTCAAGCGGACAGGGGAATTATTAGAAAAGTCTGGTATTAAAGTATTTTATACGAGAGATGAAGATGTATTTGTACCATTATTAGAGAGAACAAAAATGGCAAACGATACAAATGGGAAGTTATTTGTTAGCATTCATGCTAATGCAAATAAAAATAGAAAGATCCAAGGATTTGAAACTTATTTATTAAGGCCGGGTAAAAGCGAGGATGCTATTGAAGTAGCTTCAAGAGAAAACTCTGTAATAAATTTAGAAGAATTTAAAGACCAATATGCAGATTTATCAGGAGAAGCTCTTATCATGGCAACAATGGCACAAAGTATGTTTATGAAAGAAAGTGAGGACCTCGCCTCAATATTACAAATGGAATTAGATAAAAGATTGAATACTCCGAATAGAGGAGTGAAGCAAGCAGGATTTTATGTACTTATAGGAGCTTCAATGCCAAATGTTTTAGTAGAGGTTGGGTTTCTATCCAATCCTTCAGAAGAAAAAAAATTAAAGCAACCTAGCCATAAACAACGAATTGCAGAGTCACTGTTTGAAGGAATAAAACAATTTAAGTTTTCAAGAGAAAAGCTTTTAGCTGGAGAATAGATTTTGGATAACCGCCCTATTGGTATTTTTGACTCAGGCCTTGGAGGTTTAACAGTTCTGGATTCGTTGCTCAAGACACTTCCCCATGAATCTTTTATTTATGTAGGAGATACAGCAAGGGTTCCTTATGGAAATAGAAGTACTGAAAAAATTAATTTATATTCAAATCAAATTTGTGAATGGCTTAAGGCAAAAGATTGTAAAGTTATAATCGTAGCATGTAATACTGTATCTTCAATAGCACTAAAAAATCTAGAACAAGATTTTAAAATCCCAATAATTGGCGTTATAAACGCTGGTGTTCATGAAGCACTCAGAATCTCAAACAATAAATCTATTGGTGTTCTCGGAACGCTAGCAACGATACACTCAAATAAATATGAGGAAAAAATTAAAGCAATATCCCCAAAAGCTATCGTAAAAAGTCTTGCTTGTCCGTTGTTTGTACCCTTAGTAGAGGAGGGTTTGGTGAGTGGGGAAATCCCTAATAAGATAATAAAACTTTACCTTGAGAAAATTAAAAACTCCTCAATTGATACTCTAATTTTGGGATGCACACATTATCCTCTTTTAAAAAAAGCTATAAAAAAATACATGGGGAGTGATATTTATTTGGTGGATTCTGGTAAAGCAATTGCAGATGAGGTAAAAAATTTTATGATGAAAAATAAATTAAAAACAATTAAAAAAAAGAGAACTTTTAACTGTTTTGTTACTGATGAACCGGAAGAGTTTAACAATCTTGCCGAAAAGTTTCTACGGATCAAACTAAAAGGAACACGGCATATTGAATTATTCTAACTTTTCGAATACTTTAAATTCGTTATTTGCACTCGAAAGGCATGGTATAAAATTAGGACTTAAACATACAGAAGAGCTTTTGCATTCAATTGGGAGACCTCAAGACAATATGAATCTTATCCATATTGCAGGTACAAATGGGAAAGGTTCAACGAGTGCGCATATTGAATCTGTCTTAAGAATAATTGGTAAAAAAGTAGGTCTTTATACATCTCCACATTTAGTTAATTTCAATGAAAGAATACGAGTAAATGGTGTACCCATCTCGAATAAAGATATAGAATTATTTTTAGATAAAAACTGGGAAGTAATTCATAAAATTCAGTCAACTTTTTTTGAAACTACAACTGCAATGGCTTTACATTATTTTAAAAAAAAAAGAGTAGAGATTGCAATTATCGAAACAGGACTAGGTGGGAGATTAGATTCAACAAATGTTATAAAGCCAAAAATAACAGTCATAACTCCGATATCAATGGATCATATGGAAATATTAGGTAATTCGCTTAAAAAAATTGCTTATGAAAAATCAGGGATTATTAAAAAGGGAATTCCTATAGTAATGTCCAAACAAAAGAAATCTGTATATAAGATTATTTCTGAAGTAGCTAACGATAAAGGTTCAAGGTTAAAAATATCAGATTCACCAAAAAAAATAATTGTTAGTTCTTCAGGGACTCAATTTGATTATAAAGGTATCCATTATAAAACGGCATTAATTGGTACTCATCAGGCTCAGAACGCATCTGTTGCTATTGAATCTCTAAAAGTTATTGATCCACAAATAAAAACTCAGAATATTAATACTGGCTTTAGTAAAATTAAATGGCCTGGAAGGCTTGAAAAATTATCTACATCTATTTTTTACGATGTCGCACATAATCATTCAGGGATTTCTCAGATGATAGGTTTTTTTAAAAAAACATATCCTAATAAAAATCTTTTTGGTGTTTTAGCATTAAAGAGTGATAAAAATTTGGATTTTATATTTGACATAATACAATTCAATTTTTCAATTATTTATGTGGTTACCGACAGAGAAAAATTACTTTTAGATAAATTTGAACTATCAAATAAATTAAATCAAAATAATATTTTAAATAAGCCTTTAAAATCTGTAAAGGAGGGTATTAAGTATCTAAAAAAAATTAACGATGATAATGATATTGGAATAGTTTTTGGAACACATTACATAGCAGAGGAAGTTTATAATGAGTTTGAATTATCATTTGACAGTGGCTTAATTTAATGTAAGTTCTAGTAACCCCAGACATTCCACGGGGCTTATTTTTTAAAATTTCCAAAGTTCTTATATAGGTATAGATTATATGGATTTAAATGAATTACAATCACTTGGTATTAGAGAATTAACTGAAGTAGCTCAAGAAATGAAAATTGAGGGCGGAGTAGCAGGTCTCAACAAGCAAGAATTAACCGTCAAAATATTAGAAGCGAATGCCAAAAAGCAGGGATCGTTCTCAGCAAGAGGCGTGCTGGAGGTTATGCAAGATGGTTATGGGTTTTTAAGATCACCTGATTTTAACTACTTACCTGGACCTGATGATATATATGTAAGCCCTTCCCAAATTAAAAGATTTTCTTTAAAAACTGGGCATCTAATATCTGGTCAAATTAGACCTCCTAAATCAAAAGAGAGGTTTTATGCTCTGCTCAAAGTAATTACGGTTAATGATAAGCCACTTGAAGATCTAAAAAAAATTATATTGTTTGGAAATTTCACACCTCTTTATCCAGAAGAAAAGTTCAAGTTAGAAACAGACCCAAAAGATTTATCTATGAGAATAATGGATCTCATGTCTCCGGTTGGGAAAGGGCAGAGGGGTTTAATTGTGGCACAACCTAAAACTGGTAAAACTATATTATTACAAACTCTGGCAAATGCAATTAGTAAGAACCATCCTGAAACAAAAAGAATTGTACTTTTAATCGACGAAAGACCAGAAGAAGTAACAGATATGAAAAGGAATGTAGATGCAGAAGTTATAAGCTCTACTTTTGATGAACCACCTGAAAGACATGTTTCCGTAGCTGATATGGTTTTACAAAAAGCAAAGCGGATGGTCGAATATGGAGATGATGTTGTAATTTTACTTGATAGTATAACCCGCTTAGCTAGAGCTCATAATGCTGTAACACCTCATAGTGGGAAAATTTTATCTGGAGGTGTTGACTTCAATGCTTTAAAAAAGCCAAAACAATTTTTTGGAGCGGCAAGAAATACAGAAGAGGCAGGAAGCTTGACTATCATTTCAACAGCTCTGATAGATACTGGTAGCAGAGCGGATGAGGTTATATTTGAAGAGTTCAAGGGTACGGGGAATATGGAGCTTGCGCTTGATAGACGTTTAAGTGATAGAAGGACTTATCCTGCTTTTGATATTATTCGTTCTGGTACAAGAAAAGAAGAATTATTACATGATCGTAAAACTTTAGGTAGAATGTGGGTTTTACGAAAATTGTTGAATGATATGAAAGTAGAAGAAGCTATGGAATTCATGCAGGATAGAATGAAAAGAACGAAGTCAAATGCGGAGTTCCTTGATACGATGAGTCAATAAATCATTAATTATTAAATCTAAATGAGTGATAGTTTTCCTGATATTAAATCACTAGTAGTTCGGGTGGTTACAGATAAACCTGTTCGAAAAACACCTTATCAAGTTAAGGGTGTTTTCATGAAGCAGTTCCCGAATGAGAGTATAATTCCCATGCTGAATGGCTCTCTTAGAGATAGATTTTTATATCCACGAGTCCAAGTAAAAATTCTTAACGAACAAATTTACATAATTGGTATAAAAGAAGGTGTTGACCCAGTTCTTCAACTATCTAAAAAATTTAATAATTTTGACTTTGGGAATATTACTTTCGAGGTTGAATCATTTGATATAGAAGAGTCTGTAGAACAGTTTATCCCATCTGTAAAACTATTAAAGTACCGTTTTATTACACCTTGGGTCGCTCTCAACCATATGACAGGTGGAAAATATAAATTTTTAACTAATCAGGAAAAACCATCCTTTCTGAACAAGCTAATTGGGCAAAATATTATTTTTTTAGCCAATGAATTAGGAATCAAGTTAAAAGATAATATTTATACGAGAGTCTCTTTAGAAAGTCTTTTCCCAAAGTCTCTTGATGATAATAAATGGGGTGCATTTATGGGTGACTTTGAAACAAATTATTTCTTACCAAGCTACATTGGTGTTGGTAATGGAATAACTAGAGGGTTTGGAACTATATTTGGAGCTTTTAATAAAAATGAGTTCAATTTTGGAGAAGATGAATTAAAAAAAATATCAACAACCCAGGAACCTCTTGAAATTGATAGTCAAGATGATTTAGAAGTAATATCTGCTTTAGATGTTCCTAAGCCAAGAAGAAAAAGAAGGAAAAAGCGTAAACCAAAAAGAAAAAAACAACAGAATAACAACAAACAAAAATTAATTAACAAAGATAAAAGTTTTAAAAAAAGTAAAGGTAAAAGATTTAAAAAGCCTAAGAAAAATTTTAAAGATCAATCTGTAAATATCAATCTGAAACCAGATGTTATTGATGAGTCAGACGACGATAAGTTTAACACAGAAAAACATCATAAAAAGCAACATAAATTCTAATGAAAAAACTTTCAAACAGAGTATATAAAGTAAAACCATCATTTACTCTACAGATGGCTACAATTGCAGCCGACATGAAATCGAAAGGGATGGATGTTATTAACTTTTCAGTTGGTGAGCCAGACTTTAATACTCCTTTGAAAATTATAGAGGCTGGGAAAAAAGCAATGGACGACGGCTTTACAAAGTATACAGCTGGTCCAGGAATGATTGAACTTCGCGAAGCCATTTGTGAAAAATTGAAAAGAGAGAATGGCATATCATATAGTCCATCTGATATTTTAGTTTCAAATGGTGAAAAACAGAGTTTATATAATGCATGTCAAGCTTTATTTGAGGAGGGAGATGAAGTAATAGTATTTACACCTTATTGGGTTTCTTTTCCTGAATTTGTACGGTTAGCTGATGCAGAGCCAGTCCTTGTAAATACACTAGCAGAAAAAAACTTTGAACCAGATTTTAAAGACTTGAAGGAAAAAATAAATTCTAAGATTAGAGGCGTAATATTAAACTCACCTTCAAATCCAACAGGTGGCGTTTGGGGAAAAGGAGCTATAATAAAATTACTAGAATTAGCAAAAAGATATAACTGGACTATTATTTCTGATGAATGTTATGAAAGGCTAGTTTATGACGGTGAATTTGTAAGTACTGAAAAACTTAACCGAGAAAATGATATTCAAGCAGATGTTATAACTTGTATTAGCTTGTCAAAAACCTATGCGATGACCGGTTGGAGGATAGGTTACGCTGCAGGGCCAACAGATATAATAAAAGCGATGTCTAAAATACAGGGACAAGCAACTTCTTGTGCTAATTCAATTGGCCAAAAAGCAGCTGTAGAAGCTTTGCTTGGAGATCAGAGTTGTGTAGAAGAGATGAAAGAAGCATTTAAAGAAAGACGAGATTTAATAGTTGACTTGTTAAACGATATTCCTGGTGTTACCTGTCGTTTACCTGGTGGTGCATTTTATGTTTTTCCTGATTTTAGTTATTACTTGGACATGTCATTTGAGGGAAAGTTAATGAAAGATACTTTTGATATTTCTGAGTATATTCTGAGCTTGGCAAAAGTAGTTACAGTACCAGGAGACGGTTTTGGCGCTCGAGGGCATATAAGATTCTCATATGCAACAAATACAAAGACTATTAGAAATGGAATTAAAAAAGTAAAGAATGCTTTAAAAAAATTGAAGGATAAGGAGTAAAATATGAAAAAAGAAGGGCACCCAAAGAATTATAGGTTAGTTGTTTTTAAGGATACATCATGCGACCATACTTTTTTAACTCGTTCAACGGTTGAGACTAAAGATACTATAAAGTGGGATGATGGGAATGAATATCCTTTATGTACAATAGAAATTTCAAATAAATCACACCCGTTTTTTACCGGGAAACAAAATCTTGTTGATACTGCTGGAAGAATTGAAAAATTTAATAGAAAGTATGGGCAAAAGTAAAAAATAATTTCTATTCGTCTAACTATAACAAAGTAGTTGGATGTGGCTTTAATTGCATATATTTTATTCAAATGTGCTTAAGTTATTTAAAAAGCACTGTATAATGTAATGGTGGAGTTTTGAAAGAAAAACTAATTGAAATAATCAATAAGCATTCTAGTTTAGCTGAGCAAATGGCAGATCCCGAGGTTTTTGGAGATCAAGAGAAACTTACAAGTATTGCAAAAGAGCATAGTTCATTAGAAGACCTAGTTAAAGTCAGTAAAAGATATATAAAAGTTTTAGATCTTATTATTGATGATAAAGCAATGCTCGAAACAGATGATGAAGAACTGAAAAAAATAGCAGAAGACGATATCGCAGAGTTAGAAAGTGAGCTTGAGAAATTAGAAGAAGAATTAAAAATCTTATTACTTCCTAAAAACCCAAATGATGATAAAAATCTGATACTAGAAATTAGGGCGGGAACCGGTGGGGACGAAGCGGCACTATTCGCTTCAGACCTTTATAGAGTTTATACGCGATATTCAGAAAGGAAAAATTGGAATTTTAAAGTATTAGATTCATCCGAAACAGGTATAGGAGGATTTAAAGAGGTAATACTTTCTATTAAAGGTTCTGGTGCATTTGGTATGCTTAAATATGAAAGTGGTGTGCATCGGGTACAAAGAGTACCTAAAACAGAAACTAGTGGCCGCGTTCATACTTCTGCAGCTACTATTGCTGTTCTTCCTGAAGCTAAAGATGTAGATATCAATATTAATGAATCAGATTTAAAAATCGATACCTACAGAGCGAGTGGTGCAGGTGGTCAACATGTAAATAAAACTGAATCAGCAATTCGAATTACTCACATTCCTACCGGTTTAGTTGTAACTTGTCAAGATGAGTCTTCCCAGCATAAAAATCGTGCAGCTGCATTAAAAGTTCTTAAGTCTAGAATGCTAGCGGCGGAGGAAGAAAAAGCTGCAACTAAACGAGCTGCACAAAGGAAAAGCTTAGTTTCTACAGGTGACAGATCTGCAAAAATTAGAACTTACAACTTTCCACAAGGTAGAGTAACGGATCATAGGATTAATTTTACATCCTATCGATTAAATGAAATATTAGATGGCGATATAACTGAAGTTATTGAAGAACTTAAAATTGCGGAGCAACAAGAAATAATGGCCTCAGAAACAATTTAATGTGATCATTTTAAAATTTAATTGTCCTAAAAGTTAAAACATGTCTAAAGTATGGAGAATCATTGACATTATTAAATGGGCAGAAGAATATTTTAGTGAAAAAGAATTTGATAGTCCTAAAAGAGAAATTGAATGGTTATTATGCTCTTTGTTAAAATGTAAAAGAATTGATATCTATATTAGGTTTGAAGAGTCACTGACAAAATTTCAACTAAAAATTCTCAAAGAATGGATTAAAAGACGTCTCAATTATGAACCGTTACAATATATAACAAATAACTCAAGTTTTTACGGAAGAGATTTTTATGTTAATCATGATGTCTTTATTCCTCGACCAGAGACAGAACGTTTAATAGATTTATCAATTGATCATTTAAGCCCTATAAATAAACCTAAGATATTAGAGGTTGGGAGTGGTTCAGGCTGTATCTCTTTGACTTTAGGGTTAGAAATAGAGAATGCTCAGATTCTCGCTATTGATGTTTGCTCAAAAGCAATCGAAGTAGCAAATATAAATAAAATTAAACATGATGTTAGTAATGTTACATTAAATGAAATGGATATAATCCAAAATAAACCAATTGGCATGTTTGATCTTTTTATTTCTAATCCTCCTTATATCGGAGAAATTGAAGTAAAGACTTTAATAAAAGATGTAAAAGATTATGAGCCTTTAAAAGCACTTACAGACTACGAAGATGGATATAAATTTTATAAAAGGTTTGCGGAGATTATTCCAAACCTTGTAAGCAATGGAGGTTATGCTATTTTAGAGGTAGGGAATGGAGATCATCCAAAAAGAGTATCAGAAATTTTTTTAGATTTAGGATATTTAAATTTTCTAGAGAGAGATTTTAATGGTGATGAAAGAATACTTATCATGAAGATTATTAAATAAATGTTATATAATTTATTAATATCTCATGTCTCTTTGATAAGACCATTAAATGTATTTATAAGTGGCTTCTCTATATTTATTGCATCAAAGATTATAGGTGGTGAAAATAATACTAGCCTATTTTTATTACTTGCTGGGATTGTGATGCTATTTACTGCAGGATCAAATGTTTTAAACGATTATGTAGATTATGAGATTGATAAAATAAACAGGCCTCTTAGACCAATCCCTATGGGATATGTGAAAAGAAACGTTGCTTTCTATATGGCAATGCTCTTTTTTATTTTAGGTTGTTTGTTATGCATGAAATTAAATAAAAATGCAGAATTTATAGGTGTTTTTATTGCAATGCCAACTATGGTTTTGTATACATCTTATCTAAAAAAGTTACCACTAGTTGGAAATATTGCCGTAGCGTTTACAATAAGTTTATCTTTTCTATTTTGTGGTACCGCTTATGGTTCTATTGCTCCAATGAAAGTTCCAATGACACTGTGTTTTTTCCTTTCTTTTCTAAGAGAATTAATAAAGGATATTTCAGATATTAAAGGGGATAAGGCCTCTGGTATGAAAACTTTTCCAATTTATTATGGGATTGAAAATTCTGTGAAACTTGTAATTGTTCTCAGCATTTTTTCTGCAGTGATCTTTATATTACCTTATATTTATAATATTTATAGTATATATTATCTAATTTTTTTAATTCTAGGAGTTGAGATTCCACTTTGGATTATAGTATTTTCAATGTACAAAAACCCCGGGATTCAATCTTCTAAAAGAGCAGCGAATCTTTTAAAAATTAGTACATTTATGGGTTTAATTGCAATTTATACTGGAACCATTTTATGAAATCAGAATTTGTCCACTTACATAACCACTCTGATTATAGCCTCCTCGATGGCGCACAGAAAGTTAGCCAGCTGGTTGATACGATTGATGATTTAAAAATGGACTCAGTTGCGTTAACAGAGCATGGGAATATGTTTAGCGTTCTCCCTTATTATAAAGCTGCAAAAAAAGCAGGTATAAAACCAATAATTGGGTGCGAAATTTATGTTGCAGTTGGAAGTAGGTTCGATAAAAAGACTACTGTAGAGCATGGTTGGGGAAACAATCATCTCATTTTATTAGCTCAAAACTATACCGGTTATCAAAACTTAATGAAGCTTGTTACCGCTGGTTATTTAGAGGGATTTTATTACCGTCCTAGAGTAGATATAGACCTGCTTAGAGAATATAATGAAGGCCTAATCTGTATGTCTGCCTGTTTAAAAGGTGAAGTGCCCGAACGGATGTTACGAGGTGATTATGAAGGTGCAAAAAAGGCGGCCGTTACATTTTCAGAAATTTTTCCCAATAGATATTACTTAGAAATACAAAATCATGGTATCCCCGAGGAAGAAGCTAATCTGAAAAATATGAAAAAGTTATCTCAAGAATTAAATCTCCCATTAGTTTGTACAAATGATGCTCACTATGCCAAGAAGGAGCATTGGGAGGCACATGATATTCACATTTGTTTAGGAACTGGCAAAGAACGAAGTGATCCAAACCGTTTGAGATATGCAACTCCAGAATTTTATTTTAAATCACAAGATGAAATGTACAATTTATTTAAAGCGTTTCCGAATGCTATTGAAAATACACGTTTGATCTCGGATAGTATTGATTTACAAATACCAATGGGGGAATATCATTTACCGAATTTTCCTATACCTTCTGAGGCAATTACTCAGGATCCAGATAGTTATTTGAAATTACTAACCAAAGCCGGAGCAGAATCTTTATATGGAGAATTAACACCAAATATTCAAAAAAGAATAGATCATGAGCTTTTAGTAATAAAAAACATGGGTTTTGCCGGTTATTTTTTAATTACTGCTGATTTTGTAAAATATGCAAAAGATTCAAATATACCAGTAGGTCCGGGGAGAGGTTCAGCTGCTGGAAGCATCGTTTCTTATTCGCTCGGTATCACAAATATAGACCCACTGAAGCACAACCTTTTATTTGAACGATTTTTAAATCCTGAACGCATAAGTATGCCTGATATTGATATTGACTTTTGTATTGAAAGAAGAAATGAAGTTATAGATTATATTAAAGATCAGTATGGAGATAATTCGGTAACACAAATAATAACTTTTGGTAAAATGAAAGCCAAGCAAGTTGTGCGTGATGTTGGTCGAGTTATGGGATATAATTTTGGAGAAGTAGATAGAATTGCAAAAGCAATCCCAAATGAATTAAATATAACACTTGATACTGCATTGAGAAAAAACCCTGAGCTCGCAAAAATGGCAGATGGAGATTTTAAAGAGTTAATGTCACATTCAAAGGTTTTAGAAGGTATGCACAGACATGCATCTATTCATGCAGCAGGTGTTGTCATCGCGCCAGGTGACCTTACTGATTATGTCCCATTATATAAATCATCTACTAATGATGTGACTAGCCAATATGATATGAAAGGCCTTGAGGAAATTGGTCTTTTAAAGCTAGATTTTTTAGGATTAAGAAATTTAACAGTTATTGATAAGGCTGTAAAGCTAATACAAGAAAAAGGGGTAAAGCTTGATATAGAGAAGATCCTTTTAAATGATGATGATGTTTATCAATTATTTGCAAAAGGAAACACGATAGGGGTTTTTCAATTTGAATCATCGGGTATGCGTGAATTTTTGAAAAAATTAAAACCTACTAGTATCGAAGACCTTATTGCTATGAATGCGCTATATAGGCCTGGGCCAATGGAAAATATTGACAGTTTTATTTCTAGAAAACATGGTGAAAAAAACATTTCATATCCACATGCAAAAATGGAGCCAATTTTAAATGAAACATATGGAATAATTGTTTATCAAGAACAGGTTATGCAAATTGCTAATGAAATTGCTGGTTTCACGCTTGCAGAAGCAGATATTATGAGAAGAGCAATGGGGAAAAAAATAAAAGCGCTCATGGATGAACTATCAATTAAATTTGTAAAGGGAGCAGAAAAAAATAATATAAAAAAGGAAAAAGCTGAAGAAATTTTTGCATTGATTGAGAAGTTTGCACAATATGGATTTAACAAAAGTCACTCAACTGCTTATGCGTATGTTGCCTATCAAACTGCATGGCTTAAAGTTTACCACACTGCTGAGTTTATGAGTGCAAATCTTACTAGTGAAATGAGAACAATTGATAGAGTAGTAATTTTGATAAATGAAAGTAAAAAAATGGGGATAGAGGTCGTCCCTCCCAATATTAATATATCATATGAAGACTTTCGTCCTGTTAATGATACAACGATTTCGTATGGATTAAATGCGATAAAAAATGTAGGATTAAAAGCTTTAAAAACTATTATAAATGAAAGGGATAAGAATGGGGGATATGAGTCTATATTTGATTTATGTGCTCGTGTAGATCAACAAAAAGTAAATAAAAGGGTCTTAGAGAGTCTAATAATGTCTGGAGCACTAGATTCATTTAAAGGAAATCGTAACCAGAAATTTTCAGCTGTTGATGATGCAATTAAATATGGCCAGCAGATGCAAAGTGAAACCAATCGGAATCAAGTTGATATATTTGGTAGTGCCGGAATGGAAGAAGAATTAATTAAAGTTCCATCCTTAAAGGATATTCCAAATTGGTCTGAAAAGGATTCATTAGCAAAAGAGAAAGAAGTTCTCGGTTTCTATGTTTCCGGACATCCTTTACTAGAACATTCAGAAGATTTGGAAGAGTTCACTTCTATATCGTTTGAAGAACAAAATAATATAAATAATAAAGATATGGTTGTTATTGGAGGTATGATTACTCGCATTGTGCGCCGATTTGATAAAAGGAATAGGGAAATGGCATTTTTTGATTTGGATTGTCTTGGTGGACATGCTGAGGTAATCGCATTTAGTGATTGCTTTAAGTCATTCGGAAATTTTATTGAAGAAGAGAGTGTTGTTTTTATAAAAGGTAAACTTTCAGATGGCTCTGATTTTTCTGATTTAAAAATAATATCAGATGAAATTATCCCTGTTAAACAAGTGAGAGATAGGTTATCACAAAGATTAAATATTAAATTCTCTTCTGGTCAGGTTGAAGGCGAAGATGTGGAAGAGCTAATGTATTTAGCAAGAAAAAACCAAGGTAATTGTAGGTTGATTTTTCACTTACCAAACCAAGGATCAATCAAACCTCTTAAAATAATAGCCCACAATATAATGGTTACAACAGATAGCTTATTTATCAAAAATCTAAGAACAAAATATGGTAAAGAAAATGTATGGGTAGATTGATCAATTAATGAAAGTACTTCTACAAAGGTGCAAAAAAGCAAGTGTTTCTGTTAATAAAAAAATTATTGCTAAAATAAATCAAGGATTAGTTATCTTTATTGGAATTGCTAAGGACGATAATGAACTGAGCACTAAACTATTAGCAAGAAAAGTCTTAAACCTAAGAGTCTTTAATGATTTAAATCAAAAGATGAATTTATCTATTAAAGATACTAATGGATCTGCTTTAATCATTAGCCAGTTTACTCTTTGTGCTGATACAAGAAAAGGTCGAAGACCTAGTTATTTTCAAGCAGCAAACCCTAAATTTTCTAAAGATTTGTATGATTATTTTATAAAAGAGATCAAAAAAGAGATTTTCGTAGAAACAGGTGTTTTTGGTGAATATATGGAAGTTGAATTAATTAATAATGGACCAGCAACATTTATATTAGAAGATTAAACATGATTATGAAGTTTTACTCTTTGCAACTAATTTATTAATATTATGGAACGTAAAATAAGAATCGTTATGGGGAAACCTGGTCTAGATGGACATGATAGAGGTATAAAGGTTTTAGCGTCATCTTATCGCGATGCGGGGATGGAAGTTATATACTTAGGTTTAAGGCAAACACCTGAAATGATTGTTCACGCAGCATTACAAGAAGATGCAGACGTAATTGCACTATCAAGTTTAAATAATGCTCATAATACTATTTTTAAAAATGTTTTAAAATTAATGAAAGAAAAAAGATTAGATGATGTTCTTTTAGTTGGAGGAGGTATAATACCTCAAAAAGATATAAATAATCTAGAGAAAGAAGGTGTTGGTAAATTATTTGGCCCTGGTACAAGAGTAAAAGAAACAATAGACTATATAACCAACTGGGTTAACGAAAACAGGCGTTAATATGAATTTAAATAATCAAATTGAACTTGAATTATATTTTGCAGATCACTTTGATACAGTACTTTTCCCTGTACTAGCTGATATTTATCTACATAAAAATGATCTTATACGAGCAAGAAAAGTGTGTGATATAGGATTAAAGCACCATAGAAATGATTCAGCAGGTTTATTTATACTTGCTAAAATAAATAATATTGAAGGAGACTATAAAGAAGCAGAAAAACTATTAGAACAAGTCTTAACCTATTCAAATAATCACTTAGCAGCGGCAGAAATGTTATGTGAGATACAAACTGTCCTAGGCCGTGCTTCAAGCAGACTTCTAAAATCTTGGAAACGTGTTTTAGTATTAAATCCGCATCACGAGATCGCAAAAAGTTTCATCAAAAAAGTTGAAGAACCAATTGATGTTAAAAATGTTGTAAAAAAGAAGAGAAAAAAGGAAATAATAAAAACACCCCTTGCTCCAAAACTTAAAAAAACACCTATCCAAGAAGCAGAAAGTGAAATAAATAAACCTTTAAAAGTCAGTTCAAAATTAGCAACATTCACTCTTGTATCTGTTCTAAAAAACCAAGGCCTATTTGACCAAGCATTAGATGTTTTAGATGCGCTTGAGAAAAAAGGCGAGAGTCCAGAATCTATTTCTTTAGAAAGAGAAACAATACAAACTCTTATTAAAAATTCACAAAAGGATTAATAAATGAACGAATCAATCTATATCAAAAGACAAAATGCACTTAAATCTGTGCTGGGAGAAAAAGGACTTGATGGAATTTTAATTTCAAATTTAACAAATATAAGATACATATGCGGTTTTACTGGTTCTGCTGCATCTTGTTTAGTTACACCGAATGGTCAATTTTTTATTTCTGATGGTAGATATATAGAACAAGCAAAAGATCAAGTTAAAGGGTTTGATTCATATTTTGATATGGGATCACATTTTAAACAAATTAGAAATAATAAATTAAATCCAAATGGATTAAAACTAGCCTTTGAAGGTAGTCATATAAGTTATGATCAATATGAAAATATGAGAAAATCATTCCCAAATACATTATGGGAAAATACATCTATGATTTTAGAAAACTTAGCTGCTGTTAAAGACAATTATGAATTAGATTGTATTCGCACAGCAGTAGAAGTGACAGATAAAGTTTATGAAGAGATTCTTCCAATGCTTCAGCCAGGCTACACTGAGAAAGAAGTAGCAAATAAGATGGTTTCAAAATATAGAGAATATGCCGACGGAGAAGCATATTCACCTATTGTAGCAACAGGACCAAACGGAGCACTTCCTCATGCTATACCAACTGATAGAGAATTTAAAGAAGGCGATTTCATAGTTATTGATGCTGCAGCTAAATATGGAGGTTACCATGCAGATATGACCAGGACCCCTGTTGTGAGAAAGTCATCAGAGAAGCACGAAGAAGTTTATGAAATTGTAAAAGAAGCCCAAAAAAGAGGATGTGATATAGCAAAATCAGGAGTCCCATGTAAAGAGGTTGATTTTGCAACCAGAGATTATATAAGTAAAATGGGTTATGGAGAATATTATACTCATGGTACTGGGCATGGGTTAGGGTTAGAGATACACACCTCTCCAAGATTTAGTCCTCAAAGTGATCAAATACTTCAGAAAAATAACGTAATGACCATCGAGCCAGGTATTTATCTAGCTGGCTGGGGTGGAGTACGAATTGAAGATGATGTAATTATAGGAGATGAAGGGTGTGAAATTTTAAATAAGACAACCAAAGAGTTAATTGTCGTTAATTAGTTTTTCTGTTGTTAGATATATACAAAAACCCAGAGCTTTATGACTCTATCCATTCAGAATATATGCTGGATGAAAATCTCATTTCAAAATTTAGCCGAAAATTAGGTGGTCCGGTTCTAGAATTAGCTTCTGGAACTGGAAGATTGTCAAAAGTAATATTAGATCAAGGGTTGGATTATACAGGAATTGACCTCAGTGAAGCGTTTATAAAAACTGCAAAGGCTCGTTCTAATAAAAAGGCTAATTTTTTTTTAAAAGATATGAGAGATTTTAATTTTAAAAAAAAATTCAAGTTTATTTTCATCGGATTTAATTCGTTTCTACATAATCTTACAACTAAAGATGCGTATAAGACAATTGAATGTGTCTCAAAGCATATTTTGGATAATGGAGTGTTTTTATTATCAATATTCATCCCAGATCCATCTTTTTTATTCCGTGATAAAAATAATTTTTACCCTGCCACAGGCTATTTTAGTTATAAATCCTCTAAATGTAGAATAATTGAAAAAAATATTTATGATGAAAGTTCTTCTATCAACACTTTATTTTGGAATTTGGAAGTTAACGGAATCATACAACCAGAGATGTATACATTTAAGCAAAAAATGTATTATCCTCATGAGATGGATATTCTATTTGAAAGTTCAAGTTTAAAAATAAAAGAGAA